>JFJP01037744.1_pt1 | contig 23294 bp, 22 predicted proteins | sample 431651 | NCBI WGS metagenome assembly JFJP01 (sample SAMN02602958, study PRJNA72255) | Microbial mat metagenome, whole genome shotgun sequencing project. | biome: fresh water; feature: sink hole; material: water; isolation source: purple microbial (photo- and chemosynthetic) mats found in...
ATAGTGTATATCCCCTGTGCAAGCCCAATTCCGGGCGCATAATGAAAAGGAGTATACCATGAACAAAACTGAAGTAAATCGATTTAATGAATTTTATCAACGACATCTGAGGTTACTCAAACTTCAGGGAAAAAGTCAGAAAACTATTGATGCCTATTCCCGGTCTATACGTAGAGTCCGTGATCATTTTGATTGCTGCCCGGATCAGTTAACCACTGACCAATTAGAAATTTATTTTGCCGGTCTGGTTGAAAGCCATTCCTGGAGTACCGTCAAAATAGATCGGAACGGTCTGCAATTCTTCTGGAGGCATGTCCTCAAGAAGGATTGGGAATGGATTAAAATGATTAAACCGCCCAAAGTGTATATGATTCCGGATATTCTTACTCCTGCTGAAGTAGAAAAGCTTATCGGGGCAACATGAAAACTGTGGTATCGGGTTTTTCTTTTAACTACCTACGCAATATTGCCATATTTTGGCTTCGCATAGCCGGCGCCTGAAATATTGCCAAGGCCCTGCGCACATGCTCGATGCTTGGCGAAGGCGTCCTGAGTCTCATCGGTATCCCTGATTTACTTTGACTTTGACGTGATCCTGCAGTTCTGATAATCTGTCTTGACTCCCGGTTTCTAACTGCTATAATGTATTAAGTTGAAGGTTAAATTTTATTAATAGTTTCAACGGAGGTTCAGTAATGAAAAAATTATTTGTAAGTATTGTCTTAGCAATAGCCATTTTCGGAGCAGTTATTTCACCAGTTTATGCTGGAGGTGATAAGGTCCAACATGAAAATGGTGCCGAAACAGCTCCAGGGCCTGGGGATGATGCAGAAGGGAATCAAGTTGGTGGTGATTGATTTTCGCAACATATATTTTTCATTCGATCTGACAGGTGCTATAATTTAGTTAAAGCACCTGTCAGATTTGTACTAAACTATCTTAATTTAATTTCATACCCGCAAGATCATATCCCCCCCGATGTGAATCTGTAGTTCAATTTTATTGGAGTTGAATTCCAGGCTCCCGATAAATTTTTTCATCCTTCTGTTCAGACGCCGGAAAAAAATTCAGAATGGGATGAATATATTATAGAGACCACTATTGGAAAAAGCGTTTGATTGATGTTGTCAGAAAATAAAGTTGAATTTTAACGCAGAACTGTGCGGAGCGGCTTTTTGCGTCCGCACCAGTGAAATGTTAGCCACTTATTCTAACTTTCATATGTTTCTTTATATGCCTTTTTAAGTTCCATATGTAACTCGTTTAATTTGATATATCCCTCGTCATTTTCATCAGGGTATTCTTTTTCATCATTCAGCACCATATCCAAAACGTCTAAAATGCAATCCAGATCCCAACTATAAAATGAAATAGGTCTTGAGCCTTTGTATTTTTCAATCTTTGTATCCAATCCAAAAGCTTCACACATGTGCCATGTATGTTTTTGTAGTTCTTCCAACTGCCTTCCAGATATTTTATGTTTTATTGGTATATCGTTCTTCCCAGGTTTCATAAAATTCCTTTAATTTGGCTAACCAAGTTAGTATACAGGTCTGTGTATCATGCTATTTTGAATAATATCCAACCAAATAAATTTTAAAATATGATCCAGAAATCCATATCAACATCTCTGAAGCCTGTAAAGTCATTTCAAAAATCAACTCTGGTGAAAATATAATTTATCCGGCAAGGCTCTGCCAAAATGGTTTTGATCGAGACATCAAGCTGATGGGGTCCCGATATATTTTTTCATCCTTTTGTTCAGACTCCGGAAAAAAATTCAAAATGGTCTTGTTATAGAGAGTTTAATTTTGGCATCTGGTATAGACCACTATATATTGTGGTTGCTATTTACTAAAATGGAATGCCTTAATTTTATGAAATATGAATTGTTGATTTTCGAAAAACTGTATGATACGGCAAGAATGTTTGAAACTGTAAGGGTTGAACTTTGAAAATTCCTTTTACATTATAAATGTATCCTGACATTAAAGGATAGGATATGGTAGAAAAACCTTCCTATGAAGAATTAGAGAGAGATTCAGCAGCATCAGAAAGCTGAATGTGGTTTTTCCGCAAAACATGATCGCATGGAACACCTAAGAAATATTTTACTGGCCATCCACGTCAACCAGTTGATCGTAAGGAAGACAGATCCGATGACCCTGATAGAAAAAATCTGTTCTGAATTGACTAATACCCGGGGGTATTTTAATGTACAGCTTTCCCTAAAAATCTTATAACAATTTAAACTAAGAGAAAAACCAATGGACAAAATAGACCTTTCAGGATTGAAAATTGGAATGGAAAATACGTTAAGCATAATTGTCACAAATGAAAACAGCGCCGAAGCTGTCGGCTACAAAGGGATGCCAGTTTTAGGCACACCTCACCTTGTTGGAGTTATGGAAACCGCTTGTATATTTGTACATCAATTCCTACCTGAAAACTACCTGACGGTGGGAGTAGCTAATAGCATGAAACACCTATCCGCATCACCTATTGGCGCAACTATTGTATCAAAAGCACAATTAACTGCCATAGAAGGGAGGAAACTGACCTATTACGTAGAGGCCCATGACTCTGTTGATAAAATTGCCGAGGGCACTCACACACGGTTTATAATTGATTCCAGGGATTTTTTTGCAAACCTTGAAAAAAAGAAACACAAGCTTGGTCTGACCTAAAAACTTGTTCAAAACTAAAGTTTGAAAAAGGGGTGAATTGGTCTTCCGTTTTGCTCACTGTGGATATTTGAACATGCTCAATTGAAGTGTCGTTTGGAGGAGGAGTCCTTTATATAGTCCACAAATCGCTGTTCCGGAGAAAAATCAAGCAGAGCATAGCCGTTGGAGACGAAATTTGAGTAAGGGTTGAAATCATAAAGTCATTGCAATTCAAAAAATCTTATGAAAAAGTATTTCAGAGCTGAACATCAAAAAGGAGAAGGGCGTGGAAAAGAAACTTCACTACGGATGGATCATCATATTCATGGGACTTATCACAACGGTTGCAGCCCACGGGTTTGGCCGGATGGCCTATACGCTTCTTTTGCCTGCCATGAAGGACGGGCTTTCCTTTGATTATACCCAGCTTGGGCTTCTCGGGACGGGTAATTTCATCGGGTATCTGTCCATGGCCATTATCGGCGGGTTTCTGGCGGCCCAGTTCGGCACCCGGACCGTGATTACCATTGCTCTTATCCTCATGGGCATTACCATGATCCTGACCGGGCTTGCAGAGTCGTTCAAATTTGCCTTTGCCATGCGGCTTTTGACTGGTCTTGGAAATGGAGCTGCCTTTGTACCGGCCATGGCGCTTGGGTCAGCCTGGTTCAGCGTTAAAAAACGTGGGTTTGCGACAGGGATTGTGTCCGGAGGTATCGGGCTTGGGATGTTTTTATCCGGGGTGATTGTTCCGTTTATTTTGAAATCTTATCAAATCGATGGCTGGCGATATTCCTGGTATATCCTGGGGACCCTGGTCCTGATGGTTGCTGTGATTGTGTTCATTTTTTTAAGAAACCAGCCAGCAGAAAAAGGCCTCTTGCCCGTGGGCCAGGAAAGGAAGGAGGAAACCCTGGCAGCACCGGTTCAGGGCAAGGTTTCTTCCCTTGACTGGGGCAAGGTATATAAGATGAAGGCGCTCTGGTTTCTCGGGTGTGTGTATTTTTTTTACGGGATGTCCTATATCATTTATGTGGTTTTCTTTGCTGCTTATCTGGTTAAGGAAATGGGTCATACCCAGGCCTGGGCCGGGGGACTCTGGGCTACGGCCGGGGGTCTCAGCATATTCTGCGGGGTGATCTGGGGAGGCATTTCCGACTGGATCGGCCGGGGCAAGGGTTCGGCCTGTGCCTATCTGGTACTCGGCCTGTCCTATCTTATCTTTGCGCTGGTCAAATCAGATGCCGGGTTTTATATCTCGGCCTTTTTATTTGGTCTGACCGCCTGGAGCATTCCCACCATCATGGCAGCCACGGCCGGAGATTTTGTGGGGCCGAGGCTGGCTCCGGCAGGTCTTGGGTTCATCACGCTGTTTTTCGGCATCGGCCAGTCCATTGGCCCGGCTCTCGGCGGATACCTGGCTGATGTGAGCAAATCCTTTACCCTTCCATTTCTTGTGGCAGGAGGCATATCGCTTTGTGGTATGGTATTTTCCTTATACTTAAAAAAACCGGCTCAGGCCATGTGATCAGGATATGTAAGATGGACGAAAAAACCCGAGAAAAGACAATTGCCGATCACATTCAGAAATTCATATCAATATCCTGAATGCCTGCAAAGTCATTTCAAAAATTCTACTTTGGTAAAAATATAATTTAATCAAGAAGGGCCTGCCGAAATGTTCTATATTTGGAGATACATTGGACGGGCATTTTTCAATTTTTAGAGCAACCAGAGACTCAAACATACTTGCAACATATCGTGGAATAATCGCCCACTCAACATTCCAGACTGTATTTTTAAGCTATTTTTCCGTTGCCGACCATTTTATCTGGAACTTATCTCCTCATTATTCCCTGCTCTTTCATGCTCAATATTAAAAATAGCATCCGGGGGTATTGAAATTCTTTCACCGGCAATTTGTATCCTGAACTTTTTGTTTTTCCCGACTGCGCAGGGTTGTAACGGTTTCGCCACCGACTCCCCAATTGTCGGTATTCACTTCATCAATGACAACAAAGGTTGTCTTCGGGTTTTTCCCCAAAACCCTGGAAAGCAAATCCGTTGCCCCTTTTATGAGTTCTGCCTTCTGGTCTGCGGTTACACCTTCATTTGTTATTTTGATGTTTACGTATGGCATTGCGGCCTCCTTCTGTTTATAAAATTTTATCCTGGTAGTTTTTTATGCTTTTGACTATGGCTTCTGCGGCACGGGTTAAGACGGAGCGGGGGCAGGCAATGTTGATCCGTTCAAATCCGGCGCCGTTTTTTCCGAACCATTCCCCATGGTCCAGGCCGACCTTGGCGTCTTCTTCCAGAACACGGATGAGGGTGCTAATGTCCGGCAAGGTTTCTCTGAAATCCACCCAGGCAAGATAGGTTCCTTCAAGGTCATATACCTTAACGCCAGGCAATTGGGTTTCAAGACAGGTTTTAAGATAGATGAAATTTTTGTGAAGATAGAGGATCAGATCCTCCAGCCAGGCTTCGGCTTCGTTATAGGCGGCAGCCGAGGCAATGGGTCCGAAAAGCGTTCCGCCGATGGAATTTTTAAACCCGAGGTCTTCCATATAACTGGCCAGTCGTTGCTTTAGGCGAGTATCGGGGATGATCAGGCTGGACTGCTGGAGGCCGGCCAGGTTGAAGGTTTTGCTGGCTGCAACCGCAGTGATGGAGTTACGGGCAAAGGTGTCGGAAATGCTCGGAAGACAGGTGTGCCGGAATCCGGGCAGGATCAGGTCGCAATGGATTTCATCGGAAATGATGAGGATATTGTTTTTAATGCAGATAGTTGCGAAGGTTTCAAGTTCTTGCCTTGTCCAGACACGTCCCACCGGGTTGTGCGGGCTGCACAGGATGGCCATGGTGACTCTCGGGTCTTTGGCTTTTTTCTCCAGATCGGAAAAATCCATCCTGTAATGGTCGCCCACAATCTGCAAGGGGTTTTCAAGGACTCTCCGACCATTGTTCTGGACGGCTCTGGCAAAGGGATAGTAAACCGGTGTCTGGAGGATGATCTGGTCGCCGGGCCGGGTAAAACATTGGGTCATATAATGAATGGCTGGAACAATCCCGGGGGTGGTGATGATCCAGTCCTTGTCGATGTCCCAGTGGTGCCGCCGAGAATACCAGGAGATCAGGGCCGGAAAATAGGCGGGATCAATGAGGCTATATCCATAAATCTGATGGGCCAGACGCTTTTCCATGGCAGTCCTGACAACCGTCGGGCATTTGAAATCCATGTCCGCCACCCAGAGCGGCAGCAGGTTTTCTCTTCCTTTTCCAAATATGGCAGATAATACTTCCGGCTCCCATTTCATCGAGGCCGTACCCCTGCGATCTATAATTTCATCAAAATTCCAGTCTTTCATCATGAATCATTCCTTTGTTTTCTTTTCATCACATAAATTCCGGCGGCAATAATCATCAGTATGCCGATAATCTGAAATCCGCCCGGCACTTCTTTCCAGAATAAATATCCCCAACCCACACTGATGGGGATGGCAAAATATTCAAATGGTGCAACCACTGAGGCATTGGCGATCCGATAAGCCATGGAGAGACAGAAGGTCCCGGCTGCGACAACAAAACCGAGAATGAAGAGAAAAAAAAGATCTTTTGTACCGGGAACTGTCCATCGCCTGAGAAGAAAGACTATATTTTTGTTTTCTTCTGTTGCAAAACGGCCGTCTCCCATGACCACCCATAGAATACCGCCCAAAAAAAGAAAGGTCAGGATGGGGTAAAAGACCAGAGAGGAACCGCTCTCGTGGATACCATATTTTCGGGTAGCGACGGCGTTGATTGCATAGAAAAAACCGGAAAGCACGGCAAAAAAAGGGCCGTAATGAATATGGGAAAGATCTGCAATACCGGTTAAAAGACCCGGTCCCATGATCACCAGGACTCCCAAAAAACCTGAAAATAATGCGGCCCAACCCTTTTTATCCATCTTTTCTTTAAGGAAAATCACCGACAATATCGTGATAAACAAGGGGCAGCAGAAAAAAAGAGCAACTGCAAGAGCAAGGGGGATGACGGCAATGGATAGATAATAGACGGTATAGCTTAAGAATATCAAAAGGCACCTAATGATATGATACCATTTGCTGTTCACCCTGAGCAGATGAAACCCGCCTTCCATGCGGATGATAACAAAAATCGGCAGAATGGCGAACAGGCTCCTGAAAAATACAATCTCATGAACCGGATAACTGCCGCTGATATATCTGATAATCACATCCTGGATGGAAAAAATAAACCCACCGGATAAAATAAACAGTATACCGGTCAGGGATGGGTTCCGGGATGAAGTGGGTTGGATTTTTACCGTTAATTTCTTCAATTCCTTAAATTACCTTATAGTTTGTATTTAGACAGTCGTGACTCTATCAAAAATTATCGATAATTCAAACATCTTAAATTTGATTTCAGTGATGTCATGCTTTTTGCCGGGTATCGGCTTTCGGATGGGATGGATTTTGTTTTTTCAGGTTGTCAGAAGAAAATTTAACCTTATAATAAGTACAGTTTTCATGTGAATATCATTTACAATGTTACCGAAGAGGTGATCCATGACCGATGACAACGACCCCATCACACCGGAAATAGTCGAAGAAGATACTGAAAATAAAGAAGGCCAACTGGTTCAGCAGGTTACAAAACCAGAAGTGTTATATCTTATCCCCATTACAGGCAGGCCTCATCTGCCAGCTCAGATTCAACCCCTCATGGTCAGCAAGGCAAGGTGGGAAGAAACCCTGACAAAGGCATCCAAAGATGGTAAAAATCTTCTGGGCCTGGCCTATCTAAAGGAAGTCAAAGGACAATATGTTTACAAGGATGATTTTCCCAAGGTGGGGTGTGTGGTCCGGATGATGAATATTGTGGATGTCCAGAACAATATCCAGTTTATTGCCCAGGGGCTTGAACGGTTCCGCATTGTCCGGTTTCTTTCTGACAAGCCGCCCTTTGTCGTGCAGGTGGAATATTTTGAAAAACTACAGGAAAATGAAGACGAACTGAAAGCCTATGCCATTGCCATTATCAATTCCATTAAACAGTTGCTTTCACTGAACCCCTTGTATTCTGAGGAAGTCAGACAGTATCTGGGCATGTTCAGCCCTGACCAGCCGTCCCCTTTGACGGATTTCGCCGCTGGGATTACAACGGCCTCAGGGGATGATCTGCAGGAGGTCCTGGAGATGCCGGCCATTATCGAACGGATGAAAAAGGTCATGCTCCTCCTGCAAAAGGAAATAGAGATAGCGAAACTCCAGACCAAAATCCAGAAAGATCTCAATACCCAGGTAGATGACAACAAACGCAAATTCTTTCTGAAAGAGCAGCTCAAAGCCATCCAGAAGGAACTGGGGTTGCAGAAGGATGATAAAACTTCGGATGTGGATAAATTCAAGGAAAAGTTTGCCGCCTTAAAACCCCCGGAGCATGTAGTCAAACGTTTTGAAGAGGAGATTGAAAAATTATCCGTTCTGGAAACAGGATCATCCGAATATGGCGTTACTAGAAATTATCTGGATTGGATTACCTCTTTTCCCTGGGGTGTCTATTCCGAGGACAATATTGACATCAAGCGGGCAGAGGAGGTCCTTGACCGGGATCATGCAGGCTTGTCAGACGTAAAGGAGCGAATCATTGAGTTCTTTGCCGCCGGAATTTATAAAAAGGATATTTCCGGCTCCATCATCCTTTTTGTGGGCCCTCCGGGTGTGGGAAAAACCTCCATCGGAAAATCCATTGCAGAAGCTCTGGGGAGGCAATTTTACCGCTTCAGTTTAGGCGGTATGAGGGATGAAGCCGAGATCAAGGGGCATAGGAGAACCTATGTGGGCGCTTTGCCCGGAAAGCTTGTCCAGGCATTAAAAGATAAAAAGGTAGCCAATCCCGTTATCATGCTCGATGAGGTGGACAAAATCGGCATGTCCTACCAGGGAGACCCGGCATCAGCCTTGCTGGAAGTCCTTGACCCGGAACAGAATGCCGAATTCATGGATCATTATATGGATCTTCGCATTGATCTTTCCAAGGTATTGTTCATCTGTACGGCCAATCAGCTTGATACCATTCCGCCGCCACTTCTTGACAGGATGGACCGAATCAACCTGTCCGGCTATATTACCGATGAAAAAATGGAAATCGCCAGAAAGCACCTGTGGCCGAAACTCTTGAAACGCAATAACCTGACCTCTAAAATCATCACCATTACCGATCCGACCATCCGCTATCTGATTGAAGGCTATGCCAGGGAAGCAGGGGTCAGAACACTTGAAAAGCTTTTAAACAAGATCATCCGAAAAAGTATTGTCACCATATTGAAAGAAGAAAAAGCAAAAATCACGGTCAATATTAAGTCTCTTGAAAAATATCTTGGCCCGCCGATTTTCAAAAATGAAAGACAGATGTCGGGTGTGGGGGTGGTCACCGGTCTTGCCTGGACCCAGATGGGAGGGGCAACTCTCCCCATTGAGGCGGTGCGGGTGCATGACAAAGGTGCTGGCGTCAAACTGACTGGAAAACTCGGGGATGTCATGCAGGAATCCGCCGGTATTGCCTACAGCTTTGTCCGGGCAAATCTTGGCGATTTTAAAATCAATAAAAATTATTTTGATAAAGCCTTTATCCATATCCATGTGCCGGAAGGGGCAACCCCGAAGGATGGCCCCAGTGCAGGGGTGACCATGGCAACGGCAATTGTTTCCCTTGCCACAAAAAAGGCAATTAACCGTCCCCTTGCCATGACCGGGGAAATCACACTCACAGGAGAAGTGTTGCCCGTGGGCGGGATCAAAGAAAAAATCATTGCCGCCCGCCGCTCCGGCATTACTGAAATTATCCTGCCTGAGGGGTGCAAACCTGAATTCAAGATGCTTCCGGAACATATCAAGGAAGGCATTACGTTTCATTTTGCAGAAAAATACAAGGATGTGTTCAAGGTTGTTTTTAATGGGCAGGGCTGATTGCCCTGATAAAAAAGCAGTCATTGTTTTTTTAAAGGCACCGGAAAAGGGAAGGGTAAAAACAAGGCTTTCAAAAACGCTCAGTGAATCCTTTGTGCTGGATCTTTACAAGGGATTCATCCATGACACGCTTTCTGCCTTGCCATTGGTCGCAGATAAACTCATTTATTTTCTGCCTTCTGAAAAGGAAGACGAGCTTAGATCCTGGCTTGGAAATGAATATCCGTATTTTGTTCAAACGGGTAAGGATCTTGGGGAAAAAATGTCCAACGCCTTCAGGGATGAATTTAAACGAGGGTATGACAGGCTTATCTTAATCGGGACCGATATCCCGGAAATTACTGAATCTGTTCTGCTTCAGGCATTTGATATTCTTGAGACCAAAGATGCCGTTATCGGACCTGCCTCGGATGGCGGGTATTATCTGATCGGGTTCAAAAAAGAGTCTTTTTCAGAGAAAATCTTTCATGACATGAACTGGTCCACAATGGACGTGTTCGGAGAAACACTGAAGGCCATGGACAGGACCGGCATAAAATATGGTTGGGTTTCTGAACTCAATGATGTAGATACACCCGAAGACCTGAAGACCCTCTTTTTAAGGATGAAAAACGGTGGTAGAATCGGACCGCATACCCGAGAGATGCTGGAATCCTATGAAGGTTGATATTTCCGTTATTATTCCCGTGCTGAATGAGGCGGCAAGGATCAATGAGGCTGTAGAAGCCCTCTTTGATCAGGTCTGCCCCGGAACAATGGAAGTGATTGTGGTGGACGGGCAGAAAGATGGCTCCACCATAAACTGTATTCAAAATTCCAAGGTGGTGAAAATTATTTCAGCTCCGGGCAGGGGGGTGCAGATGAACAGAGGTGCAGACATCGCTTCAGGTGAAATCCTATTGTTCCTGCACTGTGATACACTACTTCCGGAAAATGCATTTCACTTTATTCAGACAATGATGCAGAATGAACGGGTGAAGGCCGGTGCTTTTGATCTTTCCATTGACGGGAATGCCTTTGCTTACCGGATCATTGAAAAGACAGCCTCCCTCAGGTCAAGGATTACAGGGATTCCCTATGGCGATCAGGCTATTTTTATCCGCAAGTCTTTTTTTTTCAGACTGGGGCAATACAATGAAATACCCATTATGGAAGATGTGGATCTGATGAGAAGAATAAAAAGAGCAAAGGGCGGTATCTGTTTCATCGACAAGCCGGTCAAAACTTCACCCAGAAGGTGGCAAAAAGAAGGCCTGCTTAAATGTACCCTCAGAAACCGTCTGCTCATGATCTTTTATGTATGCGGTATTAGCCCTGAAAAGCTCGCACGGTTTTATAAACATAATGCAGCCTGAAGAATTGAAACCCTTCTTTATACCAGTTTTCTAATCCTTTCCCATCCCGTTTCCGGGATCTGGGCGCCCATAACTTGACAGACTTCATAACCGCAGGCCGATGCAATCCGGCCGCTTTTTTCAATGGAAAATCCATGGGCAATGCCAAAAAGAAATCCTGCTGCCCAGAGATCGCCTGCGCCGGTGGTATCAATGGGAGGCAGGCCTTTTTGAACCGGGATCTTTGTGATTTTATGGTTGTGTGAGACGTAACTGCCTCTGGCCCCTACCTTCAGGACTGCAAAGGTGACATGCTGAGACAGGGCTTCAACAGCATTTACTTCATCTTCGTATCCAGTATAGGCCTTTGCCTCATCTTCATTGGCAATCAGGATATCCACATACTCCCGGACCAGGTCAAAAAGAATATCTTTGGATGCGTTCACCACTTCAAAACTGGCAAGATCCAGGGCAATCATGGAACCGGCTTCCTTTGCCGCCTTCAGGGCTGCGAGCATCAATTTTCTGTTAAAAAGAAGATACCCTTCAATCATGGAAATGGCCGTCTCTTTAAACAGGCCGGGTGTTATGAATTCAGGGTCAAGCTCTGTGGATGCGCCTAGAAATGTAAACATGGACCGCTGGGCATCGGGCGTGATCACGGACAGAACTTTTCCGGTCGGAGAATCGGAGATGGAAATCAGGGGTTCAATCCTGCATTGGATGAGTTGTTCCTCAAGGGTCATGCCATGGGCATCCTTTCCTCTCCGGCCGATGAATCTGGCCTCACCGCCGAGGTTTGCAACGCCCACAATGGTATTGCAGGCTGAACCTCCCGGAACCAAAAGGGTTTTCTGAGGAGATGCAGACAGGACATAATGGATATCCTCATCGTTTACAAGGGTCATCCCCCCTTTTTCCTTGTTAAGGGTTTTTAAAAACTCGTCGGATTCGTTGATTAAAATATCAACCAGTGCAGATCCGATCCCTGTAATTCTGGTGTGGCTGTTTTTCGGCATGGTTTCTCCAGGACGAGGTTAATGCGTTCTAATTTTTATAAAAAATAAAATTTCAGGATAATTATCAAGAAAAATGTCATTTTGAAAGAAGAATAAAAAAAATAGTCTGGTATGGGGTAGGGCAACATTGACAAAATAAAAATAAAAAATTAATAATGATCACCTTAAATTAAAATATGATGTTTATTAATAGTGCTATTGCATATAAAAGGAGTTTGTAATGTCAGCAAAACAATCTTTCATGTTCACATCAGAGTCTGTAACGGAAGGTCATCCCGATAAGGTTGCAGATGCCATTTCCGATAGTATCCTTGATGCCATCATGGCTGAGGATAAAAAATGCAGGGTTGCCTGCGAAACACTTGTCACAACAGGCCTTGCCATGGTTGCAGGCGAGATCACCACGGATTGTTATGTGGATATCCCGAATGTGGTCAGAAATACCATCAAGGATATCGGATATAACTCCTCAAGCATGGGGTTTGACTGGCAGACCTGCTCCGTTATTACCAGTATCGATCAACAGTCGGCCGACATAGCCGTAGGTGTGGATGAGGGCACTGGGCTTTATAAAGAACAGGGGGCAGGTGACCAGGGCCTGATGTTCGGGTTCGCCAGCAATGAAACACCGGAATTGATGCCCATGCCCATTGTCTATGCCCACAGCCTGACCAAACGGCTGGCCCAGGTTAGAAAAAACGGGGCCCTTGATTTTATCAGACCAGATGGAAAATCCCAGGTGACCATTGAATATGTTGACGGAAAACCCAGGAGAGTGGATACAATTGTTGTTTCAACCCAGCACTCTCCGGATGTGTCCTATGATGATTTAAAGGCTGCCATCATTAAAGAAGTCATCAAAAAAGTGATTCCCGAAGATATGATGGACGGGGACACCAAATTTTTTATCAACCCCACGGGTCGGTTCGTCATCGGAGGCCCCATGGGAGACTGCGGTGTTACGGGTCGGAAGATTATCGTAGATACCTATGGCGGCCAGGGCAGCCATGGTGGCGGATGTTTTTCCGGAAAAGATCCATCAAAGGTTGACAGAAGTGCTTCCTATATGGGTCGGTATGTGGCCAAAAACCTTGTGGCATCCGGCATTGCAGACAAATGCGAGATCCAGGTAGCTTATGCCATCGGCGTTGCTCAGCCGGTTTCCCTTCTTGTGGATTTCATGGGAACCGGGAAAATACCGGAGTCAAGAGCAGTTGAAATTGTCAGAGAAATCTTTGATATGAGGCCTGCAGCCATTATCAAAACCCTTAACCTTCTGCGTCCGATTTATCGTAAAACATCTGCTTATGGACATTTTGGTAGAAAAGACCCGGATTTTTACTGGGAAAGAACGGACCGGGCCGATGAGATAAGGGATCTTGCCGGGTTATAACCCTCTCCTGAAATAATTATCAGTAAAACCGAGAAGCCGGTTGGACTTGAACTTTAAGCCCGCCGGCTTTTATATTGACTTTTTATATTGACATTGACGCCGGGCATCTGTATTTTATGCAAAATAACATATCAACATGTTTTGATATGTATATCTAACGACTATCCAATAAGGAGTTTTATCAATGACAGAAACAACCAAAGACCATTCCTTTCTTAAGCATGACCTTGACCTGAAATACAAGATCAAAGACATTTCCCTTGCTGAAGAGGGCCATAAAGATATGCAGCTCTCAGAAAAGGAAATGCCGGGACTCATGGCCATCCGAGAAAAATACGGTCCTGAAAAACCGCTGAAAGGTTTGAAAATAACCGGCAGCCTGCATATGACCATCCAGACCGCCATGTTGATCGATACGCTTTTTGAGTTGGGAGCCGATATCCGGTGGGCTTCCTGCAATATTTTTTCCACCCAGGACCATGCCGCCGCAGCCATTGCAGAGAAGGGAACCGCTGCTGTTTTTGCATGGAAAGGAGAAACTCTGGAGGAATTCTGGTGGTGTACGGAACAGGCATTGATCTGGCCGGACGGCTCAGGGCCGGATTTGATCGTGGATGATGGCGGGGATGCAACCCTTTATATCCATCAGGGCGTAAAAGTGGAAAAAGATCCTTCCCTTCTGGGAAAAACAACCCACAGCATAGATGAAAAATGCCTGATGGATCGCCTTCGGGTGAGTTATGAAGAAGACCCTCAGAAATGGACCCGGTTTGCAAAAAAAATCCGCGGGGTGTCGGAAGAAACAACGACCGGTGTTCACAGGCTGTATCAGCTTGCTGAAAAAAATGAACTTCTGTTTCCGGCCATCAATGTGAATGATTCCGTGACCAAATCCAAATTCGATAATCTTTACGGTTGCCGGGAATCTCTTGCAGACGGCATCAAAAGGGCGACGGATATCATGCTGGCAGGCAAAACCGTTGTGATTGCCGGGTATGGCGATGTGGGAAAAGGATGTGCCGCCTCCATGCGGGGTTATGGCGCAATTGTCTGGGTGACTGAAATTGATCCCATCTGCGCGCTCCAGGCTGCCATGGAAGGCTTCAGGGTGGTCACCATGGAAGAAGCTGCACCTTTCGGGGATATTTTTGTGACAGCCACTGGCAATTATCGGGTCATCAAGGGCGAACACATCGAGCAGATGAAGAACGAATCCATTATCTGCAATATCGGACATTTTGATAATGAAATTGAAATGAGCTATCTGACCCAAAATCCAAAAGCTAAAAAAATTAATATCAGGCCCCAGGTGGACAAATGGGTATTGCCGTCTGGAAAAGCCGTGATTGTTCTTGCTGAGGGCAGGCTTGTGAATCTCGGATGTGCCACGGGCCATCCAAGCTTTGTCATGAGCAATAGTTTTTCAAATCAGACCCTGGCCCAGATCAAACTCGCCAAGGAAAATCTTGAAGTCAAGGTTTATACCTTGCCAAAGGAGCTGGACGAGGAAGTGGCAAGGCTTCATTTGAAAAATCTTTCTGTTTCCCTGACCAGACTTACACAGGAACAGGCAGACTATCTAGGGATTTCTATCAGCGGACCATTTAAGCCCGAGAATTATAGGTACTGATTTTTTTTGAATTTATGGTATGAGAGGTTCAAAATTTTGAATTATTTCTTTTTTCAAATTTTCAACTTATTATTTTAATATGTTATATAAAATAGAGATTAGAAGCGGTCTTTTTTAGTTCAAAAATTTGAACTTTTTAAGCTTGAAAAATTCATAGAAATGCCGGAAATAATATCCAGAAGAACCATATAAAATTTAAAGTCTAATAAAATAAGTAGGTTAAAAATTTTTTGGTTTTAATTCCGGAATATGGCACAAGGTTTGCTATATAGTTTAGTAACACATAAAAAAACGATTTTTCATCTTTTTTTCCTTTTCTTAAAAATGGCTGCTTTGAAAAAAGCAGCCATTTTAAGTTTTAAGGCTCCGGCGCTGAAAAAAAACTCGACATCCTATTCATTTTGTTCTATTGCAAAAATACAAATGAATCAATTTATTAAAGGAGACGATGCCCATGCTTTTTCATATGCCGTCAAGACTCTATTTTGGATCCGGAGAAATAAAAAATCTGAAACTTATTATCGATGATTACCTGAAGGCAAGGAATCCGGTTCTGGTGACGGATGCGGGAATTATGAAGTCCGGCCTCCTAGAAAAAATCCTGCCACAGCTTCCTGGAATTAAAGTCTTTGATCAGATTGAGGCAAATCCCAAATCTGATACCATTAATACAATAGCCAAAGAAATGAGGGCCCTTACCCCGGATCTCATTATCGGCCTTGGCGGCGGAAGCCCTCTCGACGCCGGTAAAGCCCTTGCCCTGTTGTGTACCAATGAAGGCGATATTGAAGCCTATGAGGGAAGGGAAAAATACAAACAAGATCCCTTGCCGTTTCTTGCCATCCCGACAACCTGCGGCACAGGAAGCGAGGTTACCTGGGTTTCGGTCATCACTGATGTGAACCGGAAATTTAAAATGAGCATAAAAGGGCCGAAAATGTACCCGGCCGTATCTATCGTAGACCCGGATTTGATTCAAACCCTGCCGCCTTCCATCATTGCCTCCACAGGACTTGACGCCTTGACCCATGCGGTGGAAGCCTATCTGTCAAAACCTGCCACCCTGATAACGGATAATCATGCCGTCAAGGCGGTTCAATTGATTCTTGGTGCCCTTGAAGGGGCGTACACAGATATCAAAAACAACCCTACAGACAGGGAAAATCTGATGTTCGGGTCAACCATTGCCGGGTTTGCATTCGGCAATTCAGATGTTACGGCTGTCCACTGCATTTCCGAATCCATCGGGGCTTTGTATGATATCCCCCACGGCATTGCCAACTCTATCTTCCTTCCCCATGTGCTGACGTATAACCTGCCGGACTGCTATCGTAAAATGGCAACGCTGGCAAGGTTGTCCGGGATTAAAGACACCAATGATATGACAGCGTCGCAATCTTTTATTGAAATGATCATGGATTTGTCAAAACGCCTTCATATCCCTCAGTTTAAAGACCTGAACATCGGAAAAGACAAGTTTGATAAAATTGCAGAGATGTCCTTTGAAAATAATTCAACCCCTTCAAACCCGAGGGCGCTTGAAAAAAAGGATTACCTCCGGATTCTTGAAAATGCCAAACACACATGAAATCGTCAGGAAGCAATTTGACGGACAGGCAATAAATTTCAGCTGATTGAAAACGGAATAAAAGATCCGGATATTTCAAAAATCAGATAGAACCCTATCTGCCTGTAAAAATCGGGGTTCGTTTTTCAAGGATGGAACTGATCCCTTCCTTTGCATCTTCCATTTCAAATGTCAGAGCCTGGTTCCGGGCTTCCATGTCTGCTATCCGGACCAGATTCCAGTCAAGACCATCATAAACAGAGCGTTTCATCATCTGTACGGCAACCGGCGCACTTTTTGAAATTTCCTCTGCCAGGGCCATGGTTTTGTCCATAACCTTTTCCTTTTCCACAGCATAATTCACCAGACCCATGGACAGAGCTTCTTCACCGGTGATGATTCTTCCGGTATACAGAAGCTCATTGGCTCTGGCCACACCCACAAGCCGGGGCAGAATATAGGATATGGCCATGCCTGAGTGGATACCGAGCCGGGCAAAGTTGGCGCCCATTTTTGCCTTGAGGCTGACCACCCGGATGTCACACAACAGGGTGATGCCGAACCCGCCGCCGATGGCATGCCCGTTGATGGCGGCGATCACCGGAACCTTCAGGTTTGTGATCTCAAGAAAAGGCCTGTAGAAATCCAATAATGCATCGTTTAAAAAGGTGCCGTGATTTTTTTCAAACCCGCTTTTGAGGTCTGCACCGCCGCAAAAGGTGGTGCCGCTGCCCGTGATGATCAGGCATCGGAGGTCCTTGTCCTCTTTTACACTACAGAGGATGTCCCTGAACACCGGGATCATTTTCTGGTTTATGGTATTCAGGGTGTCGGGGCGGCTGAAGGTTATTCTGCCGATGGTATCTGTTTTCATATAATGTACGGCTGTGTAGGTCATGATTGTTTTCCTTATGGTCTCTGCCGGTAACCCCGGTCTTGTGTTTAGAATATTGATTCTGAAGATACCATATCTCATATTCCGGAGTAAATCCATTCCGATGATTTCTCATGGGTTGTATGATTTATTATCAGGTTTACCAATAGTATTCGGAATTCATATTAAAACTAACAATTTGCCAAGACCTTAGCTTTTCTATTATTGAAGGTCTTTGGATGGTCAGTTTTCAGAGGAAGGCTATCGTGCGGTTGTTAATTTCTGCCTTGCCAATGGCGTGATCAAAAAAGATGTTCCCATGGCCGAGGCCATTGAGCCGTCCTTTATGAGAAAAGCCAAAGGCATGATCAAATAGCGTTTAGCCCGGTCATGGAAAAAAAAGGCATGCCAGGAATTAAAATCCCGTCTTTGGCAATGGTGCCGTTATAATCAAAAACCACATGACGGATCTGTTTTTGTCCCACGCCGGGGATGTCCATGAAGATTATTTCTCTATCCTGTTTTGAATGTCCCTGGCTTTGTCCGGCGCAGGTCTGAGCTTACGTTCCGAGAGCACCAGACGATGGTCGGCAATCCGTCCGATCTGATCCATATAGTGGGAAACCAGAATGATGGTACAGCTTTTTTTGAGTTCCAGGAGCAGAGCTTCTATAACCCTGATCGATGCTTCATCCAGAGAGGAAGTGGGCTCATCCAGGAGGAGAATGTCAGGCTCCGGAACCAGGGCCCGTGCAATGCAGAGTCGTTGCTGCTGACCACCCGAAAGCGTTTCCGCATTTTCCAAAAGCCTGTCTTTAACCTCATCCCAGAGAAAGGCTTTTTTAAGCGCGGTTTCAACCCTGTGAGATAGGGTTGCCTGATTTTTTTCCCCCATGAGGGTTAAGGGAAAGGCGATATTTTTATAAATGCTCATGGGCAGGGGGTTCGGGGTCTGAAATACCATTCCCACACGGCGGCGAAGCTGGTGAACAGGATAGCTTTCATGATAGACATCCTCAAATCCCTTTCCGAAATCAATCTCCACTTTACCTTTCACCTTTGCGCCGTCAATGTTTTCCCAGAGGCGGTTCAATATCATGAGAAAGGTGGATTTCCCCTGGCCCGACGGTCCTGATATGGCGGTGATGGCATTTTTTTCAATTTCAGCATGGATGTCTTCCAGGATGACCCGGTCATGATAATAAAACCAGAGATTTTCCATGCGGATCTGTATATTTGTTTTCATAAGGAATTATGGCCGGTAAAATGTTTTGTCTTGAGGGTATTTTTGATCCAATAGGAAAAGATAAACAGGGCGGAGCAGATGATCAGCAGCAGAAGGGCCGCGCCATAGGCTTTTCTGAGTTCCGACGGGTGGCTGTATTCCGCAGCCATATAATAGATATAAAACGGCAGGGCTTCAAACCCTGAAAAAATAGATTTGGGAATCCCTGCCGTGGCCACGGCCCCGGTCAGCATAATAACGGCCGTGTCTTCCGCACACCGCCCCATGGCAAGGACAATACCGCTGATAATGCCGGACAGGGATGAGGGCAGCAGCACAAAAAAAATGTTCTGGCGTTTTGTGGCGCCAAGGGCCGGAGCCGTCAGCCGGAGAGACAGGGGAAGGCTTTCAAGGGAAATCTGGGTAGTCCGGATGATATAGGGCAGGACCAGAAACGAAAGAGACAGGGCGGAAATCAGAAGACAGGGGAAAATCCGTTCGTTAAAATAATGATGCAGAAAAACTGTGATGGAAAAACCAAAAAGTCCCACCACAATGGACGGGATTCCGGAAAGGATGTCAAACGTTAGACTGAAGATCCATTTGATTTTGGATGATGCATACTCTGAAAGAAAGATGCCCGAGGCAAGCCCCAGGGGCACTGCCAAGGCCATGGAAAGGACAATGAGAAAGACCGTGCCGGTCATGGCCGGTAAAAGTCCGCCAAATACCCGCTGTCTTAATAAAAGCGCATCCAGGGGCCGGACATCGGAAAAGATAAGCTCAAGGTTAACGGCCTTATACCCTTTGAGAATGAGAAATCCAAGAATGATGGAAACAGAGCTGATCAGGAACATGGCACAGATCCATGAGAACAAAGAAAGGAGCCTGTCCGGAAAAGATTTTGTCATGCCGGACCCTTTCTGTCCAAACCCCTTGTAAACAGAATGCCAAGACTGGTCATCATATACAGCACAATCCCTGAGATAAAGAGAATTTTGAATTCCATACTGTCAAAATCTGCTGCAAAAATCAAGGCAATGTGGGCGGTCAGGGTCCTGGCCGAATCCAGGAGGGATGAAGGCATCACGACCGCATTGCCGCTGATCATGAGCGCTATCAGCGTGTCTCCCATGGCTCTGCCGAAGGCAAGAACAATCCCGGTCAGCATGCCTTTCCATGCATGGGGAAGAATGACGTGGTAAAGTTTCTGCCATGTGGTTCCCCCCAGCGCATCCACAGCATTGAGATAGCTTTGGGGAACCCGTGAAAAACTCTGGGAAAAAAACAGGATCAGGGTGGGGGAAATCAAAAGCCCCAGCATGAGAGAGGCAGACAAGATACACATGCCGGAGCCGTAGGCAAAGATCTCCCTTATGAACGGTACCAGGAGAAAAACCCCCACAAAACCGTAAATCACAGTTGGGATGGCCGTCATGAACTGAACCAGTTTTTTTAAGAGGTTTCCTTTCCCCTTAGGCTTAAGAATCTCAATAAAAAAGGAACAGCCAAGGCTGATGGGAAAGCTGATCACAAGACTGAGAAATGCGATACAAATGGTTCCGGCCATCATGGGCAGGATGCCGAACTGCCCTTGGCCCGGAGACCAGGGGGCAGTCAGAACATGCCGGATAAAATCCAGTTTCAGCACCGGAAGACAGAGCAGGACCATGAAGCAGAGAACCGCCACCGTGACCAAAGCGCTCAGGGCCGATGCACCCAAAAAAAGGCTCCGGAAGAACCTATCCTGAAAATCCATCACTCGGCCGGAATAAATCCTTTTTCCACAACAATTTTTTTGCCTTCAGCGCTTGAGAGATAATCGATGAATTTTTTAACAATCCCGGTTGCTTCGCCTTTTGTGTTGCTGTAAAGGCCCCTTGAAACCTTGTATTCCCCGGATTTGACCGTTGCAATGGAGGGGATGACGCCCTCCAGGGTCACCGGAGCAACAGACTCATCCAGATACCCGACCGACATATAGCCCACAGCATAGGGATCATTGGCAACGGCTGATTTCATGGCGCCGTTGGATGCCACCACATTGGCCTTTCCGGAAATATCGCCCTTGTTCAGCCCTTTTTCCCAGAACACTTCGCGGGTCCCGCTGGTTTCATCCCGGGTATACATATTAATGGCCCTGTCCTCACCCCCGAGGTCTTTCCACTGGGTAATTTTCCCACTATAAATATTCTGGAGTTGCTCCTTTGTTAAGGACTTGACCTTGTTTTTAGGGCTGACCACGGCAGAAACACCGTCAATGGCCCACATATGGGTGACAAGGCCGTATTTGGCGATTTCTTCATCCGTGGCTTTTCGACCGGAATTGCCGATATTCACAAGCCCTTCGCCCACCTGCTTGATGCCTGCACCGGACCCGCCGCCAGCAATGGTGATCTGAATATCCGGATTAAAAGACATAATCCTTTTGGCGGCTTCTTCCATGACCGGGATATGGGCGGTCCCGCCGGAAATCTTCAGCCCTTGTTTTTCCCCTTTAAAGACATCGAGATCTCCTGCAAAAGCAAACCCTGCAGAAAGAAGAACCATCATCAGGAGCACCACCAGCTTTGTTATCCTTTTACACTTTTTCATTTGTTTTTTTCACCCTCGTTCATTTTATTATATTTATATATCGTAACTACCCAGCTTGCATTAATAATTCAGATAGGCTCACCAGATCAAATCGATTGTTCAAATAACAAAAGGGAGAATCTATCGGATATTTCTATCAAAAGGCTTTTATATAGACTATTCCGATATGATTTAAAATCCATATAAAAACAATCAATTTGTCAAAGACCGCTTTTTTATGTAGCTAAAACAGAGAGTAAAAACTCGATTGTTTTCCAGGGGTGTTTGATAAAGCTTATCAGCACTATTCAAAATCGGGTATTGTTTGATTCGGGTCTCAAGTCTATTCATTTTTAAAACCATTGTGTCGTCCTGGCTGAATAATCCGAATATTCTTTCCCGGATTTTTTTGACAGATAGTGTTCTCTTCGGGCTTCACAGCCTTGAGTGGAAGATATCCTCTACATCAGGCTGTTTTTATAAGCCACTGCTTTGAATATCACCCAAACGCTTCTGCCATGGTTTTTTCATCCATCAGCGACAGGGCGGTGATGGTTTCGGTGATACGATAGGTCATTTTTCCAGGGTACACGACCCACAAATGGGATAGTTCCAGATCTTCCTGAACGGTTTTCATGGACTGGGTTAGCCTGGGTGCATCCGTGTATTTGAATTCCGCCCCCCAGTTTTTCCCTTTGGCCTGCCAGAAGAGATCCAGCTCGGAGCCGGAATGAACACTATAGAAATAAAGGTCATTGTCATTTTTATCAATCTGCCTGCAAAGACATTCCAGGGCAAACCCTTCAAAGGAAGCGCCTAATTTAGGATGGGAAACAAGCTGCTTATAATTATCAATATTCGTGAGGGTGTGAAAGATGCCGGAATCTTTTATATAAATTTTAGGTCTTTTGACGAGTCTCTTGCCCAGGTTCACATGCCATGGCTGAAGGATTCTGAGCATAAAGGTTCCTTCAAGGATATCCATATATTTTCTGACCGTCACGTCGGAAATACCAAAGGACCTGCCAAACTCGGAATAATTGATGACCTGGCCGTGATAATGGGAAAGCATGGTCCAGAAACGTCTCAGGGTTCCGGCAGAAATATGGATGCCGAGCTGAGGGATATCTCTTTCCAGAAAATTTGTAATAAAATGCTGTCTCCAGACCCTGCTTTGTTCCTCATCCACAGGTGTAAAAGCATCCGGAAATCCGCCTTTGACCCAGAGGTCCTTGAATTGTTCCGCTCCGACATCCTGGAGTCTGAAACCTCCCAGATAAAAATAAGCAATTCTCCCTGCCAGGGTTTCAGAACTCTGACGGATCAAATCCCGTGAAGCGCTTCCAAGAATCAGATATTTTTGCCCGGGATGATGATCCACAAGATACCGGAGCAATGGAAACAAATCCGGTAGCCGTTGAATTTCATCGATCACAATCAGCCCGGTTAAATCTTCAAGTGCGAGTTGGGGATGGTCCAGACGCGCCAGATCAATGGGGTTTTCCAGGTCAAAATAATGATCATGATGAATATTTCGGGCAAGGGTTGTTTTTCCGCACTGACGAGGTCCCAGAATAGCCGTTACAGGGAAAGCATCAATCAGTTTTATGATCTTGGCATGATCAATGGATCGGTTGATAAGGTTCATGGGAACTTAAATAATGCAATATACATGAAATGTCAAATCTATTGTTTGAGATTTCATGTATATTGACTTTTTCTCATCACATCATCTCAAGAAACGCCTCGATCCTGACCCTGAGCTGCTCGGTATCGGATTCGGAATAATCGGTTTCAAGATGAAGATAGGGCAGGCCAAAGGTGTCCTGAACCAGCTTTTGAATATAAAAGGCCTCTATATTATAGGTATGGCAGGCTTTCCAGGTTAGATCCACGACTCCGTTGACGGAAAATTCCCGGATCATTTCCGTGAGCATTTCCATCCTGCCCGGGTTGGGGCTCATGACGGAACAGGGGATGGACAGGTACTGCCCGGCAAGGGCGGTTACCGGGTCCTTTGTTTCATCCACCTGGA
>JFJP01018760.1_pt1 | contig 23291 bp, 15 predicted proteins | sample 431651 | NCBI WGS metagenome assembly JFJP01 (sample SAMN02602958, study PRJNA72255) | Microbial mat metagenome, whole genome shotgun sequencing project. | biome: fresh water; feature: sink hole; material: water; isolation source: purple microbial (photo- and chemosynthetic) mats found in...
CCGGGGAAGGACCGTTGCAGATAGCCGAACGTATCGGCCCGGACGCGCTTGATCGCGGTGCGCGCCTTGAGTTCGGTCGCCAGGAAATCGCCGAGCGCACCGGTGCCGCTGAGCTGCGCGTTGCCGTGCGAGTCGACTTCCTTGCTGAACGCGGCGGCGATGGACTTGCCGTTTTCATCCGCAATGCCTTCGGAGACGGCGACCACGCAGCGCCCCAGCTTGTCGTAGACCGTTTTCACATCCGCGGCGAAGCGGTCGATGCTGAAGGGACGCTCGGGCAGGTAGATCAGGTGCGGTCCGTCGTCGGGGGCGGTCCGTGCCAGGGCGGCGGCGGCGGTCAGGAACCCGGCGTGGCGTCCCATGATGATGTTGATCTTCACCCCGCCCAGGGCGCGGTTGTCGAGATCGTCGCCCATGAAGGCGCTGGCCACGAACCGCGCGGCACTGCCGAAGCCGGGGGTATGGTCATTCTCGCGCAGGTCGTTGTCGATCGTCTTGGGAATATGGAAGCAGTGCAGCGGATAAGCTGCCTTCTTGGCTTCCTCGTTGATGATGTGTACCGTCTCGGCCGAATCATTACCGCCGATGTAGAAGAAGAAGGCGATGCCGTTGCGGCTGAGCACCCGGAAAATCGCCTGGCAGTCGTCCGGTGTCGGTTTCTTGCGAACGGTGCCCAGTGCCGCGGAGGGGGTTATGGCGATAGCCTCGATCGTCTGGCGTGTCTCCTTGCCGAGATCGATGAAGTGCTCGTCGAGAATCCCCTGGATACCGTGCACCGCCCCGTAGACGGTCTTGATGCACGTGTGCCTGCGGGCTTCCAGCACGGCCCCGGCAAGGCTCTGGTTGATCACCATGGTGGGACCGCCGCTCTGGGCGATCAGCATGTTTCCGGTCACTGTCTTCATGGAATTCTCTCCTGTTTGCGGTCTGTTTCCCTAATTTCGGTGGACGATTACAGGCGACGATTACGGATTAAGAAAGCTGAAATCGTCAATCGTAATCGTCGCCCGTAGTCGTCCACCGGATTTGGTTGTGTCAGTAAAGAGGAGGCCACCCTACCGAAAACGCTGGCGTTTTGCAACCGTTTCGTAGTAGCCTGTCGGGCCACGTTCAATAGACAGGATGCTTACACCATGCGCATGGAAGACGAAATCAAGCGGCGGCGGACCATCGCGATCATCTCGCACCCGGATGCCGGCAAGACCACGCTGACCGAGAAACTGCTGCTCTACGGCGGGGCGTTGCAGCTGGCCGGGTCGGTGACGGCCCGCAAGAGCCAGCGCGCGACCACGTCCGACTGGATGGAACTGGAGCGTCAGCGCGGCATCTCCGTGACCTCCACCGTCCTGCAGTTCGAATACCGAGGCACTGTCATCAACCTCCTCGATACCCCCGGCCACCGCGATTTCTCGGAAGACACCTACCGCGTGCTGATGGCCGTGGATGCGGTGGTGATGGTGATCGACGCGGCCAAGGGCATCGAGAGCCAGACGCTCAAGCTCTTCGAGATCTGCCGCATGCGCGGCATCCCCATCTTCACCTTCATGAACAAGCTCGACCGGCCGTCCCTGAGTCCGCTGGCGCTGATGGACGAGCTCGAGTCGCGCCTGCAGCTTCCCGTCTGCGCGATGAACTGGCCGCTGGGCGACGGCGACCGCTTCCAGGGCGTCTACGGCAGGCAGGAGCGCATGGCGCACTTTTTCGAGCGCACCGCGCACGGTGCCTACCGGGCACCCGAGGCGCTGCACTCGGTCGATTCGGAACCGGTGCGCCAGCGGCTGCCCCCGGATGTGTACGAGGCCGTGATCAACGACCTGGAGATGCTCGACAGCGTCGGCGAGCCGTTCGACCTGGAAGCGGTGCATTCCGGTAACCTGAGCCCGGTCTATTTCGGCAGTGCCATCAACAACTTCGGCATCCAGATCCTGCTCGACGCGATTGTGGACTACGCCCCGCCCCCCCAGGCACGGTTCGTCGCCGGCAACCGCATCGCCCCGGATCATGCCGTGTTTTCCGGCTTTGTCTTCAAGATCCAGTCGAACATGGACCCGAAGCACCGCGACCAGATCGCCTTCCTGCGCATCTGCAGCGGCCGCTTCACGCGCGACATGAAAGTCACCAACACGCGCAACGGCGAATCCGTGCGGCTATCCAGCTCGCACCGCGTTTTCGCGCGCGATCGCGAGACCGTGGACGAGGCTTACGCGGGGGATGTGATCGGGCTGGTCGGGCATAGCGGCTTCGGCATCGGCGATACACTGACCGAGGATCCGGCGATCGTCTACGACGAGATGCCGCAGTTCGCGCCGGAGTGTTTTTCCCAGGTCTACAATCCCGTCCCCGCGCAGTACAAGCGCTTCCAGGCCGGCGTGCAGCACCTGCTGCAGGAGGGTGCCCTGCAGGCGTTCCAGTACCTGGACCCGGCCCGCAACATCCCCATGCTGGGGGCTGTCGGCTCGCTGCAGTTCGAGGTGTTCAAATACCGGCTTGAGAACGAGTACGGCGCCGTCGTGCGCATGGAGCCGGCCACGTCCACCGTCATCCGCTGGGTCGATCCGGAGGGCCCGCCGGTCTCGGAGGAGATGTTGCCACCCGGCGGCAAGCTGATGCTCGACACCTCCCGCCGCATGGTGCTGCTGTTCGATACCGAGTGGGTGCTGAAGTTCTTCTGCGACAAGCATCCGAAGGTGATGCTGCGTAAACTGCCCGCCGCGATCCGCCGCGCGGGATGAGATCATCCTTGGACCATTCCGTTCCCTGACCCCGGCAGCGGAAGTCGCGTTGTTTTGCGGGCGCGGCCGGATCGCTGCGCGTTGGTCATGCCTCACGGAAAATACGCAGCAACCGGAGAAGTGCCGATCGCAGGCGGCCATGTGCAAAACTCTCGGGCAATATGGCACGCAATAAATCCGCGCCCGAGAAATCGGTATTCTTCAGCAGCGCTTCGCTAAGATCCGCTTCCCGCAGGTTCGCCCCGGAAAAATTAGTCTCGTGCAGATTGGCCCCTTTAAGATTGGCTCTCACTAGATGCCCATTTCGCAAATCCGTCCGGTTCAGGTTCGCGTCCTCCAAATCCGCCCCGGTTAATATCGCCTCGCGCAAATTCGCCCCGGCCAGATTTACCCCGCTTAATTGGGCTCCATTGAAATCGGCTTTTTGAAGGTCGGCGGCCTCTAGCGATGCACCACCAAGCGAGGCCCCGTACAAATCCGCCCCCGCGAGATGAGCTCTGGACATAATGGCTTTGCGCAGGTTTGCATAACGCAGATTGATCCCTTCGGAATGGGTTTCGCGAAGGGTGGCGCCACTCAATACTGCTTTTCTCAGGTTGGCGCCCGATAACGTCGCGAAATCAATATCCGCCTCGCGCAAATCCGCTTTGCAAAGGATGGTCCCGGACAGGTTGGCTTCTTCAAGATCGGCCTTGTAAAGATCGGCTTCCCGTAAATTCAGGTTGCTTAGATCCGCCTTGCTGAAGTCCGGCTTGAATTCAGCATTCTCCTGGCGGCGCTGGGCACACCACACGTTCCAGCATGCTACTCCGCTTTTCAGAAGCCGAACCTGTATGTGATCCGCCATAGGGAAGCCCTTGCCCACGTATTAACACCAAGCACCTGGATGCCACAATCCAGACAACGCGGCTAATCTTAACACAACCTGCAAGGCAAGGCTATCTTTTCCGCAAGGGGGAATGGGTTGCCCTTTGTGTTCACATAGTTGCTTATACCGACTTTTCCCGTTTCTGCTTTACCCCCCGTCAACCTACAGTGAAATCGCAGACCAGAGGCAGGTGATCGGAGTACTGGACCGACGGGATGTCAAAGTGCCGCATCTCGATCCCGGGACTATGGAACAGGAAATCGAGCTGGCGTTTCGGCCGCCAGCTAGGGAAGGTCGCCAGGCCCTCGCGATTGGCATTGATCAGCCCGGTAGCGGCGAGGAAGAGCCCGGTTTCGTGATCACCCCAAAGCGGATTGAAATCGCCTGCCACGATATGCGGCTTCTTCGTCTCCTTGACCATCGCATAGAGCTGCTGCAACTGGTGATGCCGGATACGGAACTTGAGCGAGAGATGGACCAGGAAGACGGTCAGCGCTTCCAGTTCCAGCTCGATCACCAGCCGTTTCACCCCCTTGTCGAAGTAATGGAACTGCTGGTTCTGTATCGTGTCGCGTGTGAGGAACGCGTTCCCCTGCTTGTTGAGCACGGGAATCCGGTTGATGAAGGCATCGTCATGGTACTTCGACCGGTAGGCATGATAGTGGCCGAGTCGCTCGGCAATTCGCTCGGCCTGATGCTCGCGCCGGTAGCGGAAAGAACCGGAATCCACCTCGACCAGCCCGACGATATCCGGTGCCAGCCCGTGCAGGAAATCGGCGATGGTTTCGACATGGTCACGCGTGCGGCGCAAGTACCCCTGCCACGGAAAACAAAATCCGCCGCCGGTCCCGTAACGCATATTGTAAAGCACCATTCGCATGTCAATACCACCTATCCTGATACCCTCGCACTTTTTGCGGCACCAGGACCCGCAACGCCAGCGGCTTGACCTCGATCTCGATCCGCGTGCCGGCATCCACCAGTTCACCGTCAAGCTGGATGGGGGCCGCTTTCGTCCGCGTGATAACCATTTTCGAGGCACTTTGCGTGATCACGCGTGGAATCCGCTTCACCGAACCGTCGAAAAGCCGCCCGAGATTGGCCAGCAATAGCGGGAAATCCTTCTGCAGGGCACCGACAAACTCAAGTTTACCGTCACTATCCTCGGCATCCGGAGCGATCATTGCCCCGCCCCCAAATTGCGTCAGGTTCGCCACCGTCAGGATCATCGGGCTCTTCAAGTCGATGATCTCGCCCCCGTCGAACGATACGCGCATGTCCTGCCGCTCATACTCGAAGAACTCCTGCACACCGGCGAACACATACGGCAGGATTCCCCGCATCGGGTACTTCTCGAAGGTCCGAACGAAGGCCGCGTCCCAGGCCATGCTACAGGTCACGAAGAACGGGGTCCCATTCACCACGCCGACATCGATCCGCCGCACAGTCGCGTTGACCAGTGCCTCGACCGCCTTGGCGGCCGTCAATGGAATCGCGAAGTGCCGGGCAAACCCATTGCCGCTGCCACCAGGAATCACACCCAGCGCAACATCCGTATCCACCAGGATCCGCCCGATCGTGCTGACGGTCCCATCCCCGCCGGAAACAAGGATCGTGTCAACCCCCTCGGCAACCGCGCGCCTGGCCTTGGCGACCCCGTCCTCCTTGCTCTGCGTGAACTGGTAGGAGAGATCGATGCCATCGACATCCCAGAAGCGGTCCAGCGCCTGCCGCATGGTATTGAATAATCGTGGCAACCCGGATTTCGGATTGATAAGAACCCGTACTTTTCGCATTCGCCCGCACTCCTTGATAATGGAACCAAGGCTACTCTAGCAAGGAATCAGGCAAAGACAAGTGTCGACTCCTTTATTCCAACACTCAACGCCCAAGGAACACGGGCGACTGCCAGAGGGAGGGACGCCGGCCTCGGCGTCCGAGGCAAAAGGAAGGGCATCTGGCGAAGCCGGAAGGGCATCTGGCGAAGCCAATTCGAGAATGCGCGCGTGGTCAGACGGGCGGGCGGACAGCGAGCCGCTGTCCCTCCCGATGTGTATCCAACCGCTGCCCCTCCCGATACGTTACCCACTTGTGTGCGCCCGGGCGCACAATCACTTCGTAAACAGGTCGAGAATCGCGCGCGAGGGGACCGCATTCTTGATGGTCATCTGGTGATTTACCGGGATATTGACCGTCCTGGACCGGGGCGGCGGCGAAGGTCCCTTGCGCACAGGACCCTTCTCCTCCTCCCGGGGCGGGACTTCACCATCCGGCGCATGTTCCTCGTCCGGCGCATCCACCGCTTCGCAACGGACGACCGCAGCCGGATCGCCGGCATGGTGCCGCCCGAACAGTTTATCAAGGACCCCGCCTTTGGTTCCCTGGTCAAGTCTGACATTGCCGGCGGCAATCGACGTCGTTGACGAAACCAGTCCGACGACATCACCGCGGTCATTGAAGATGGCGCCGCCACTGGATCCGACCGCATAGTCAGCCGTGATGTTCATGACCACGTTCGTCCGCTCCCCCATGCTGTAGCGGGAGACGTAGCCGCTGGTGAGACTGTAGAAATGATTTCGGGGATGCGTGATCAGCGTCACAGGCCGCCCCACCGGCTCATCGCGGAAAACGGGTGCCGCAGGCAGGCCGGAGGCTCCCCTGAGCTTGATGGCGGCCACATCATGCACCGGGTCGGCAGCAAGGATCTCGTCAACCAGGAACACGCGGCCGTCAGCCATCATCACCGCCATGGCCAGAAGCCGGGGCTGGGCAATCTCAACGACATGGTAGTTGGTCAGCAGCACCCCGCTTTCGTGAATCACGACACCGGAGGAGAGGCTGCTGTGCAAGCACTGGCAATTCTTGCTGGCGCAATGGTAAAAGATACCGACCACCACCACGCTGTCGATCCTCTGCCGGTAGATCTCGGCCGGGGTCATGCTGAGCGTCCCTGGCACCGGCAATTCAAGCGCGCAGGATCGGCGCGCCAATTGCGCCGGACGGTGCTCGACAAAACGGTCAGGCGAATCCCCGACCAGGGTGGTCACCTTCGTCTCGAATTCCTTCCGCAACCGTTCATCATCGATCACACGGACACCAGCGGCATCCGTGATAATGGCCTTTCCGTTTTCAAGCGCCCCTACCGCCGCGTCGCCGGTCGCCAGGCTCGCGGGACTGCACACCAGGAACACCCCGCAGCAGATCATGATCACGCGCGTCACCGTATCACTCCTCATAGGTCACGTCCTTGCCAATTCATTTCAACGCCCAACGCCCAACGTCCAACAACCAAGAAAAGACTCCTCAACTTGGGCGTTGGATGTTGGGCGTTGGATGTTCATTATCCCCTAAGTTACCCCATCCGTTCTCGTGCGGGAACCCGGCGCGACACCGTATTATACCCCCCGCCATCACCATTCCGCCACCAATCAGCATGCCCGGCACCAGTAATTCATATATTTTATCTGGCCTGACTATAAATCACAACTATTGCCCATATCGCAATCACTGACGCAATATCGCCATTATGTTGTCGCACTCCCGCTTGTGATAAATCTTCACAGGAGCGTTATACTGCATGTAGATAACACATAATTTGGTAATGGAAGGGAATCCAGTTTGAAAGCAAGGTGGTGATCATGGATAGAATGACAAGAATGATGTGCCTCGTTGCGGCTTTGCTGGCTGTGATGATCTGCCGGCGTGCGGATGCGATCCATCTCGGGGCGGGCGATCTACCTTACGCGCAGGCCATGGGGCACCCCTTGGATCAGGCGGTGAACGAAAAGTATGATGGCAAGGCCTTTTTCATGAATCTGGGGCCGACGGGAATCCGGGCCCGGATGGATCCCGATGAACCCAAGGCGTTCAAGGTGATGTTTGTCTTCCAGGACGCCAACTCCCCGGCCAAGGGCAAGATTGCCGTCGGGGATCATATCATCGGCGCCAATGGCAATACGTTCAAGGATGAGCATGGATTCCACCGCAAGCAGGCGAATGCCGTGGGCTGGGCCGGGCCACCCTTCGAACTTGCGCTGGCTATCGAAGACAGCCAGGGAAAAGATGGCAAGCTTGATCTGATCGTCCTGCAGGGCGGCGATAGGAGCAAGAAGACAAACGTCAGCATCCAGCTCAAGCCTGTCGGCAGGTTTTCGCCAACGTACCCCTGGGACTGCCCCAGATCGGACAAACTCCTGAAAGAACTCTGCGACTTCATGTTCGAGGAGAAGCTACAGGGCCGCCCGGACGAAATACAGGCTGTCCTCGCCCTCTGGGCCTCCGGCGACAAGCGGGCGATCCCGCTGGTGAAAAGCAAGGCCGAAGGACTCATGAAAAACTTGGCCGATCCGATGGACGGAGGCATGTCCACCTGGATGTGGGGATATAACGGTATATTCCTGGGAGAATACTACAACGCCTTCAAGGATAACGGAGTCAAGCCGGCGGTAGAGGCGCTAGTCGACTGCTATGAAACAGGCCAGGACTGGAAGTCCGGCGGTTTCTCGCACCGTCCTTTCCCGGCCATTGAAAGACGCGTGGCTGAAGGCGGCCCGAAAGGATACGGCTCAATGGCCGGCCCGGGCGGCCTTTCCATGCTTGCCCAAAGCATCTTCAAGGCTACGGGACTTCCCTACTCCCAGAAGGCCTACGAACGAACACACCAGGCATTCCTGCAAACCGCCGGAGGCAATCCGGACGGAGGTATCGCTTACGGGTTTAATGGATGGGGGAGTGTGCAAATTCACGTGGAGAAACCCGATCTTTCCAAAAGCAAGCGAGGCATCGGATTCATCTCGCCAGTCACGCTCAAGGACGCAGGGCCCTACCAAGTCGAGAAATGGACAGAACTCTCGCCCGGCAAATGGGATATGCAGATGGTATCTCCAAAAGAATTCCCCTGGCTTGAACAGGACGCGGCCAAGCTCCATTTATACGACCTGGACAAGGACCGCCGTCTTGTCGTCATGGACGGCACCCTCCCCGAACCGACTTCATCTTATAACACAGGATCCCGTGGCGGCGGTCACAACGCCCCCGTCGGTATGGGTGCACTTGCCCATTTCATCGGGAACCAGGACAACAAGTCATGGAATTATCTTGGCAAGCATATGGCCACATGCTGCGCATACAGCCCGAAAACCCTGTGGGACGGCCACGCTTCTTCGGTCATGCACGCCTTCTTCGGAGTCCTCGGTGCCTCACGCGCAGACGAGAAGGAGTTTCGCGCCTTTCTGGATTATTCAAAAACCTGGATCATCCTATCCGAAACACACGACGGCAAAGGACTCGTGGAGCAGCCGTTCGGCCTCGATCGAAACTCTACTTGCAGCATCAAACGGGACCGATCTGTTTATACCCATATCGCCATCCTGTTGCTTTCGCTGCCGAAGCGAACCCTGCTGATCACCGGGGCCGATTACGCCACCCCCGCGTCGCCGGCTGCCGCCAAGCCCGTATCCAGGCACAGCGCGTTTGCCCGCCCGCCGGAACCGGCCATCCGGGCGGCACGCACAGTCTCCGCAGAGAAGCAGATCATCCTGGACAATGCGTTGAAACGCACACTGATCGCCATGAGCGAAAGCGATGCCCTCAAGCCGATCCCGTTTACCATCTCGGTCGCGCCCCGGCGAGTCTGGCTGAAAAAGGCCGCTGAGGATGGCACGTTGACCTTCCAGTTGGAGGACGGCACCCAGACAGCCGACTTCGGCTGGGACGCATTGACCGCCGCTGATCGCGGCATGCTGGCCCAACTCGTGATGAACCTGAAGCCGGAAAGCACCGATGCGAAGGCCATGGCCGCAGTCTACCTGGAATCGTTTGGCAAAGTCGAGGCCGCAGACCGTCTGTTCGATCAGGCAGGCGAGTCGTCGCGCGGCAAACTCGAGCCTCTCTTCAACTGATCGCCGTGCTGCTTAAGAACTTGTGAAGCGCCGCTTGGCACGATAGGCGGATGGCGAGATGCCTTCTTCGCGGACAAACGTCTCGTAGAGGACCCGTGCGCTATTGAATCCGGACTCCTGGACCAGCATCTTGATCGGATCATCACTCTCGGCAAGCCGCCACTTCAGCCGGTCCAGCCGGCAACGGATGATTTCCTGCGTGACGCTGCGGTTGAGGATCTCGCGGAAACGCCGCTCGACCGTCCGGCGCGACGCCGAGACCGCCTGCGCCACATCCTGCACGCCGATCGAATCGCAGGAATGATCCATGATAAAGCGCAAGGCGGCCGCCACCAGCGGTTCCTGCACCGCGACCGCATCCGTCGAGCGCCGGGCATGCAGCGTGCGGGGCTCCACCAGGATGATCTTCCGCCCGCTCTGCTTGTACCCCTCATCGAACATCTGATCCAGCAGCGCGGCGGCCTCGTAGCCCGCCTGGCTGTAATCCATGTCGATAGCCGTCAACGACGGCGTGGTCAGCAGGCAGAGGTTGGGTTCGTTGTCGGCACAGATCAACCCGAGGTCATGCGGGATTTTCAGCCCCAGTTCCGGGGCGATATCCGCGATATAGCGACAAAGCAGATCGCTGGGGACAAACAGGCCGAGCGGTTTCGGCTGGGCCTTGAGCCATTCGCGGATGTTATGCGACCACGATCTCCAGACTTCGGCACTGGCATCCACCACCGCAGGCGCGACAAAGGACGCGCAGGCGAAGCCGCGCGCCTCCAGATAGGCGGCATAACCGAGGGAGTCATCATTGATCAGCGATGCATCGCACATGGTGATCTGCGACTGCCGCTTCTCATTGACAACATAACCGAAATGCCCGAACCCGCGCGAGAGCAGGTGCTGACCGGCCATGCGCCCCCCCTTGGGGAAATCAGGGAAAACGCAGGAGATCGGCACCGTCACGCGGGAATCGCGCCACACATCCACGATCGGGATCCGCAGCCGACTGGCCTCGTCGACCAGTTCGCGGGTTGCCTGCGCGAGCAGGCCATCAAACGGCGGGGCGGATGGATCGGCATGCCGCAGATCGTCGATAGCGAAGGGTGCCAGCACACACTCGAATCCATCGTGCGTCTGGCTGTATTTGCGTATGCCGCGGTATAACTGCTGGTCCTCGGCATGCAAATGCTGCGCGTTAACGGCAACCCCGATGCGTCGTTTTTCCGCCATAGAAGCCCTCCCGCATCCAATTCGTGTAGAAAACGATTGGATTGAAAGGAGGGGAGACTAATGCGGCAGGGGCTACCCCGCAAGCTTTAAATCACTGCCGGCACGCACGAAGACGGGAATCCTCTCCAGCGGGGCTTGCGCCTCGAAGGTCGTCCCTCCCGCATGTTCCTCGCCCGTCCAGGCATCACGCCAGGCGGTTCCGTCCGGCAGGTAGACCGGTCGCGAGCGGGTTCCGTGCGTCACGACCGGCGCGACGAGCACATCCGGACCGAACATGAACTGATCCTCCACCGACCATGCCTGCGCATCAGCCGGGAAATCGACGAAAAGCGGCCGCATCGGCGGCAAGCCCGAGACCTCGGCCGCCTTCATCTGCGCCATGATGTAGGGGCGTAACCGGTCGCGCAGCCGGATCTGGTCGCTCAGGATCGCGCAGGCTTCCTCGCCGTAAGACCACACCTCGTTGGACACATTCGGGTGGTTCGGATCGGCTTTACCCTCATCGGCATCGGCCTTGGGAGCGCTGTCCTTGCGCACGCCGTGCAACCGCATGATCGGGCAGAAGACGCCGTACTGGAACCAGCGGACCATCAATTCACGGAAGTCCGGACTCGAAATATCGCCGCCATGGAAACCCCCGATATCCGTTGTCCAATAGGGGATACCGCTCATGGCGATATTGAGTCCCCCAGCAACCTGGCGACGCAGCGAATCAAAGGTCGACGGGATATCCGCCGACCAGATCGCCGCCCCATAGCGCTGCGAACCGACCCAGGCTGAACGTCCAAGCGTCATCGGGGCAGGCTCGCCTTCAGCCACCAATCCCTCGAAGAAGGCCTGGTGATGACAGCGAGGGTACAAGCCGGCCACCTCGCGTCCCGTGCCCAGGTGGAAACGAGTGTTATCCAATTCCAACGGTATCAGCTCCGGTTCCATCGTATCGAGCCAGAAGAGGCGTATACCGTATTGGACGTAACCCTTCTTGATCTGTTCCCAGAGGAATCGGCGGGCCGCCGGGTTTGTGGCGTCATAGAAGGTTTGCAGGGCGGCACCATTCTGCATCGGCGCGCCCCGCTCATTACGAAGCAGGAGTCCATGCTGTTTCATGTACTCGTAGTTTTCGCACGAGAAATCGACAGTCGGCCAAACCGATACCATACACTCCATCCCCATTGACTTGAGTTCCGCGACCATCGCCTTAGGGTCGGGCCAGCAGCCGGGATCAAACGTCCAGTCACCCATCTTTGACCAATGGTGGAAGTCGATCACCATGACCGATACCGGGAGCTGCCGCCGATGATATTCGCGAGCAACCGCCAGCAGTTCCTTCTGCGTCTTGTAGCGCAGTTTACACTGCCAGAACCCCGCCCCCCATTCGGGGAATTCGCTTGGTTTCCCGGTCACGTCGGCGTAGCGCTCAAGGATGGCGGCGGGGGAGTCATCAATCACCACGTAATAGTCGATCTGGTAGCCCTGATCCATCGTCCAGCGGGTATCGTTACGCCCCAGCGCCACGCGGCCCAGGCCGGGATTATTCCAGAGGAAACCATAGCCCTTGCTGGAGACCATGAAGGGGATCGAAACCTCGGAGTTGCGGTGCATCAGGTCCATGGTGCAGCCCTTCTGGTCCAGATAGCCGTGTTGCCGCTGCCCGAGCCCATAGAGCTTCTCGTCATCGCTGGCAACGAAGCGCTGATCGATTTTCCAGGCACCCCGCTCGGGAACAAAGGTCCTCGCCCAATGTTCGGCCGTGGTCTTGCGCTGCTCCTGCAACAGAACCTTCGAATCCGAGGTGCGCGAGAACGTCACCAGCCCCATGCGGGGAATCGTGATGCTGCAGGTCATTTCGCCATTGACCAGGGTAACCGCATTCGCATCGATCTCCAGACGAACGCCGTCTGGCGTCCGCGGATCGTCAAGCAATCCGTTCGGCAAATCCCGGAACCCGGCCTCCTGCGTTACCCGCACCCGCACGCCATTACGCCCCCAGGGCTCGACCCAGACCTGTTCATGCTCCCGCTGCCAGATAAAACCGTTACCGACTTTACGCGTCAATGCTTCCATATTCTACTCCGCTTCTTGTTTATAACTTGACCGTTTTGCCGCACTTTTCGGAAGACGACTGCGGGCGACGATTACGATTAACGATGCTCATGCTCCGCAGGCTCGCGAGGACGCTGCGCAAGAGAATGTAAATGGCGAAGCCCTCGTAATCCGTGGTCGTCGCCGTAGTCGTCCACCGCTTCCACTCCCATGAAGTTACCAATCTGTTTTTCACAACTCACTGCACAAACACATAGATCGTCCCATGCGTGCCGAGCACGGGCTGAAGAAACGCCAGCAGCGCCCCGTACGTCAGCTCCGGCGGCACGAACACCAGCAGCACACCCGGCAACGGAGCCTTGCCGCCGGCCACGCGCGCCTGCGCGTCGGCATCCAACTGCTCACGCAAGGCCTTGGGCTCCGCCACGCCAAGCACCCGGCGGGTGAACGTCGGTTTCGGGTCCGTCCCCGTCCAGACCGATTCATTCAGGACCATTTCCGCCGCGACCTTGCCCGCTTCCTGCAGCCGCAGGTGAAATTCCCATGGCTGCGACGGCCGCCCCTCCGGCTGCATCCATTCCTTCTGCGGCACGAACGCCCGGTAGTAGAGCTGCCCTTCCGGCGGCGGCTCCATGCGGAGCATCCCGAGCGTCTCCATCATGGCCAGTGAAACCGCCGGTTTCAGGATCTCGCCCATTGGCAGATCACCGGCCATGTGCAGTTTGACCTGCGGTGCGATATCCTGCGTGCGCATGGCCATCAGTTGCTCCAGGACCGGCACCAGGACGGGCGACTCCGCCAGCACCTTGTCCTCGGCCCCTGAAAGGCGGAAGACCACGCCGGTCGCGGCGGCGGAATAGAGCAGGGACAACTCGACCTGCGGGGTAGGTGCCGACTGTCCGGACTCGCCCGGTTCCATCAGGATCGTCAGCAGCGTTCCCCCCTCGAACGCGCATTCGGGATTGACCACCTGACGCCCGTAAAGTTCACCCTTGTTCGCCTGGCGGGGAACATCCAGAACCGCCGTCTGCTCGTTGTAGATCGAGGCCACCGACCTCGGGTCGTAGGCATCCGCCGCATAGACCTGCGCACCCTTGCCGTCCGGGGACGGGACCTTGATCGAGCCCGTGAAGACAAATCCATCCTCCGGTAACGTCTTCTCCGTCTCGTTGTCCAGCACCAACTCCTCGATCCGGACGGGAATCCCGCCATCCACCGAGACTTTCAAATTGACGCGATCCCCATCGGCCCAGAAACGCAAGGCAGACGGATTGAACGGGGAACCGGGTTTCAGGCCGATGAATTCAAGCGCCTTGTGGACATCGCTCGGTTTGGCATGCGACCAGAGCAAGGCCTCGTAGCCGTGGCTGCTATCCTTGTCGACGAGCAGGAACTCCAGTTCCGTTCCCGCCCCGAGCCCCGTGCATTCCGCCAGCACCTCGACCTGCCGCGTCTTGCGATTCGCCACCAGGCCGGGCAGCACCAGCACATCCGGATTGCCGGCGTGGGCGGCCTGCGCCGCCTTGTCACGCTCAAGCGACTTCGCCTGGCCTGCCGGCCGCGGGCCATAGTGCTCGTTCTCCTCCTGCGCCCTGGCCGAAAGCACCCCCTGCATCAACAGCGTTATCAACAAAAACCGGCACATGGACATCGAACCACGCCACCTGCAAGGGTCCCCGAATACCGTCCCGTCACATTCATGCATAACCATGTTATAAAGTCTCCATCTCGACATACGCCATTCCCAGCGACGCGGCGACCGCGGGATGGGTAATGTTCCCCTTGTAAGTATTAACTCCCTGCCGCAAGGCCGGATCATGGCAAACCGCATTCTCGAAACCGTGATTGGCCAGCTTCAACCCGAACGGCAGCGTCTGGTTCGTCAAGGCCATTGTCGAGGTCAACGAAACCGCACCCGGCATGTTGGTGACCATGTAGTGGACAATCCCATCAACCGTGTAGACGGGATTGTCATGCGTTGTCGGCTTGCTGGTTTCCAGGCAGCCGCCCTGATCAATGGCGACATCCACCACTACCGCCCCCGGTTTCATCAGCGCCAGGTCTGCCTGCGTCACCAGCCGTGGAGCGCTCGCTCCAGGCACCAGGACCGCCCCGATCAGCAGATCACACTCACGCAGCACCGCCTCGATGTTTGCCCGCGAACTGAAAAGCGTCTGTAGCGAATTACCGAAAATATCATCCAGTGCCACAAGACGGGGCTGCGAAATATCCAGCACCGTCACCTCCGCCCCCATTCCGACGGCGATCTTCGCCGCGTTCGTCCCCACGACACCACCGCCGAGTATGGCCACCTTCCCGCGGCGCACCCCGGGCACACCGCCCAGCAGCACCCCCCGCCCCCCCATCGGACGCTCCAGGTACTTGGCCCCTTCCTGCACCGACAGCCGCCCCGCGATCTCGCTCATCGGTGTCAATAGCGGAAGCGAGCCATCAGCCAGCCGCACGGTCTCATAGGCAATCCCGGTAACGTGCCGCGCAAGCAATGCCTCGGCCTGTGGCTTGTCTGCGGCCAGATGCAGGTAGGTATAGAGAATCTGCCCTTCATGAAAGAGCGGATATTCCACCGGCTGGGGTTCCTTGACCTTGACGATCATTTCGGCATCGTCAAACAAACGCCGCACGTCGGTTTCAATACGGGCACCGGCCTTTTCGTAGTCCTCATCCTTGAAACCGGCCCCTTCGCCAGCCCCCGCCTGCACGGTGACCCAATGCCCATTCCTGACAAACGCCGCTACCCCGGCCGGCGTTACGCCCACCCGGTACTCGTGCCGTTTGATTTCCTTTGCCACTCCAATATTCATCTCACTCCTCACTATCGCGTCACCGCCGCCAGCAGACCTTGTGACAATGGCGGTCAATGTTGAGTTGGTGTCTCCCGTTAACTGTTATCGAGGGGCAATTCATCACCCGAATCCGTATAGCCTGGCAGATCCAGCTTGAAGTCCGGACGGTCCTGGATGATCAGGCCTGCATCCGGATTCAGCGACACCTCGGTAGGCGGATAGACCTTCCACGTGTCGCCCTCGAATGCTCCGGTCTCGCCCGCCTGAGCCAGCCACTTGATGATCTGCTGACGCAGGTCCTTGACAACCGCCCGCGTGGACGGTGAGCCGCAACGATTGCGCGTCTCGCCGGGATCCATCAGCCGGTCAAAGAGGAATTCGCGATTGTCGGGCGCGCTGTAGGCGTACTTCCAGCGACGGGTCACCATGGTGTAGATCGCCGTGGCCCCTGTGCGATATTGCGAGAAGACGGCCTCGCGACCGGACGTGCCATCCAGCAGGGAGGAAAGGTCCACCCCGTCCAGCGCCAGCCCGTCAGTGTCGCAGCCGGCAGCGGCCAGCACCGTCGGCATGATGTCCACCAGATTGGCGGGCGCATCACAGCGCACGCCGCCCTCGAAGCGCCCCGGCATCCAGGCCAGCAGGGGCACGCGCGCGCAACTGTCGTGCATCGACCGTTTGCCGAAGCAGTTGTAGTCGCCCAGATGCTCGCCGTGATCGGCCGTCAGCAGCACCAGCGTATTCCCGAGTTGCCCGGTCCTCTCCAGCGCCTCGAGCGTTCGACCCACCTGGTAATCGACGAAGGAGATGCAGGCGTAGTAATGCGCCTTCATGTTGCGCAGCAGGTTGTTGTCGATCCCCTGGTCACGGTACTTGTAGCGGTTCTGCATGCGGTTGACATAGGTCTGCAGACTCTCGACGTCCGCCGGCACGTTCGGCAACGGCATATCAAAGGCACGGTAAAGCTTGTGCCACGGCACCGGCGGCGCAAATGGCGGATGCGGATGAACATAGCTGGAGAACAGGAACCAGGGCTGCACACTGCCCTTCTGCGCCTCGACAAAGGCGACGGTGCGGTCTCCAACCCACTGGGTCGGGTGCAGCCGTTGCGGCATCTGGGAGACCTGCGGCACGTAGTACATCTCGCCGCGCACGGCATGGGGCTCTGGCAGCTCGCCCCAGCCCTCGGCCTCCAGGAACCGGGTGTAGTCGTCGCTGGCGCGCCGCGGCACCTCCTCCTGGATCTCGCGCGACTGGAAACCGCGCAGCGCCTTCGGATCGCGCGTGAAGTGGCATTTGCCGATTCCATGCGTGCGATAGCCCGCATCGGCCAGCACCTGCATGAAGGACGGGCGATCCTCCGGCATCGCCCAGGCATTGTCATAGCAGCCGGTACGCGCCGGGTACTGCCCGTAATGCATACAGCAGCGCGCCGGCACGCAGACCGGCGACGGTGAATAGGCGCTCGTGAAGGCCACACCCTGCCCGCAGATACGGTCGAAAGCCGGTGTCTTGATCACCGGGTTCCCTAGCGCGGCAATCGTGTCAAACCGCTGCTGATCCGTGAACAACAGAAGAATATTCGGTTGCTTCATAAAAATCTCCATTGCACGTTAAAGGTTGCCGCTTGCCGTTTCGTGATTCCTTGTTGTTCTCTCAATAACTGTAGCTTGTTTATAACTTCAATTCATTTCAACGCCCAACAACCAACATCCAACGCCCAACAATCCAAGGAAATGCTCCCCAACTTGGACGTTGGTTGTTGGTTGTTGGATGTTCGATTCGATTTTTCTCCAGTTACCCATTCATTTTCGCCCGGTGCCCCGGGTGGTTGGCTTACCTGTTCGTCGGTCTTAAGCATTCCGCATTCACACGTTCCTCATTCGCATCGCCGCCTCGATCTCGGCAATCTCGAAGGGAGCCGCGCCGGTCAGCCGCTCGCAGCCATCGGGCGTGATCACGATCGTGTCCTCGACCCGGATATACTGGTGCTCGGGCTTGCACCAGACCATCGGGTCGAGCGCGCACACGAAGCCAACCTGCAAAGGCTGGGTTTTCCAGGCCGGATTCATGGCATCGTGAACGCTGAGTCCGACGCCATGGTTCAGATAGCCCACGCCAGCGGCGGCCATCTGGTCCAGCAGCGCGGTCTGATCCCCGAACGGCGATGCCGGATCCTTGCACTGCCGCGCCATGCGCCGGAGCGCCTCGGCATAGATCTCCAGCGCCAGTGCCCCCGGACGGATCAGGTCCAGCAGCGTGTTGTGGTAGGCGGCGATAAAGCCGTAGACGCGCCGGTGCCAATCGCTGAAAACCCCATTGACCGGCCAGATGCGGGCGATGTCGCTGGCGTAGTGCCGCAGGTCCGGCCCGCAATCCATCAGCACCACATCCCCGTCGCGCATCGTCGCGTTGTTGCGATGATAATGCCCGTTCCAGTTATTCTGCCCGCTGGCGGCGATCACCCCGTAACCAAGACCGCAGTGCCCCTGGTCACGGAAGACAAACTCGGCAATCGCCTGGAGGTGCGTCTCAGTCACGCCCGGACGCGTCGCCTTCATGGATTCGACCATGACCGCCGCCGAGAGCTGACCCGCCTGCCGCAGCACCTCGATCTCCGCCGGACTCTTGATCGTGCGCATGTCGGAAACCAGTGGGCAGGCATCGGCAATCTCGATCGCCGGGAAGCGCTCCTTGAGCAACCGGATCAGGCGCTTGTGGCGCGGTTCCGCCTGGTCCCATTCTTCCTCCTCCCGGCGCTTGGCGCAACCATTCGCGCCGAAGCGGGTCACGCCGCCGCCCTCCACTTCCGCGTGCGGGACATAAAGCAGGGAAACCGCCACCAGCGCGGCGGTCAGCTCCGACGAAGGGAATACCCCGTCGAGCTGGAGGCGCTGCCGGATCATATCCGCATCCTCGAACCCCAGCTTGTCCTCGGGCTCGCCCTCCATCTTGTCGCGCGAGGGGAGGAAAAGCCGTGTGCGTCCATCCTTGCCGTCGATCAACAGGTAGGAATGAACCGTTTCCAAACCGCAGAAATAATAGAAATTGGCATCCTGTACCGGTACATCACCCGGCACCGGGGGTGCGCTGGCAACCAGCAGATGCGCCTTGGGACCGATCCTGCCGGCTATCGTGCGACGACGCGCCGCCAGCTCTCCGGCGGTGAAATCCCGGCTGAAGAGAAGATCAAGACCACTGATATCGTGAATGAGATTAGCCATTTTGCACTCCGTGTTTGAAACGAAAGCATCGCATATTCGCAGCGCAACAGCAACACGTGATTACGACAACTGGAAGCTAGGATTGCGACAGGCAGAAAACAACGGATTGGGATGCCTGGTTTTCGGGAAAAATCTTTTTCTGGGGGTTGTTGACAACGTTTTGGCTCGATAGATTTATGCACGTATCGGGAATGTGGTTTAGTCTAATAGGTTGTTTCGAGTGTCTGATTGCGTCGGGGGGTATTCTTATGAAAACGAGAGAAAAAACAAAATGGATAGGGTTGGTGTTGCTGATGTCGCTGGCTTTGGAACCGCTGGCCTTGGGTGACGACAAGGCGGTTTCAGATCCTGTTAGCGAATGGCAGGAAGCGGCGTTCAATTACGAGTATGCGGCCGACGCACAGGAGTCGGCGGCTGAATCGGTTCTGGAGCAAGCCGACGATGTGCGCAATACGTTTCAGGAGGATGTTGCCAAGACCCGTCGCAACAAGGTTCAATCGGGAAATCTGCAGTTGCGTGCGGCGGATTTGATACTGGCCGCCTCGACTAATCTTGATAATGCGGCGCGTGTATGGCGCCAGGCGGCGTCGGTAACCGGGCGCGAAACGGCTGCCGGCCAGTATTTTGTGGCCGCCGGGCAGGCGGCCACCACGAAATCCATGGGTTTCGTGCGCCGGTCGGTCGATCTGTGCGAGCAGGCGGCCGTCGTCTTCGCGGAGGAGGATGAATTCCTTAGCCAGGCGGGGGCGAACCAGAAGGCCGCCGGCTTGCGGGAGCGACTGGCCAAGCGCAAGGCTCCCTTTCAAGAGGTAGGAAAGCAAGATGGATCTAAAGCTGATATTCCGTGATGCGGGGCAATGGGTGCTTGCCGACGGGTTGCGCATGCTGCTGATCATCGTGGGGGCGGCGGTAGCCATCAAGCTTGCTCGGTTCCTGGTCGAGAATCTCATGGGCCGGGTCGCGCGCTGCCAGCAAGGAAAAGTCAAGACGGAAAAGCTCACGCCTGTGCTTCTCTATCTGGTTCGCATCGCGGTCCTGCTGCTGGCATTCGTTTTCCTGCTGGATATGCTCGGGGTGGATTGGCCGGCCTTCCTGCAGACGCCGGTCGGCATGTGGCTGGTCGGTAGCGGTCTCAAAATCCTGCTGGTGCTGGCGGTCACGTCTGTGCTGGTCAAGCTGCTTGCGCTGCTGGTCGACCACCTGTTCTCACACCTGGGCAGGAACCAGGATGACGAGATGGTCAAGCGAGCCGACACGCTCAAGGGCGTGGTCCGCAGTGTCATCACAATCGCCTTGGTCACCATTGCCCTGATGATGGTCCTTGGGAACCTGGGCCTGGATATCGGGCCGATCCTGGCGAGCGCCGGGGTGCAGTTGGTGCGCGATGTCATCAACGGTTTCTTTATCCTGATGGACGACCAGATCCGGGTCGGCGACGTGGTCAGCATTGCTGGCCAGAGCGGCATGGTCGAGAGCGTCAACCTGCGCCTGACCAGGCTGCGCGACCTTTCGGGCAATGTCCATTATGTGCGTAATGGCGAGATCACGGTCGTGACGAACATGACCAAGGAATATTCGCACTATGTCTTCGATGTCGGTGTCGCCTACCGGGAGAATGTCGATGAGGTGATTGCCGTGCTCCGGCAGATCGACGAGGAGATGCGGCTTGATGAGGAATTCGGCAAGGATATCCTCGAACCGCTGGAGATCCTGGGGCTCGACCGGTTTGCCGATTCGGCGGTGATCATCCGCGTGCGCACCAAGACCAGACCGGGCCGCCAGTGGGAGGTCGGGCGCGAGTTCAACCGGCGGATGAAGAAACGCTTCGACGAGCTGGGGATAGAGATCCCGTTCCCGCATGTCACGCTCTACATGGGGCAGGACAAGGATGGCAGTGCCCCCGCGATGAATGTCCGCACGTCCGCCAAGTGAAGAACGAGGCGTGATGCCTCAGGCCCCGCGCTTGAGCATGCGCCAGATCGTGGTGCGGTCGACGCCGAGGCGGCGGGCGGTCTCGGCCCGGTTGCCGTGGCATTCCGCGAGCGTGTCGAGCAGCGTCTGGCGGGTCACGCGCGTGCTTGGCCCGGCGGGCTCTGCCATCCGTCGCGGCCCGGCCCCGGCCTGGTCGCATTCGCGCTGGCGCTGGCGCGCAAAACGGATCTCGTCGGGCAGGTCATCGAGCAAGATGTTGTCCCCCTGGCAGGTCACGAAGGCGTGCTCGATCGCGTTTTCCAATTGCCGGACATTCCCCGGCCAGCAGTAATCCAGCAGGCATTGCCTGGTCTCCGGCGAGAGCTGGCGGATCGCCTTGCCGGTGCGGCGGTTGAGCTGCGCGACAAAAGCCTCGCACAAGCGCGGGATGTCGGCCTTGTGTTCGCGCAGCGCCGGCAGGTTGATCGCGTAGACGCGGATGCGGTAATAGAAATCCTCGCGGAACAGCCCCTCCTCGACCCGCTCGCGCAGGTTGCGGTGCGTCGCGGCAACGAAACGCACATTGGCCTTGCGCGTGACGGCATCGCCCACCCGCTCGTATGCATGTTCCTGCAGCACACGCAGCAGCTTGAGCTGGATCAGCGGGCTGATATCGCCGATCTCATCCAGGAAAAGGGTGCCGCCCTCGGCCGCCTCGATGCGCCCTGGCGAGTCCTTGACCGCCCCGGTAAACGCGCCTTTCACATGTCCGAAAAGCTCGCTTTCGAGCAGGTTTTCGGACAAGGCTGAGCAGTTGACCCGGACCAGCGGCTTGTCGCGACGGTCGCTGAGCGTGTGCAGAGCCTCGGCAGCCAGTTCCTTGCCGGTTCCGGTCTCGCCGGTGATCAGCACGGTCACGTCCGATTGCGCGGCCAGCCGGATCCGGTGGTAGACCGCCTGCATGACCGGGTCCGCCCCGACTAGGCGTCCGGGGGGCTGCTTGTCGCCATCGCCAGGGAAAACGCAGGCCAGTTGCGCTTCGAGCCGTCGCAGAGGGCGCAGATCCACCAGCACCAGCAGGATGCCAACCGCGCTTCCATCCGGCCCGGCAAGCACGCGCCCGTATTTGCGGATCGTGACCGTCTCGCCTTGCCGGGTCTGCAGCGTGCATTCGATCTCGCGGATGCGCTCCGGATCAGGCCTGCCCGCGGTCAGGCAGCGGCGTTCCTGCTCGAGCAGTTCGCCCGAATCCCCGTCTCGGAAGTCCAGCAGCGTGTAGGGCTTGCCGAGTACCTCCTGCTGGCCATACCCCGTCAAGCGTTCCATGGCCTTGTTCCAGCGCCGGATACGGCAGCCCCCGTCCAGCACGATCAACCCGTCGGGGATCGTGTCGATCACCAGGTCCGCACTGATCTCGACCGTCCCCAAAGCGGTTTCGCCGGCTGTATGCTGCTGCTGCATGCGGATGTTTCTACTCGGCATGGCCCGCGCTTGCAAGCCGGAAACGCAAACGGTTTCCGTCGCCGAACGGTGTCAATCACTGCTGAAAAGGATCTCCATCATGACGCCGACAATCGGATTGGGCTCATAATCCTCCGCCTGCGGGAACTCCAAGGCCGACATCAGTTCCATGAACAGCCAGTCCCAGTGGACACGCTGCCTATAGACCGCTCCGACGGTGTACTTGGCTTCGTGCGTATGCGGCGTCTCCGGCCAGTTTCCCGAGGTGTATAGCCGGTAGGCCCGCCGTTTGCTTATCTCGTAGGCCAGCGCAAACGTCTGCTTGAGCGTCACCCCGCTGTATAGCTCTTCCCAGGTCATGCCACTGGAGCTGCGGAAATACCATTCCCCCACGGGGCGGGTAAGACGCACGTCGGTGGTCAGGCGCCAGCCGTCATCCGTCAGCCAGTAGACGGTTTCCGAGAGGCGCGTCTCCCAGCATTGGACTGGCAGGGTCAGGCGCCAGCGACCGCGTCCGAACATCTGGTAGGGACTGCCTGTTCGAATCCCCACATCCCCGCTCAGGCGGATTTTTTCGCCTTCCGAAAAGATGTAGCGCAAGGCGGCATCCGGGCGTGTTTCCTGGACGGCATCAATGACCGACTGCTCGTTGCCGGGGTCATCAACCTCCACAATATCATCCAGCACGATCTGTAAACGCTCTTCCAAACGCGGCATCACCAGGCGAAGCCGCACGTCGCTAACCAGCGAGAGATCCTCGTCACCGGCGTAACGCAAGCCGATCCCCAGCAGCAGGCTGGATCGGCAGTTGTCCTCCACCAGCCGGTCATCACCGAAAAAGCGATCCAGCCGTTCAATCTCGTCGGCTAACAGCTCGGAATAAAACTGGTGGCGGGCATCCCAATGCTCGGCCTCCCTCAGCCGCCGCAGTCGCGAATACGGTGACTCCGTTTCCTCCGTGTCGCTGGCCGGCCTGTCGGGCACGCATTCGCCGCCTGCGACGTTCAAGGCTCCCGCCAGAACAAGCAGGGCGATAAGATTCGTCCTGGATGTCATCACGATCGCGGGCCGCTTTCCGTCGCTTCTTTCATGCGTCGTAGAGTAATCGTGAGCCGCCAGGTTGTCAATTT
>JFJP01038021.1_pt1 | contig 23278 bp, 23 predicted proteins | sample 431651 | NCBI WGS metagenome assembly JFJP01 (sample SAMN02602958, study PRJNA72255) | Microbial mat metagenome, whole genome shotgun sequencing project. | biome: fresh water; feature: sink hole; material: water; isolation source: purple microbial (photo- and chemosynthetic) mats found in...
TACGTGAGTGATCGGGTTTTTCCATCCCCCGTAGTTAATCTCCATCACGATTTGGTAGTCCACTTTATCTATAGTGAATACCAGTTCACCCAGCGTACCCGTTATGAGCCAAGTAGAGTCGGTATGCCCGCCCGGAACTAGAGGCTTCGTGGCCCCTAACGGTAGCCCGTCCGCGTCGATGTACAGAACATTCCAATACGCCCCACGGTTGTTCGGTATGCCGTTGCTTCCGTAGGTGTCGGGGTCTACCCCGTGCATGTAGTCCTTCTGGAATCCCTCCTTCGAGGTTATCTTGAACTTTATGAGCACTTCTTCGTTTTTCACATAGTCAACGGCCACTATCTGTTCGCCCGTAACGATCATCTCAGACTTAACCGCCATCTCCTCAAACTTATGCGTGTACCCTAGTGGGTCGGCAGGGGTAGTCCAGTCAGGCTTTATGGTGATAGTCCCGGTCTCTACTACCTTGTACATCTCCAGATTGGGTTCAGTGGTAGAGGTAGCCGCGCCTCCGGCGATTACCACCCTAAATATATTCCACTCTTTCTGTGTTATGGCTGCGTCTCCGTCACATGGGACGTGGGTCTTATCCTTAGAGTACAGACTGGTAGCCTTTGTCCCGTCTTCACTGAAGAACCAAGGCCGTCTAGGCTTGTCGAACTTCTCAAGACCGCTCACCTCACAGAGAAGCGCCCACCCTTTAGGTGCCTTCTGCTCATCGTACTTTGCCTTCAGGGCTTTGATAGCCTCATCCGTCAGGTTAGCCTCTATCAGTACCGACTCCAACGGCCTGCGGTAGACCTTAGTCTTGGAGCCCTCTAGGCAGATCGCCACTAGCCAGTATGTCGCGGAGTACTTGTCGGCATCCTCCTTAATCATCTTGATAAGGGAGGCCCCTAGCACCGCCCCCGGAGCTATCCCTACGATACCGCCACCCTTGTATATCTTTAGATGGTTTCCTGAGGGAGAGTACTCGAAGGCATCCGGGAATAGTCTAGTAGTAGGCCCCCAGTAGCTGAGCACGTTACGCCTGACTGCGGGTAAGGCAGCAAAGGCTTCAGCTTCGGCCTTGGCTGCGGCTTCCTCTGCCTTGGTGTACGCCTCGTCCGCCTTAGTGCTATCGTCGGCAGCTTTCTTGGTGTCCTGTATCGCCTTCTGTAGCTCCGCTGCTTTGGCTATGTTGACCGCTTGCGCTACCGAGTAGTTATAGGCGGCTTCGGCTACAGCGGCTGCACCGGAGTTAGCCATTGCGGCTACCTGCTTCTTACAGTAGTCCTCGTAGACTACAGCGTTATGCGCCACGATAGTAGCTACCTTTTCGTCTTCTACCTTCTGCTTTGCGTTTTCTTTGGCGATAGCTGCGTCACGATCTTTGGTCGTAGCCTCGTCACGTGCCTTATCTGCGGCAGCTTTCAGTGCCTTAGCGGCATCGTTAAGCACCTCTGGTAGTACAGGTATCTCTGGCCCCCACCAGCTAATGTTACCCATAGACTGCATCTTTAGGTACTTGGACTCCTTCCACTTCCCCTTTACCTTACGCAGTATGCTGTACTGCCCGTCCGCCCCGTACGTTCCGGGAAAGATACGGGTCTGCGTTGCGTCGTCGTTAGGGTAGATAGGGAAGCCCCACCCCGGAGAGGAGGCCGTGTCTGACGGGTTCATTATGAAACCGTTTTCACTAGGCATAGTGATCGTATTGGCTTGGGTGAAAGGGCCAACCATGTGGCAGTTAAGTACTGCGTCCATGTCACGGCCCCGCAGCGCGTTGCGCGGTGGTAAACTGGGCTACGTCTTTGGCCTTACCGTGTAGTTGCGTGCTTAGCACGGTCACCCACGTCCTGATTAGGCCACCCGCTTTACCTACCACCCCGAATCCGTTAGCCGGGGTTACCGGGGCGGCACCATCAATCGTTATAGGCCCCGCCAGAGCCCGGTCTTTCCCTTTAGGGATAGGGTTGTGAAACTCAAGGGTAATCATATTACCCACTGTGTTTATCAGGTTGATACTATGGACTACTTTCATATCAAGGACAACCCCACCGTAGCTCTCTGGCACATCACCCTTCACGAATAGACCTTCCTCTGTCAAGGATAACTCCTCTTCGATCCGGGAGTACTCCTTGAATGTGTCAAATAGTACATCGCTCATTTTCTACCTGTAATGTTTGGTGGGTTGATAACTAAACTGCCGCTAAACTCATCGACAACTACAGATACGGTGAGGGGGTGGAACTTACCGCCCCGGAGAGGCCACCGTATCCTGTACCTCACGCGATTTGTCGTGTAGTCGGCAGTGGCTGACCCCGTAACGTCTACGGCCAGACCGAACTCGGTAACTACAACATCACCTAGTTTAGTCAACCGGCCCGGCCCCGCTGTGTAGTGGTTTTGCCCTTTGAACACCTTAGGGTGTATAAGCTGGCCCGGTTGTGAGATAAAGGTAGGTAGCACACTGGTCTGGTATCTGCACTGGTACTCGCTGGACAGCCTGTGTACCCACGCGGGGCCGTTAGTGGCGGGAAGGTAGTGCAGGCCAGTCACAGCCTGATTCGCCCACGATATCTGCTCTCCTTTGATTCCCACGAACTCAAATGGGGAGGACCCTGCTGGTATCTCTATCGTGCCTTCCGACACTACAGGTAGGCGAGAAGGCAGTGCCCCGAAGTACACGTATATCTCTGATTGGCAGAACACCCCTACAGAGCTAGCACCGTCGATGTATGCCGGAGTAGGCTCTATGACGATCTTCGCAGAGGCACCTGAGTCATTAGGTGTAGATGCTCCTGAGTCGAAGGTAGAGCCTCCATCTAACCCGTCTCCGTCACCCTGCCCGGTTCCGTTACGGGGGTCTTCGCTTCTCTTAGGAGGGGTTAGGTAGGCGGGGTAGCCTTGGAGTTACCTTTGGTGGCGTTAGGGTCTCGGGCGAACCCGCATGACCATCTCTCGTAGACAGAGGTGTACGTGACGGATAGCGCACCAAAGCACACGAAGCTAGCCGATACGTCACCAGTAGCCACGTCTAGGGTAAAGCTGGGGGGAGCTACGGACGCTAGCGTATCCGACAGGAATCCCCCTACTGGCGAGAAAGTGGCGTTAGATACGTTTGCATACTTCAGGCTCGATGTGCTGGAGTTATCGAAGACTATGGTCTCCGTGATGGTAATACTTACCGCGTTGTTTACTCTACTCGGTGTCTGGCCGGAAGTGGATACGAGGGTAGGTGAGCCGTCACTACACCATACCCGCACCCACGCAAACCCATACGGAACTGCGATAGCCTCTCCGTCCTCTTTTTCCAGTACCAGAACTATGGAAGACTCGCCCGCACTATCGAATGTAGCTTGGGCGCTGGCGGATACCTTGGAAGACATTGGGCTACCCCGCTAGAGATTACTCTGACTCACCATCAACTGCGACAATCACCTTGTTACCGGAGAGACTATTCGCGCCCGCAGGTACGATGCGCTTGTACCACACCGGAGTGGCGGCAGGCGTGGTAGTGAACACTATGGTATTGCCGGAAATCCATGACCCGCTCCAGCCCGCGTTACGCAGTGTGAAGTACGGCTTGCTGAATGCTGGGTTGCTGGGGACAAAGTTGCTGGAGGTATTGCCGGAGCCAACCACCCCAAGCGTATCGCCCGAGACCGTATACGCAGAACCGGAGGTAAACGTCACTGTCCACGTCTGCTGTACGGTGCCGATGCTGTCGGTAAGCACCGGGTACGTTGCTTCGTCGTAGATACCGCCAACGCTGGTCTCTACCCATCCCGTAACGCCACACGCAATGCTACCCGGCTTGATGCAGCTACTGACGTAGGTAGGGCTGGAAATGTTGAACGCATACGCCAGAGGTGTCGTGGCAAAGGCCAACGTAGCTACGTTTCCTGCGTAGGTAGCATCTGCTGATAGCACGAGGTACTGTTCATTACCCACACCATCCACAGTCTGCTTGTCGCTGATGCGTACGGTCATGCCAGATTTGAAGATAGCATCGGCTGCTGCCTCCACAAGAACGGTACACGATACGGCGGATAGCGAAGCGTTGCCGTTAAGGGTACCCGCCCCGTAAAGCTGTTCACTGCCTGTGATGCTGCTCTGCGTATCGATCTGCGTTCCCGGAAATACCAGTACCCGGTCATCCCCTGCTGTAGGCTGGGCAATGAATACCTTCGGGTCAATCAAGGCCAGATCGGAGTCATTGGCTACATGGATAAATGCCTTACGGTATTTGGTACTACCTGCCGCCCGCTCTGCCTGCGATACGTCAGGGAGCATGTTGTTCTTAACCCCGGACGGGGCGACAGTAGCCGTCATTCTCCCGCCGTTCGTGGCGGAGTCCGAAATCTCGGACGGCTTACGCCAAATCAATTCACTGGATACGATGCTCATGGCTATTCTCCATTAGGTTACAAAAATGAAATCAATTTCAAAGTTACTACAAAGTAGTCAGTATCGGCATACTCTGTACGAGATACTAACGGCCTAGCCTCCAGCACCGGGGGTTCGTAGTGGCGGAAGCCTACTGTAAACACTCTGGAGCCTAGAGTAAGCTGGTACTGCCCGTCCAGAACTCTCGCCATCGATTGTAGTTCCTTAACTTGGGCATAGGTCTGCCATCCTTGATCCTCCTCAGAAGCGAGAGTTATAGCAATCGGGCCGGAGACAGGAGCGCTATACAGAATAGGTGCCCCACCTAGCGTAGTCTTTAGCTCCTGTACTACGCTAGTAAACAGAAATTCATCTGTCCAGACCAGTCCATTGTTCAGAACAAGAGACCCTAGTTGAATTCCCATAGTTAAACCTCCATACGTTTCAATGCCTGAATAAGGGCCGTTGCTTGCTGCCTCTCCCCGAATAGCGAGATACGCGAACCTCCTACATTGAGGTTGATGTCTACACTGCTTCGCGGCATAGAAGCGGACGCAGTTGACGATGCCTCTGGTGCCTTAAAGGTAGGCATACTGAATGGTGCGTTAAGCCCTCCACCCGCAAACTTAGGCAGAGCCAAGCCTTGCAGGAATGCCCCGGAGAATCCGCCCCTAGCCGCTGCCTGTAACCCCATGAAAAACTTCGACCCAAACATGGAAGTTGTCAGCGCATCCATGACAAACTCGCCATTCGATAGCCAAGACAATACACTATCGCTAGTGCCTCCGCCAGGCCCGGAGACCCTCCCGCCTCCCCCAAAGCGCGGGAGGGCGCTACCGAAGCCTGAGACTTCCCCTATAGGCCCGCCTCTGGCTTTCCTGCCGGGGGACATCCATGCCTTCCAGTCAAAGTTTTGGCTGATATACGGGCGTATCTCAACATCAACTGACCCTTTACCGTTAGTCAGTGCGTTAGCCATATCAGGAGGGGGGACTTTAGCAACATCAGGGACAACCGTAACGGTGGCCCCTCCTTCCGTTACCGTTCCGCCAAGCGGGTCACCGGGTTGAGGCATCTTCCATTCAGGTGTAACTACTACCTTTAAGTCCGTCACCGTAGTCGTTAGATATTCCTGTAGCTTCTTAGATGCTGCTTCTGTAACTATAGGTTGCACTCCGACCTCCGGTACCTTATCACCGGGCTGCTCTTTGAATATAGCGGCCATCAACTCAGTATGCAGTTCCACCCCTGCTTGCGTCATGCCTACTTTGCTTTCCCTTATAGTACTTAGCATATCTATAAGATTCTTCTTCTCTGCCTCTAACCACTTACTGTTTACGGTAGAAGGGTCAATCAGTCCACTCCTCGTTCGTTCTTGTATCTGACCTATGGTGTTTTTCAGAAGGTCTGCGTCTCCTAGCAGTCTTAGCGTCTTATCTGCCGCCACCGCTGCTCCACCCTCTACGTTCGCCCATATCAACATCAAGTCTTGTAGTGCGAGGGATGCCGCCTGTGCTTCCTGCTTCGCCAATTCACTGAAATGAGTAGCCTGTCTAGTCAAAGCTCCTTCGATGTTGTTAACTCCGGCTATCTTAGCCTTCTGGTATGCCTCTCCTGCAGCGTCTAATCCTTTCTGCATCCGCTCAAGAACCTCTTTGCCGATAGGTTCCTTACTACCAACTGCGTCTAGCGACAATACCTCTTTAGCTTTACTTTCTGCATTGCTATAGGCTATACCCATACCCTCCACCGCCTGAGCCCGCGTAGCTATAGCTGCTGTTATAACATCATAAGAGTTAGTAGGATCAGATATTTTTTTATTAGCAGCTACGATAGCACTTTCGTAACTAGCCACCTTCGAGATAAGCGCATCAAACTCTGATTGTTTCTGCGAAGCCTCCCGCTGGGCTTTTATTAAAGAGACTCGCTCCGTCTCGGCAGTGTTCAGTACCTTGTATTTAGCGTCCAAGTCGATAACGTCCTGCTTCTCCGCTGCGCGAAGCCACGCCACGTCACCGAATATCTCTTTTTGCTTTTCATATTTTTCGTCTATTTTTCGTTTTTCTTCATCATACTCTATACCTATCTTACCTAGACGCTTCGTAGACTCAGCGTCTAGTTTCTTATCCTCAGTATTGTTAGCGGCCTTGCGTTTCATATTCGCATAGGCTTCCCCAAGGGAATCTATCATGTCCTTTGTCTGCTTCCGAATCTTCTCTACTTCACCCATAGCCTGTTGTGCAGATAGCTTAGCGGACTCTGCTGCAGCTTTAGCCCCTGCAGCGAGGTCGCTATACATCTTAGAGTAAGCGTTGCTTATGGCAAAGGTGGCGAGCTTAGCCTGCTCAGTGCCTGTTGCAACTACTTTAACCTCTACGTTATTCTTAAAACCAGCAAAGGAAGTCTTCACGCCATTCAGCGCCCGTACTACTAACGCTAACCCTTGAACAGATTTAGCAGTGTCGAGACTATTGAATATCTTATTGAGTCGCGCCGATACCCCAACACTACGTTCTGTTTCCTCACGGAAAGACTTGCTAGCATTACGCGCCTTCTCCAATTCAAGAGTAAGTACTGCTATGTTCGCTGCTTTTGTGGCTTCTTTTTGACCTGAATCATTAAGTGACCCAGTAGCCGATCCTTCAGTCAAGACAGGCGAACCTTGAGCCGCTAGCTTCCTCTCTAGGTCTAGCTCTTCTTTACGTAAATCTACCATCTGAGCAAACTTAGACTTAGTACCGTCTAATCCTTTCTGGAACAGCGCGATAGCCTCTTGCTGGTCGAACGTATTAGCGAATACGTTAGTCAAGGCAGTACCCGAAACACTTAACGCCTTTATCTCTCCGTCAATAAGTTTTAATGACTTGCGTTCATTAGCAACCACTTTATCTATCGCAGACGCAGCCTGTTCAGCCCCAGAAAGTTTCTGCATCAAGACTAGCCCTGTACCTACGCCACCCTTCGTTAGTTCTTGTTCAAGTTTTTTTCTCTCAGTTAGCGCAGCGTTAACGGCCCTCTCTTTAACTTCCCTAGCAGCTAGTAGACTAGCTTGCATTGCGAACCCAGCAAACACAGCATCCATTGCCCCGTTAGTGTTCTGTCCACTAGCGCCCGGCTTCCGTGGGTCGAAAGTTAACTTCTTAGCTGCTTCGTTAACCTTTGACATCTCAAGCAGAACACCGCGCATAATAGGAGTCAACTTAGCTGCCTCTTTAGCAGCATCCTCGTACCTACTCTTTAGAATCTCTACTTGCACTGCCGCCGCTCTCGCTTCTTCTTCTGTGTTTAGAAACGAAGGCGGAGTCACCCCTAAAGCTCTAAATACATTAGAGATAGACCTCGCAAGACCATCCCACATGCCTATAGCCTGAAGCAAATCCTTTATCATGGTAGCAAAAAAGAATATCATAAGAAAACGCATCAGTAAGCCGAATAGTCCAGTAATCGCTTTGTGTAGTAGGTTAGCCCCTGCCGCCGTGAGGTAAAAGAACTTAGTACCGGCAGACTGCGCAGTTTCGTACTGCAGCGTTAATCCACTAAGATTAAGCATCCACGTTTTAACCGATGCACCAAAGACAACTGTGGCAGCGGCTGACCCTACCATTATTTTCCTGAACAGCATATCGAATATGCCAGTGAGGCCCCCTACAACCCTAGAGAGGTTACCTACACCCTTAGAGATAGAACCCGGTGCGGTAGCTGCTAAAAAGGCGTTACCTAGCGCATTCTTAAATGCGGTTCCTCCCGCCACGGCTGCAGAGACGACACGGTTAAACCCAGCCTTAACAGCGGCTACAGCACTAGAGTATGTAGGGCCTATCCCTCTAATCCCGCCCGCAAGTGCGTTTTCTAACGCAAGAGATATTTGGTTGCCCGCCACCCGTGCAGCTAAGACTAGCGCTCTCAATTTAGCGTAAAAGCCACCAAAAGGGGCAGCAGCGGCCCCTGCGGCATACGCATTCGATAGTGCATTAGCTATAGCTGTTGCGCCCGCCTTTGCGTCCGCTACCATCGCAGCTAGTCGCGCTTTGATATCCAAACGGGCTATACCGTTGTTTACTAGACCTATCGCCCCGTTTAGTCTAAGTACTCTGTTTTCAAGTTGCGTTGCTGCTGCCTGCGCTGCCTGTAATTCAGCTATGGCAGCGTTGAGTCTTGCTATCTGCCCGGCGTATTGGCCTGCTGATCTATTACCTGTAGCTGTCCCTAACGCTGCGGCGGCCACTCGTTTAGCCTCAAGGGCTATAACGCGTTGCTGCAGTAAAGATATGTCTCTCAGGCCGCGTAACGCAGAAGCACCGTACGCTGTCTGTAACCTAGTATTCGCTGTAGCGAGTAGAGCAGAGTACTGTGTAACTAAGTTATTCAGCCTAGCATGATTAGCTCTTAGGGTGTCTATAGCTGTCGCTAACCTTATCAGACTAGAGTTCTTATCTAATAGGTTAAATAACCCGCCCGTCCGCTGTGCCTGTGTCGCTAGTGCAGCTTGGTCTGCTGCCGCTTTTCTGGAAGCAACGCTAGTACCAAACAATGCGGCAGTAAACCTACCTATCAGTGGGATATTCTGGTTAACGATACTACCTAAGATACCAAAGAGAACACCTAGACCTTTTATCAAACCAAAAGCTATCAGTAAGGCAGAGAAGTGAAGTAACGCTCCCCAGTCTACGCTTACACCTTTAGCGCCTTGGGTAATACTGCCTAGATAGTCTATAGCTCTACCTATCATTCTGATAGACTCAATAATACCTTCAGCGGAGCGACGGAGACTGTCTATGTTTGCCGGGTCTTTAAGAGCGTCACCCATAGAAGTCAAGGCTTCAGTGAGCGGTGGCAGTACAACCTCCCCTACCGCTGCAGCTACTTTGTATAGGTTATTGGTAAAGACTGTCCATTGCGCAGATACCCCGGCCAGAATAATAGCTTGCGACTTCTCTGCCGTATCTCCGCCTGTGAAGGCTTCCTTTGCTTTAGCGTTTAGCCTAGCCATTACACTGGCTGCTTGTGCTGCCTCTCTATAGACATTAACCTGACCTGCAAGAACCTCCAGCGTACCTTCTTCTACAGTTAATTGATTTGAGGCTATCTCCCGGATACGCTCTACTACTTCCTCTGATTGCCGTAAAAAGTCCAGTTCTCTTTCCCGTTGCGCCTGCATCTTGGACATAGCCTCAAACATGCGGCCTTGCCCTGTCAGCTTGGCTTTCATAGCTGACGCATCTTCCACGTTCATTCTGTTCAAGGCATCGGCATACGCGTTAAGCGCCCCGATACCATCTGTGGATACTAGCTTTATCCACCCTTGTACACTACTTAACGGCCCTTGCATAATAGCCGCAAAGTCACCGGCTTTAGCTTTGAAGTCGGCAAAGATTTTGGTAAGGGTAGTACCTGCAGTTTCTGCAGTAAGACCCAAATCAATCATGGAAGCCGAAAGCGCCGCAGCTTGAGGGAAGTCTACAGACCCGCCCAGATTACCGATCCGCCGAACCACGTCAAATAGTTCTTTACCGGAAGCTACGGATGCGTTAGACACCGCAACCAGCGCAGACATTGCATTTCTGAATTTGTCTGGCGGGATGTTAAATACGTTTACCAGCTTACCGAAGGAGTTAACCACCTCCTCCGCGCCCATACCCAAAGCGCTAACTGCAACAGACACCGTAGATGTAAAGGCTACTAAACCTGTAGGGTCTCCCTCCCCTAAACCCATCTGTCCGCCCAGCGTAGCGATCTTAGCTAGGTCAATAGCTGTGACGTTTACTTGCGTAGAGAGGTCGCGTAACCCTTCTTTCAGTACAGTTACTTGTGATGTCGTGTACTTAGTAGTCCGGGCGGCGTTAAGAAGTTCTGTCTGAAAGTTGATAGACTCTTTGATCGGAAGGCTGATAGCAGCAAGTGCCGCTATACCTGCCGATACTGAGCCTACAAATCGAATAACCTTAGACTCTATCCCTTTCAGGAAGCCACTTAGGTTATCGATACCGTTAACTTCTACGGTGATAGACGGATTACTCACTTAGGTACCCCTTGCGCTTGCTGTTGTAGTTCCTCCATGTGACTCTTGAGGGAGTTCCCAGAGGATAGTACAGTAATGGACGAAACCGTATCTGTCACGTATGCGTAGCGGCGGCTACCGTCTAACCTAACTGCCGTATCTACATACGCATTAAACACATCTAAGGGAAGATTATAGATGTCATCCAGAGATAACCCCGACTGCGCTAGTAGGAGTATCCCATCAAGTAGTGCCTCTCCCGACCTATCTACTCCGCTTTTTCTTCTACGGCTAGGTTTGCGTCCAGAAGGCGAAGGTTCGGAAGTACCTTCTTCGTAAAAAAATCACGATTAAGCACCATAACTGCTTGGATAAGCAAAACGCTTTCGTCTGTATCCATATCCAGAAGTTCATCTTTTGTGACCGACGATAACGAAACTACGGCAGTAACAATGTCTTCGTAGTATTTTGAAATCAATTTCAAAATGAAGCTAGGGTCTTGCATTGTTGCTGCGGTGAATTCGCCATCTTCCGTGTTCATTGCGATGTCTGACATTACTTTTGCGATAAGGTCAGTGACGGGCTTCATAGTCCGTAACGTAACTTTTTTGATGACTACCTCTTTACCGAAGACCGGCAAGGTAATGCTACTCTTGCCGAATAGCTGCGCTAATGTTTCCTGTACACCACTCATTTAGATACTCCTGATAGTAAAAATAAGCCCGCCGAAGCGGGCTCAACCTAAGCGAAGGTCTCACCCAATGCGTTACGACACGTTGATCTGACGGAAGAACTTACTGCCGGTAAGCTGCAAGGCATCCGACAACAACGAACCTTTCAGGGACACGGTACCCAACTCATCATTGATGAGGGCGTAGCCGGTCATAGGGTCAAACTGTGCCTTAAACAAGTCAACGATAACTGCCTTGTCGTCCACGGTATTGATACCCTCGAAACGCAACCAACGCTCAGGAGCCGACGAAGCGGTGAACGCATCCACCTTCGTGTAGCCACCGTAGGTGTAGCCAATATGGAGACCGTGGGTAGCCGGTGCGGTAAGCAAGGCTGCGGCTGTGACGATAGCGCCTCCCGCCTTCAGGATGATGACACCATTCTTCGCGTCAACCGTGTAGTCGGTATCGAGTACGTACGTAGTGGCATCGGTACTGTCTTTGACTACAACAGCGGAGACGGTAGGGTGATCCAGAGTGAAACGAACGCCACCCGCCGTATCGGCAGGGATTGCGACATTCTCGGCGGCTACCGTTGCGCCCGCCACAGTTGCTTTGGTGCCCCAGAGCGACATAGACAGATTGTCCAAGTTCAAGTTGTCAAGCTTGAATTCAAACATGCCCTTCTTTTCCTTCGTCACAGTCAGGTCGATCAGACGCTGGCCGGATTCAGATTCCTTGTGCTCGAACTTGGTAGTTTCGATGTTGAGCGTAAGCTCGGGGACGTTACCCAAGGGAGTGAACCCTTTGGCCTTACCCATAGCATCGCGCTCAGCAATGTACAAGCTACCTTGTCCAGAGTAATAATAATTTGCCATGATGAAGCTCCTTAAACAGTGTTGAGATTGCCGATAACAGGTAGGGTAGTCTGCCACACCTGTGAATACAGAACTATACCGTCTCCTGATGCAGTTGCCTCCGGGCGTTCACCTACAAACCGCCACGGTCTTGAATTTACACCTTTGAACCCTAGCACCATAGACCTTATCTGATCTAGTAGCGCGTATGCTTGTTGTTTGCTATCTGTCTGACCCGTATATCCGTATTGTACAGCCACAACTAGCATAAACTGTACCGCCACTAGAGAGGCCGCGTTTACTTTAGTAACAGGAGTAACCTCATTGTTATGAGGAATCATCCCGTCATATACGACTGCAATAGCCGGTAGAGGTTGACCGGAGGCTAATGCCTCTAAATCCTCGAAACTGTAAGCAGAGAATCCGCTAGCAGCAAACGCCGGGACGGACTTCACCAAGCCTATCAGTTCGTCTTCTAGTTGGGTAAGAGTAACCATATCACCTTTTCTATGCTATTAGCTTTTTGACAGACTCACGAACTTTATCCAGTACAAATTCTCTATCTTTCGCGTTGAACCCGATCATGCGACGTTTCTTATTAGGTGCTGCACCCTGCTGATGATACCTGCCGTACTTTGCAGTATCTTCTTCCCGCCCGTTTTTTCCTTCGTAGATGATGCTTTCGATACCGATACGAAACCCTGCACCTATAGCAGAAGCGAAGCGGCCAGCGGGACGACCCTTGATAACTTGTATAGAGTCGTACAACTTCTGTGTGTTCACCAGAATTTTTGCACGGTTTAGGATAGGCTTACGTTTTTTGTATCCGGGGGCCAGTTCCTTCCACTTAACTTCGTCCGGGTCTACACCGCGCCGAAATCTCTCTTTAATACGTCTCACTAAGCCGTCACCTATCTCCTGCTTGTCCAAGACAAAAGGCATCCCCGCCCGTATTTCGGCGAGTTTGCGTTTTAGTATCGTAGCGCTAGCGGGAGCCCGAGCCATGTGTTACTCCACGGCTACGGAGTGCGAAGGCCAGATGTATGTGCCTCGGGGCCTAGTGAATGCCTGTAGAGCCCTAGAGCCTTTCCTGTCAAGCCCTGTGACCCCTGTCATAGCGGCGTACTTGGCTTTATCCTTGGCAATGTTCGCGGGGTTAAGCATTGCGTAGGCTGCAGCCTTGGATACGCCTGCTTGGACTAGCTCGGTAGGCAAGCCATCAAGTAGGTCAGCGTCCGCCCCGGTACTAAACCCTGAGGTGTACGAAACGGATACGACATATTTACCTGCGGTGTATGTGCCCAGCAAGGCTACCGTACCAAGTTTGAAATCGATTGCAAAATACTGAGAGGCGAGAGCGAGGCCAGCGGAGGTAAGCAAGCCTTCTCCGGCCAGTCCTACCGTAACCGTCACGGGATCATCTTTGGAGACAAAGCTATTGCTAAGGCGCAGCTTGGGGTGTGTTAGCTGGTAGATACCAAGGTCGAAGTAATCAACTTGGGTACTACTGACTAAGGATGTCTCCAAAGACTCCTGCACGTCAGGGAAGGTAGCGTCTAGCGCAGACTCCGCAGTGGATAAGGCCCCCGGTGAAGTCTGGATGCCCAGTACAGTTAGTACGGCATTGGCTGTAGCTAGACGCATACTTTCTCCTACTCGGATTTGCGGGTACGGGTACCCTTGACGGCGGGCTTGACCGGAGCATTGTCTTCAACAGCCTTGAAGTAGAAGTGCTCGTTATTCGACGCATCGAAATAACTGTCATCCAGAAGAACAGCGGCATGTTCTTCGGAGACCTCAACAACTTCATTCAAAACCACAATGCGGTCAGACCCGAAAGCGGGAGGGCACATATATGTACCGCCCGCCACCATTTTCAGTTTAACTAAGTTACTCATGTTCACCATTCCTTATAAAGTTACCTACAAACTTATCGCTTGTTCATCCAGAACAAGATCACCTGATTGGTCGTGCTGCTGCTTGTGATACCACCAGTAGCCGTACCATTCGCCAACGTAGCGCCAGAGATGGTGACAGGCGTTCCCACCTTAGCCAACGTGATAGCGTTACCTGCCGTACCGTCCGCTACTGCAGTCAGCGTAACTACAGCCAAAGCTGCAACCGCCATAACCGCGTAGCCGCCGTTCTTCTCGCGCTCGTTAATCGCGGCAGCAAGCGAAGCAGCGGCTGCCGTATTGCTTGTGTCCACGGAGAACTGCGTGTAGTCAGCCGGGGTACCCACCACACCAGTGTACGTCAAGCCATTGACGGTTACGGTGTTACCCGCAACAGCCGTAGCCAGAGTAATGGTGCCCGTGGCCCGTGTGTCGAGGATAGAGACGTTCACTGTAATGTCAGTGATCGTGCCTGCCGCGTTGTTCAAAGCTTTGACGATTGTGTCTTCGGGGCGGATAGCCGCGAGAGCGTGTTTCGTCGGGGTAGTCTGTCCCGCCAGCAAGTCAATCGACAGTCCTTGCAATTCCTTGAGCATGGAGGCTGCGCTACCCAAGGCGTTACCTTGCATACCGCTACCGCCGTGACCCAACATACCATTCTGTTCAAGTGCCATTTCGTTTCTCCAGTGAAATTGATTTCAATAAGGCAAAGGGCCGAAGCCCCTTGTCTACCGACCACAGATTAGATGTTGGTGTACTTCACGCAAGCATCGGTTTCTTCGATCTGGAGAGCCACACGTGCGGTGAGCACGACGATGATTTCACGAGAACGAATGTCCTTGTCGGTTTCGACTTGGATTTGGCGCTGGATACCGAAGATCAAGTTCTGGGGATTCAGCAACATGCCTTGGTTACCGGAGCCTTGGGCGGCGATCATGGGAGCGGCTTCGACTGGCACACCGTGTGCGTAGATCGGGCCACCGTTGACCAACATCGAATCACCGTAGCCGGTAGCACGAGCGGCAACCACACCACGATACTTGATCGTGTTTGCCACAGAAACGATGTGCTTCATGGAGGCGAGGTTACGCAGGTACTTCTGGGGCATAGCCAGCAAGCCAGACTGGAACATGGCGGGAGTGACACCAGCGGAAGCGTTGTTGACCACGTGGGCAGTCATGCGCTTGAAGTAGCCGTCTTGGAGGGCCAAGAAAGCATCACCAGAGCCGGTATCGGCAAACAAGGCGAACTCTTCAAAGTCGATGGCAACGCGCTCAGCGATCAGGCGCATCAGATGCGACTCGAACGACTGGCCTTCGATGTTGTCTTCCAACACTTCGTAAGGCAAACGAACTTCAGCCAAGACTTCCTTGGTGTTCAGTTGGATTTGGCTGGTAGTCGGCTTGGCGCGATCAGCCGCTGCGAGGTAGCGGTTGTTGATGCCAGTTGCGGGATCGTCAAACGGGGTAGAGCCTTGAGGTGCAGCCTTCAAGATACGGTTTGCGAAACCAATCTTGTTGATCTTGCGCTCAGGGGCGTTCATGCGGATTTGACGAACCTGCTTCAGGATCGTGGGTTGCTCCATAACGAGGTCGATGAACGTGTTTGCCTGTTCGGGTTGAAGCAAGCCACCGTTGGCATTCAGGTCGGCCAACACGAGGTCGGCACGGCGGGCAAGTTCTTGATTAGTAGCCATTGTGATTCTCCTAGATAAAGTAAAGCGGGTGAGGGTCAGGTGGGTTTAGGCGGATGCCTTACCGAACATACCCAAGAATACATCCTTGGTTCTGTTAGGGGCTGTGTCGCCGCCATCGGAACGGACAGTTGTCGAACCTTCAAGCGACTGCACGCGCTCTGCAACAAGCTTTACCGAATCACCAAGTGCTTGTACCGAACGAAGGGTTTCACGAAGGGTTTCACCATCCGTGAGGGTAGCTGCTGTAGCTGCCGTAGCTGCCGGTGCGTCAGAACGAGCGGCCACCACAGGTGCGGCAGGAGTAGCTGCAGCAACAGCGGCAGAAACTGCTGCCTTAATCATCTCGGCCACTTCAGCGCGGGTGATAGTGTCCGAGGGGGTCTGCACCACGGGGGTATCCGTAGTAACAGAGGTAGGGGTAGGCGTAGCCACAACGGCTACCGGGTCGGCAGTGGATGTAGTTTCGGCAGTAGTTTGAGTAGCATCGTTTGACACAGGAATCTCCTTAGTTAAGGTGGGGCGGTTGGCGACGACTACCCGAGTAGGTAATGCGTCAATCAAGGTAGCGATAAAGCTAGCGAACTGTGATGTGGCGTTGGTCACCAGAGCTTTCCGAACATCGAGTGGCAATTCGTTGTAGTACAGAATTTGCCGGATCGTTTGTTCAAGTAACTCCGTAGCATCCCGAGACACTCCACAGAACTCTACATCAGCCATTGTAGCCACAAAATCCAACTGACCCCAGCCCCAACTTCCATAGGCAGCTTCAGTAACAGAAGCGGCCATCGAATCAGGGATATCTGCGGTCAGTGATTTGCGTACCGTAAGCTGTACACCTTTTTCTATTTCCAGTAGGCGGGTATCTTCACCCTCCGCTACTGGCTCGCCCCCCACCACGACATAGGACGTATCTGTATTTTGAACGGATTCTACTGGATATTCCAGATTCTGTCCACGCAGCCATTCAGAAACTTCAGAAATTTCCGGGAAAGCTTCTTTATCGAAGCGAAGCGCGGCTACGGAGATACAGTTTTTGCCGTCTGACCTTTTTGAAATCGGTTGCAAAACGGTAACGGAGTACCCTTTCATGTTGATCTGCATCGTCGGTTTGTCGCCACTGTCCGAACATTTCACACGCTTTTTGTCGCCTGCGGTCTCCACCGTGAATTCGGTAATGCCCCAATCGGCTAGGAACTCAGCGATTTGCTCTTCTGCAGCATCCTCCCCAAATTCGATGGATACCAATAACTCAGAGCGAGCTACGGTGCGCTTACGTGTAATGTGTGGTACGGTCATTTCGGGGTCTCCTTTGTCGTCACGAAGTACTTTGAATGCTATTTGATTAGCGGGTAGGTTTACTAAAGATAGAAACTTAGGCCGCACGATACGCGCTACCTCAATCTCCTTTTCGGTTACGTCAGCCATTAGTGTCCATCCTTTCCTGTTACAACATTAAATCTGTGGGTATGGTCGGCAGACATCTCTGTGACAGTATGTGTAGTGATAGCGTGGTAGTGTCCAAGCACCGTATCTGTCCCGCCCTCGACTGGTCGATTGTTTTCGTCCACTCTTAGTAGGTATGCATGGGTATGACCATCCTCAAGGGCAGGCTCTGTGTACCCGGTACGAACCCCGTCATCTTGCACCTGTAGGGTAGCTGATAGGAAGTTAATGATGGCTTCGTAAGAGTAGCCGTTAATATCATTACTTAGCACTCGTTTCCAGAGTTCTGGGTCTTCTATCTTCATGCCGACAACCCAAGACCCCTCTATGAAGTCTGGATCGTTCTTACGGGCTATAAACGTCTCCACTACGTATACCCCGCCCGTGACATCTACGTTATCGTGGTTAACGTCAATCCCGAACCCTTCCTTCATGAAGGCGTAAGCTGCCTCCCGGATGGCTGGCGGTGTCCAGTAGTCCCCCATGACGTTAGGGGTCTCCGGCACCAGTACCTCGGCAAAAACAATTTGTTCCCATTCAACGGAGTCAGACCTACAGTGAAGTGTAATGTTATGCATCGCTTACTCCTATTACTGTTGTCCGTTCTCTGGGGCCTGTTGGCCTACCATACCTGTGGCTTCTGTTTCCTTCAACTTGTTATCCTTCTGTCCTTGACCTACGTGAATATTATCCGTGGCCCCACGTAAGGCTAGAGACATAGGTTTGTCCATCCACTCATCGTAGCCCTCCGCTCCGGCCTCAGGGTACTCCGGTAGGTCGATCTGGAGTAACTGGTTGCCCAGCTTATTCGCCATGCGTGGTGTCAAGGCCCCCATGACGTTAAGCGCGGTCATCGACTTGATGATGGTCTCTACGTCAGAAGCCAAAGGCACCCGGCTTACCAGCTTGCATGTCTTCAGACCAAGGCCCAACTCGTTCGACACGAGCATCTTATTGTACACCTCGTCAAAGATGTTGCGCATCGGGAGGTAGACCTGAGTCTCCGCGATGAATGCAGAGACGCGGGCGGTAGCGAAGTTGACTTCACTGGACAGGCCAACAGCAATAGGAGGGAGACGGAACGAGGAACGAATCTTTGACTGGTTTGACTCGTCATACTCTTTGAATAGGCCGTCACTCTGGCGGGCATCCGTAAGCTTGTCGATCTTCAGAGTTACCGTAGCACCCTTCTCATCCAGACTCTCCCGCTCCGGCACCGCTTCGATGAGAAGTAGCTTGTGCTGGCGCTCTGCCCCGAGACCTTCCTTCTGCAGGATGTCGTGCAAGTCCTTATGAGACTGCCGGGTCAAGCGACCACCGGCTACCGAGAGAATCATCGGAGGGATAGTATTGTCTTGGAAGTAGCGAAGGTTGCACTCTTCCGATTCCCGGCTACCCAGTACAGAAGGTATCTGGTTAATCCAGCGAGGAACCCCATACGGGTCTTCGGACATCTGACGGAAGTGGACGATTTCGGAAGCACGGAACTCAACCGGGCAGGTACCGTACACGCCAGTATCCATGTGCAGTACCCGCTGATCCCCGAACTCCTTAAAGTACCGAGTAACCCCGTTGACCATCTGCACGAAGCGGCGAAACGCCCGTACTTCGGTAATGGTGGAGGTACGTTCGCCACGATTCACCTCATACTGCACGGTTTGAAGGTCGTCATCCTTCGGCATCAGGCGTGTGTAGAAGGATTTGGCGTGCCGGAGAAGGGAAACACGGCCTTTTCGGTCACGAATTACCTCCACAAAAGCGTATCCGTAGGTCTCGTAGTCCTGTGCGACCTTGGAATGCACCGTTGTAAGGGACTCTTCGGAGTTTGCAGTGGAGATAAACGACTCCAACTCTTCCTTTTCCGCCTCGTTAATCGGCACCGTTGGCGATACTGCGGCGATTTCAAAGCCCCCAAGAGCCACATTTGTGACCATTGCGGCCACACATTGACGCAGCATGTTGCTTCGTTCGAGGCAGGTATAGAGAAAATTGGCCGTAAATGGAGGTAAAAGTGCCGAACTGGCTAGTCCGTGGGTAGGAAAAGTATCCTCATACGTCACTTGGCGACTGGTGTCTGCCCGTTTTACGCCCCCAAAAGTAGATATTTTCGCAGAAACCTGCGGTTGCCGGGTACGGCGTACACGTGATGTAGACATTAGGTCTCCTGTTTGCCTTGGTACACATATCCTTTAGATATGAGAAGCTGGTTGACATCTATGGGTGATTCACCTTTACGGGCCGCGAATAGCGTAACTACCCACCCGCCGCGCCCGTATGCGTGTAGCTCTATAGAGCATTTCGATGAAGATAGCAGGGAACGCAAGGTATCCCGTATCTCACCGGCCTCTGTACCTTTGCCAGCCTTGAACGCGCTTGGGGTATCTACCCCCTTAAGCCGCGCCCGGACTCGCTTGTAGAGGCCATCCACGCTCAAATTAACCATGAGTACAAGGTCGTCCCCTGAGTGGACTTCTTCTACCTCTACTTCATACACCTTTTGTTCCTGAATCATAAGCTCTCCGTCCTGTGAGTTACCTCTGAATGAGGAACCACCGCAGTATAGCAAATTACAGACAGAGACCTAAAGTGAAATCGATTTCAATTTGCAAGGCACAATTGTTGAGACGATACTGGCTGTGCCCATTCGGGCCGTCCTTCAGTTTCCCAGAGCATAACGCCCCGGCGCGACCCTAAGTACATGGCGAATGTCCTCCATGTATTCGTGCCGAGCACGTGAAGAACCTTGAGGTACGCCGGTTGATCTGGTAGGAGACCGTGAGGGAGCCTGACCCCCACGGCATCTACAAACGCTTCGTTGAAGTGGATATACGCAGTCTCGATTGACTGCATTGAGCATACGTGAACAACCCCACTAAGGCAAGTGTGTTTCCGTGGTTGTCTAGCTGCCCGTAGTCCGTACTTTTTTGAGTTTCTCATTTTCCTGTACTAGCCTTTGAATTTCATCTAAGGCACACTGGTAGTGCATGAACCCATCATTCCAGCAGCCGAGCCTGTGAGTATACACAGATATCTTCTTCTCTAGCTCGACCCGCTTGCATCGGTCTGTGCAATACGGGTGCCATGAGCATGGAGTGTGGTCGTCACACTCTACGCGGACTGGCATACGAGACCAACGCGGCGCGTCCCTTTAATATGCTTCGCCCGGACAAACGGCAAAGCATTAGCTGCGTCAACAACCAGAGAAGGTTCGACGGATGCGGGTGGCACAACAACTAAGTAGACATCCTTCTCCCAGTTATGCACGCTGCTTTTCCATTCTGGGGATTCGTACCCTCGGACAATAGATAGTCGCCTACATCCAGTGGCGTGCAAGAGCATGTCGTATACCGTCCCGGCCAACGCAGCCATCCCGACTTTCTCTTCCGGTAGAACATTGCAAGCCCCGACACTAACAGCATCGCTATACAGGAAGTCCGACAGAACAGTAAACTTGCTTGTCCGTACATGCTGGGCCTGACGTGTTCCGCCTCCATGATAAGAAGGGTATCCACCTCCCCGCCAATCGAAATCCAGCTTGAACTCTTCCTTCTGGCGTTTGCGCGTTGTCGGTGAACTTGAGTAGCTGATGTACTTGGGTTTCGTTGTTCCGACATATCGATTCTCATACAGCGCCCGCCGTGGGTCTCCTATATCTATTTCAGAGGCGCGAGACGCTACGCAAATAAAGGGAGACTCTGAATAGGTAATGGTGCGCGACACCGGGAGATTCTTGTCGATCCAAAACGCCGACAAAGCAGGAGGGTCTTCAATGTCATGTAGGACAACATCGCAAGCAGCCCCGTGATCCCATCTATGGTACGAAGGCTTATCCGGGTCTTGGTATTTCACAATCAGCCGAGACAGAGAAGGTGATATGTATCCGTAGGAAATAGAGAGTCTGCTATACGCAAGCAACGGCTCCAAAATCCGCTGGCATAAAGTAACCCCCTCCTTCATTGCGGTACTACCGCCAGAGAATACGTTCGGGTATCCTTTGGAGTAGACCGAATTACAACCCATGAAATCAGATAGTAAGAAGTGCTCAGATAGTCTGACCTCATCCGGTCTTTCATTTTTTGACAAGTAAGTCTCCTATGCGTAAACGAAGAGATTCCATATTACCATTGTTGTCGATTTCAGCATCTATCCAGCTATCGCTGATTCCCATCTCAGACGCATGTGTGTCCGCTGCATACGGAGTCTCTTTCCGATGTACGTGCCAGATGGTTCCGCCCATGTAACGAATCGCTTGAGCCTCTGAAGGAAACCGCACATCCGGTATGACGAACCCAGACCGCATGTAGGACTGCCGCTGCATCTTGGCTACAAGCAAGTCAACCCATAAAGTCTCCGAGACAAGATCGCGCCCCCACTCTGTCCCCAACGTCTGCATCAAGTACCGAGGCGTGCGTCCACAAAGCAAATCTGATGGCACCTCCTTTTTCTTCTCATCCCAAAAGAGAGAACGATCCACTTCAAAGATTGTGGTCAACGCTTCCTTGATTGGGTCACCAAACGACAACCGGGTAAAGTTATGTACGCCAGTAAGGAACGAAGCAACCGTATCCTTCCCAACTCCTTTACCCCCAGAGATTCCAATAATCTTAGGCATTCGCCCCTCCCGCATTCCGTGTAGCCAACCACTCCGGTAATTCCTTTCGTGTAGCCAACCACTTAGGCAGGATAGTAGGATTCCTGCAATCAATCACTGCACCATCCAATACATACTTCGACGGAGTAAAAGAGCGAAGGTAGGCAATCATCTCCTTCCTCTTTTCACAAATCCACGGCGCTTCTGTCTTCAGACCGATTACCGGCGAAACAACCTCGTTACTGTAGCTCATACATTCTCCAATAGTTAATGAAAGACAACATCCCCGCTCGACATCTCTTCAGCCGTAGGTACTGCCGACATACGTACCGAAGTAATGGCCGATTCTATTTTCACCATCTTCTCGTCAACGAGAATATCCACCATTTTGGTAACCAGAACAACGATATCCGACTCTTCTGGCATCTCTTTCATCGCCAGAAAGAATGCGTGCATGGTATATAGAGCGTTAAATACCATGACAGGGTGCAAAGTATTCTGAGCGCCATCCATACACCCGTCGATAAACGTGTAAAAAGTATCCCACGAAGAGACTTTAGTAAGGATACCTTCGCGTATTTCACGCTTAATTTTGGCTATTCTTGCCGTTTTCTCGCCAAAAAGTACTTGTTTTTGATTGTTTTTCATCTAATTTCCGTAAAAATACCGTATAAACGGCCAACATTACCGCAAATTCAACGAATTTACTGCCAAAAACGAGTAAAACGATGATAAATACGGTAGAAGGCATGGGTTTTATCCTGAGAAGGAGTTACCACTACCCTGAGAAGTGGTTACCCTATCCTGAATGTGCCTGTGAAACCCGCTGTACGTATGCGTAGGTAGCACCTGTAGCCGTCAGCGACTTCTCGATGAGCCGATACAAGTTAGGTGGTGTGACGCTACATGGAATACTGTTCCTCACGCCCTTGGTCTCGCTATCAAGGGTCTGACCGTCTAATGGGCCTCCCCGAAATGTCAACTTTCGTATGCTCATGTGCTCTCTTGGTTAAGGATTGATGATCTACTTGCTGGCCCTTATTATGACGCATCCAGAAAAGGACTGACAATACTCACGGAAGTTTGCTACGAGTCGCAATACCCACCTGATTTGAAATCGATCTTTGCGTTGCAAATTTGAAATTGATTTCAATCTCAAAACGAAGAAAATCATGCTGGCTCAAATAGAAAATTCTATAAGAAAAAGAAGCAAAGAATGTCATCTCTATTACTCCGTAAACGGCGAAGCCGGTCGTCGCAGATTGGCTTTCCGAAGAAAGCCATACGGGTGTATTCAAAAATCGATACGTACAAATAAACGACTCCCCCGAAAGGAATGGCGATGCTATCGTTTTGGATGATCGATTATTTGGTCGGTGTCGGTGTCGGTGTCGGTGTCGGTGCCTTTTATAGGCTATCCAAGCCATGCTGTAGGCTTCAACGCAACATGGCCTGTAGGGTAGTAGCGTGATGACGTGAAAATCGATTCTAGACCGATTAAATCGATTTGCTATCGTATAGATAGCGATTGATTTTGGGAAACTGTGTTAAGGGTTTCAAGATTAATAATGATGTATTCTCTTACATCATCATTAAGCGCTATTATCTCTAATGCGGTAAGACAATAGAGATAATCGCCTGATAGGATAGGGTTACCCCTATCGTCATACAATATAAACATATTAGTCCAATCTGATTTGTGGTTTATATACTTGGGGGATATTATCCCCCAAGACTATTTACCCAAAGATAACCC
>JFJP01027370.1_pt1 | contig 23274 bp, 19 predicted proteins | sample 431651 | NCBI WGS metagenome assembly JFJP01 (sample SAMN02602958, study PRJNA72255) | Microbial mat metagenome, whole genome shotgun sequencing project. | biome: fresh water; feature: sink hole; material: water; isolation source: purple microbial (photo- and chemosynthetic) mats found in...
TTTTTTAAAGGAAATGATTTTTATTTATAATTTAAAATTTTGAAGGAGATTTTATATTCTCAATTAATTTTATTTAGGTTTTTGATTAAAATTTTGCCTGATTTTATTTTGAAATAAATTTAAAAAATGCAGTTTTTAATAATTAATTTTTCTTTGTTTGAAGTTTTAAAAGAAAACAAATTAATCAAAAATATCGAATGAGATTAAATGATAAATTTTTTTTTATAAATAATTATGACAAAAAAATTTGTCAAATTCATATTTAATTGAAAACCTTAAAATGAAAATAAGCCTGTTTTTAAATAATAATTCAATAAAATTTATTAAATTAAAAAAATTCATTTTTTCATAATAAAAAACCGAAATAAAATTAATTGTAATATAAAATCTCTAAAAGATACTTTTAAATAATTTAATAAAATTTTGACAGTTAAAAAATAAAAATTCATGAGTTAGTTTTCGAAAACCCAAAAAGAACCAGTTTTCAACATTTATAAATCAAAATTTGCTTGTGGCTTTTTTTAGGACAAATATTAGGAAATCATTGATTGATTCAAAAACCTAAGAGAAGAAGCATATTTTTAATTTATCTTTATAACAAAAATCATAAAGCAGGAAAAAGAAGAAACAGTGGAGAAGTTAATGAATGAGTTTTTGAGAACTTTTCAAAAAGAAAATGAAAAATTTATGATGGAAAAAATGGGAGAGGTGGAGAAAAATTTAGAAAACAAATTAATCAAAAATATCGAATGAGATTAAATGATAAAAAACATAAAATAAAATTGAAAAACATAAAAAAAACATTAAAAAACTCACTTTGAAAAAAAAATCAAACAATTTTCATAAAATATTGTTTTTTATAAAAATGCTTTAATAAATTTAATAAGACAGATGATTCCCTTTATATTTTCAAAAAAAATTTCTAATATTTTTAAATAAATTTATTTATAAAAAAAAAAAATTCACATTAAAAAAAAAAATATGTTTATTTGAAGGAAAATTTCGATTTAACTCAAGCGAAATTCTTAGGAGAAGGAGGTTTTGGCAAGGTTTTTACTGCTCCAACCATAAAAACTCAGAAATTTTATGCAATTAAAATTTTATCTACTTCTGAAAAGAGCTCCTTCAAATCTCGAATGAAAGAGCTTTCAATTTTGTTAACTCTAAATGATGGTCCTCATATTGTGAAAATAGAAAATAATTATTCTGATGGTTTTAAGGATGAAATCATCCTTGTCATGGAAAAGGGAGAATCCAATCTTTCAGATTTAATAAAAAATAATCGTTTTTCTAAAGAAGAATTGGGTCAAATGATAGTTGATTTAACGACAGCATTGCTTTATGCCAGTCAAAAAGGAATAGTTCATTCAGATATAAAGCCAAAGAATATAATTGTTTTTAAAGTGAAGAATCGAAGCTTAGAAGAAAGAACACAAAAAATTTATGCTCCAAACAAAAAAACTATTTATAAATTAATAGATTGGGGTTCTGGACATATTATTGGTTTGAAGGCAAATAGAACTGCAAATATAAATACAGAAATGGCGAATACACCAGGATACGTCGCTCCAGAAGTAAATGCAAATGACAAAGATATAAACTTTTCAAAAGCTGATATTTATTCGTTAGGTTTAACAATTTTAAATGCCTGTGGAATAGATTACAATGCCTTCAAGCGTTTATGTATGAGCGATGATAAAAAAAAACATAAAAAAGACGTTCAAGATTTGTTGGAAAAGGGAAAAATTATGGAGAATTATGGTGAAAAAATCAAAAATTTAATTAAAAGAATGATATGTTTTGAATATAACAAAAGACCTGATTGTCAAGAAATTTTGAATGAATTCGAGAATCTTAAAGAAAAAAATATAGAAGTTAAATCAGCAGTTCATTTAGTTTATTCAATGTTTGAAGATGTTCGTCGATCGGGAGGAGAAATGTCAAAAAAAGTGAAAGAAATTTTATATCATAATATGAAAGAAAATTATCAATCAATCACTTATGCATGCGAAAATATGAATTTTGATGAAGCATACGTGTTATTAGGAAGAATGCATTATTTGGGCATTGGTTTACCGAAAGATGAAAACAAAGCGTTAATTTATTTTAAAACAGCTGAAGCTTTAAGGAATCATTGGGGAACTTTTTTCATCGGATCATATTATGATTTCATCAAGATGGATTATAAAAAAGCTTTTGAGAATTATGAAAAAGCAGAAACTACAGCTCTTGAAAAAGGAACTCATTGTTGGTCAGCCTTAAATAATCTAGCTGATTTTTATTGTAAGGGTTTGGTTGTCGATCAAGATTATCAGAAAGCTCATGAATTATTTAAAATTGGCATTGCTCAGGCAAATTCAATTGCTCAGTTTGGATTAGGGGAGTTATTTATTAATGGAGTTTTCGGAGATAAAAAACAAGATGGAGAACAACTTATTGCTGCATCTGCAAAACAAGGGAATACTTATGCATTGGAGTATTTAAAAGATCTCGAAATTGATATTGAAATCTGAATGGTGAAAGGTTGAAAAAAATTAATTAAAAAAAACTTTAATTTGGTATTTAAAAAAAATTAATCAGTTTTAAAAAAAATGATTAATAAATTTGCAAAATATAAATAAATGAGATAAAATAACTGTACAAACCAGATTAATTCATTTTTTTTGATTTGTTTTCCTCATTTTGTGATATGTCGCCAACCAATTCCCTTCAAAAAAACATTGAGTTAAAAATAAAAACATCAAAAATTTACCACATATTTTCTTGATCCTTATAACCATTTACTTTAAAAACTCGTTCATTGCCCTTTTCATTTATTTTTTTTTTTTTTCTGGGAGAAAATAACACATCAATTGATAAATTGAACGCATCATCTTTAATTTTTAATCATTTTTTTTTTAATTAAATAGAAATTTAAACCGAGCATTCTTGGAATTAATTGCTTCAACAGAGGACTCGATTCTTCCAAGCAAGGGTTTGTATTAATTTCTAAAAGCCAAAGTGAAAAAGAAGCATCAATCATGAAATCGAACCCAAAAATCTCAAAGCAAAATTGTCTATTATTGGAATTAAGTTTCATCTGTGCAGCTCTAAAGCATAATAAAATGATTTCTTTCATGTTAGGCACTAAATGCTTTCTAACTCTGATTTTAGAATTAATTTCTCTTAAATATCTCTGAAAATCTTTAAAAAAAACCTTAATAAACTCAAATAATTTTACGTCCAATTGATGAAATGATAGCTGATTTCCTTTCTCAAAAGTCCCATATTTCTCAGAATTCTTTTGAATTGCGTTATTGGTTAAATGAATATAAGGGTTTTCTAATTCATTTTCATTCAAATTATATATTTCCGAAGAAGTTCTGATATATCCTTCTCGAAAGAAAAACACATTCATCTCATGATTCAATAATACCCAAACTCTCATATCAAATTTTCTTTCATTTATTAGAAACGGATTCTCAATATACTTCTGAATAATAAACCTTCTAGTCTTTAATTTTGAGGAATTCAAGATTTTCAATATATTTCTCTTTAATTCTTCTTTGTTTTCACTGCCTTTTCTTAATATTTTTTGAGTTAAATTAACGGTTCTGCCCACAAATTTCAGAAGTGGCTTGTTATTTGATGTTTTGTCATTATTATTTAAAACATTGTAGTTTTCCAATTCAAAACGCTCATATTCAAGCAGAATCAATTGTAAATCTTCTAATGTATTAAATAAACGAATTCCTCGACCTCTGTTATAATCAGCTGGTTTCAAAATCCACACATTATTACCGCAATTCAATGTTGCGTAATTTCTCGGTTGCGAATATAAACATCCTTTTTTATAAAAGTTTCTTTTCATCAATTTATAAGAACCCAAATTCAAAGAAGTTGATCTAAACAAAGAACTTTTCCCTAAAAAACAATTCAAAAAATCCTGAAATTCAACATCGAATTTCTCCAAATGATCGAGATCAAGGAAGTAAGTGATTGGAATGATATCAAATAAAAACTTTCGATTTTCTTCACAAAAAGTTTGTAGGTTAATTAAAAGGTTCAATTTGGATGATAATTCCTTTTGTCCTTCAAAATGGTTGACTATTTGTTTAAAAGGTGTGAGTTTTAATCGATCGAATTTTATATTTGTTGATAGCGGTTGCCAGTTCAAATTGAATAAAGTGTTGTATGAAGGAATTTCTATCCACCAAGATCTACTATTCAGCACTTTTCGCACAATTTCATGATTATTGCCTTGACCAATTGTAAACTTTTTCGATAAAATGAGGTTAATTTTTATGAGATTTTTAAAGAAAATTAGGAAATTTATTGAATAACCTTGTAAGTATGGTCGTCGAAGCCTATCATTGGTATTGATGTTTGAATCATGGTTTTTCTATATTGTTTTGGGTGAGTTCTTAGTGGAGTTATATCTTTTTTATTGGAGAATGAAAATTCAAAAGATGATTTTAAAAGCTTTAATGGAGGAAAGCGATAATCATCACCTGAATGGTTTTCTTTCATGAAAAATCAAGTAGTATATTTGTTTAATATATTTTAGAGAAATTAATTAAAACGAGTTTTTTTTCTTGGCAATCATTAATCTGAGCAAAAGAAAACAGTTTGAAAAATCGGATCTATGAAGGATTTTAAGAGGAATGGGGATTCGGATTAAAATGAAATCGGGATCTCATGATCTCATTTATAAAAAGAATTTCTATTTGAAAAAAGTCTTTTTTTTTATTTATTTTGCATATTTTACAAAAAAAAATTTTACAATTTTTTTTCTTCTTCTGTTAATTTTTTTTTTATAATTTAAAAAAAAAATAATTTTGTCATAAAAAGAAATTTATTTCAGAAGAAATTTCAAATTAGAAGATGGTTCTATTCGACTTTATTTATTTTACTGTTTTATTCATTTTTAAAAGAAGAGATTTTTATTTATAATTTAAAATTTTGAAGGTTTAATTAAAAAAAAAATGGAAAATAATTTCAATTTCCTTTGTTCTTTTGGAAAAAAAAAATTTTTTGTAAAAAAATAAGTAAAACAATTAATTACAAGTAATGCCTTTTTAATCTTTTTTAAAATTATACGTTCATTTGTATTTCGAATAAATTTTTGATAAATGAAGCATAATTGTATTAAAAATAGCAGCACATATTTTTTCTTCATTCTTTTTCATTATTATATCAGCAAGATGCTTAAACTTGTAAATTTGAATATCTTGTTTCAGTTTGATCAAGGCTTTATTATTTTTCAGAAAATTTTGGAAAATTTGATGTTCTTCATTTTTATTCAAATTTTTTGAGTTTGTAAAATAGACTTCACAATTTTCTTTTATTATTTTACGCAATTTTCTTGACTTTTCTCCAAAATCAATCATTTTATTGTGAATATCAATCAAATTCGTCAAATATTTATCGAAAATTATCAAAGCAATTTCCAAAACAAAATTTTCTTTTTCATTTTCTTTTGCTAACATCATTTTTTTTTTTATATTTGATTCGCTTATTGAATCAAATAGAAGTTCGAAGCTCAGATTTTTTTTCATTTGTTCTAAAGTTTCCAAAATTTTATTAAAATTTTCAATTCTTTTCTCATTGGAATAATCGAAATCATTAAAATCTTTATAAATGTTTTCAATGATTTCAGCAATATCCAGATTTTTGGCATCCTTTACTTCGCAATTCTTATGTTCTTTATTTTGTTCGTTCAAGCAACTCTTGCAAAGGTAAATCAAATGATTTATGCAAAAAGTTTCATTATCAATTTGATGAATAATGCATTTATTCTCAAGACTTGCCATATTTATAATATTTGAATATTCTGATTCTTCTAACAAAGAGTTTTTCTCTGACAATTTTGAGCTTTCTGGAAAATATTCCCTTTTATTCTCTTCCAAAGACTCATCAAGTTTTTCATCATCATTTTGGTAATGTTCTTTTTGATAAAATGATTCAAATGCCTCATCAGTTTTCTCTTTTTCTTGATTAAAATCAATAATTGCATCGTTTTTTTCCATTTCTTTTTTGAAAAAACCATAAATTAAAAAACTGATTCTGTAATTATACTTTTTTTTTGGTTTAAAATCTCTTTTTGATCTAATGATTCAAATGCCTCATCAGTTTTCTCTTTTTCTTGATTAAAATCAATAATTGCATTGTTTTTTTCCATTTCTTTTTTGAAAAAAACATAAATTAAAAAACTGGATTCTGTAATTATACCTTTTTTTTGGTGTAAAATCTCATCGATGTCAGGAATTTGAGTTTCCTTCAGAATATCGTCAACGTCAGGTATATTGATGATTTCATCAAACGGGTCTTCGTTTTGTTTTTCTAGATAATCATTTGGCTTTTCTTTTTGTGATATTTGCTTTGAAAAATCAGAAAAGAATGAATTCTTAAATATCTCGCTTTTTTTCTCCTTGTTTTTCAAATAATTTTCGAAGAAAATGTTAAAAGTCTCTTCAGAAATAAGGGTTTCATTTGATAAGTCAACTTTCATTGTTCTAAGAACATCATCAATAGAATGAACGCCATCAAATTCAGAGAGTTCAATCAAAATTGATTTTAATTTTTTTTTTTCTATTGCGTTTTCAAGTGGAAGTTCATATTTTGCAAAAATTTCTTTTAAAAAATTGGGATCCAAGTGATTTAAAGGGCTGAAATTTGAATGTTTTGAACTATCCATAATTTTTATTACAGTTTTTTTTTTTTAATGAACCAGTTCTGATTTTTTTTGTTTTGAAATTAATTGATTTTAAATTTTGCAATGATAAGAACTTAATTAGTTTTAATCTTAAACCTTGACTTTATTAGTCATGCCTTGAAAATTTCTCATGATTTCTTTCAGTGTTTCTGCATGAATTTCACCAAGAATTGGCTTTAAACCAAAGACCAAATTGTCATCCTTGATCAACAACTCCAAATTTTCTAATTTCACACCTTCAAGAGTCGGAATTGCAATAAGATGAGTTTTTAAGTAGGTATTGACATAACCTTTTGCAAGTTGTAAAAGAGGTTCAAACATTTTTGAAACCTCTTCAATTTCGAGACCAGGAATTTTGTTATTGATCATTTCAACATTATCAAATGACAATTCAAAAATATCTATCATCAAAAAGCTTTCATTTAAAGAGCAATTAACCTTCAAATCGAAAGAAACGCTCACTGAAAATGCTTCCTCTACTTGGTCTTCAGCAACTCTGACGAAAAAACTAATAGTTTCATCGATTTGCAAGCTTATTAATGAGTCGACTTCAGAAAATCGAACCAAAGGAGCATTATTTTTTGTTGTATTTAGGTGCAAATCAACAATTTTATTGCTTCCATAGTAATTGAAAAACTCTGGTAAAGTCAATTCAAAAAGCTTTGTATCTATTTCGAATAAGAAAGGAAGTTGTACAGGCAAATTATCTCCTGATATTATTAAATCAAATATTTGTTGATTATTCAAAGTCCACAATAAGGAATTGACAACGCCTTGATTTATGGTGATTTCAATACCATCATGACTTGAATTATAAGGGGAAAGCTCTGTGGGATTGGGGGGATTGACAAAAGGCTCAAAAGGATCGTAAATCAAAGCGTTTAGGTAAAAATTGATATGATCTGCTTCGTTTTCTATTTTTTGAGGTATTCTTAAATCAATGCCAATTTGTGTGAAATTCAGATCAAAGAGAAATTTGTTGTTTATTTCAGAAATTAAAGAATCAAACAGCATGTTTGCAACAGATTGAATAAGATTTGGAAATTGTTCTTTAACTACACAATCACAGAAACCTTCAATTAAATCAATTAAGTATGATAATATCGATCCTCCTAACAAAATATTAAATTTGTGATAATCCACTGAAAATGATGTTATAGCAAGAAGCGGTTTTTGATTCAAGACATCATAACTGCTTGTGATCTCCAGATTGATTGTGATGTTATTTTGCAAGGTAAAATGCCCCTGAGTTTCAAAGAAAAGAGCTCGAAACAAATAATCTAAATCCAGATCCAAATCCAAATTTGCTATAAATAAATTTTATAAATTTAGAAAAAAATGGAAATTTTTGAAAGAAATACTTATTTTCAAAGATAGTTTATTCTCCTTTTCATTTGAAGCAATAAATGTATCCAAATAATCGAGATCAAGATTAGCGATAGAGACATTTGTAATATTTGCCAAGAAGTTTGAATGTATAGTATGCTTTGAAATTTCTGAGATATTGATTGATTTAGGAAGCAATCTGGGAATTTGTTGTTGAAGAAAAGAATTTATATATTTTTCGCTAATTGAAAAGCGTAACCCCGGCTGAGAAAACGTGCAAAAAACTATAAAACATAACACAATAATTGTTCGCATTTTATTGAAGGGACAATTTTTTTTTTTTAAACTATATCTTAAAATTATTATTATAAGAAAAATAACTCAAAAAATTTTTCCTGATTCTGAAGAAAAAATAAGAGTTTAAATTAAAAAAATCAAAATGAAAAAAATCTATGATGATATTTATCAGGAAATCGATCCCGAACATAAAGGTATTATTAAATATCTGACATATGCGGTCTTAGTACTATCTTTATTTGGGTCATTTCTCATTATCGTGATATATTTGCTCCATAAAAATTTGAGAAATTTTAGTTTTTCATTAATAATAAATCTCACCGTTTCTGTGGCAATCCAAGATATCAGCAAACTTATGAGCATAAGAAATGATGAAAACACAGATGATGATCCTCATAATCACATTTTTTGCATGGTTGGAGCGTATTTTTTGAATTACTCTCAATTGTCAACTTTATTTTGGTCCAGCATTATTTCATGGAGCCTGTATAGCACTGTGATTTTGCTCCGAAAGAAAATCACCACTGATCAGGATCGTTTTTATTTGTTAGGCTTTGGAACACCAGCTGCAATTTCATTAATGTTTTACATATACTCTTCTTGACTTGGTTTTAAATAAATTTTTTTGTTTAGACCTTTGATATCGAATGATTATGGGGTATTTGAACTGGGGTGTTGGATCAAAAATAATGGATTAAGAGCAACCATTATTCGAATAATTTGTTATTATCTCCCTTTGTTCTTGGGAAGTATTGTCAATTTTTTTCTTATCAAAAAAGTGAGGTTTTATGTCAATAGTGCTTTGCCTGACGATCCTTCCACTATCTTCTTAAATCGATTAAAATGGTATCCTTATTTGCTTTTCTTGATTTTAATCACTTTTGCTGTCAAAGTTGTTGTTTTGGTCATCCTGAATTCGAATGAAACCGCCTTATATATTGTTTTAATTTTTACAACATGTTTTGCCAATTTGTTAGGAATTTACAATTTTATCATTTTTGGATATACTAAATCTGTTAAAGAGGCTATTTTAACAAAATTTAAGGAAGTTTTTGAGAAATCTATTCGAGAAAGTGAGGAATTTGAACAGGAAGAAAGCGAAAAACCAGAAAATAATAGTAATTCGAATAGCGATGCTAGCGATAAAGTTTTTTTATATGATAGGGATAAAGAAAATTACTATAAAATGAATAATTAATTAACACACGGATAATTTATGTAATAATAAAAAAAATAAAAATGGTCAATAATCTACAAGGTCACTTTAAAAACAAAAGTTTTTTTTATTTGATGGGGATCAAAGAATTACAATAAAATGTAAAATTAACTCTGAATAATTTCCTAATAATAAAAAAATTGTAAGAAAAATGATAAATTGTCTTCAAGATCAACTTAGAAATCAGAAGATTGTGTGTTTTCGAAAGGGTTTATACAAAACAATAAAAAGTTTAAAAAATTCCAAAAAAATATTGAAAAATCAAATTATCCCTCAAGAAATCTCAAAAAAATCAAAATCTTTCTCTGCAAAAGCCTCTTTTATCGCCCGCTATTAAAAACCTTTTGCAAATGAAGGCAGCTCGATTGAACAAAAAAACAGATAATTTTTCAAAAGTATTTGAAAATTTAAATGATGAGAAAAGTTTACAAAATGGAATTTTCTTATTTTTTTAAAACTCTTAATTTTATTAATTTTTTTTTTAAAATATGAACAAAATTAAAAAAACTCCAATTTGAAATGTCGTTCGTTTGGTTATATTATTATTGACAAATTTTATTTTTTTTGGATAATTTTTTTATTAAATTCCTTCGTAAAATGTTATTTAACAATAAGGAAAATAAATAATAAAACAAACAAAAAGAAAAAAACTAAAAAAACCCCAAAAAGTGAAATAAACACACAAACGAAATTTTTTTTTCTGAAAACTTCAAATTACTGAATCGCGTTGTTTTCCATCAAAAAATTAAATCAATGAAAAAAAACATTCTCTATTTTTAAAACTTCACAAAATAAATTAAAATATAAAAAATTAATAATTTTTTTTTAAAACGTATGAGTATGAAGCCGAGATTTTTTCATTCACGATCGCCCTCCAATGAACAATCAATTTCCCAAAAAGAATATGAAAGCAAAATTCTCGCATATGCTCAAGCAGGAGAAGTAACCTCCACAATACATCATTCAATAAAACGTATTGTTTTCTCTATATCACTTGATTAAAACTTTCATTCCGTTAGTTTTTGAAACTGCAAATTCTTCCCATACATATCATGAAGCAATTGCAAACCATAAAAAACTTTTAAAAAAGCTTTTTAAAATTGGTTTTTTTTTAACTATGAAGGAACACAGCAAATTAGGCATTTTGTTACTTTTAGGCATTCGGGATAATTTATTGCCTTTATTAAATGACCATTCTTTCAAAATGGAGTATTTGATATTGGTTGCTAATATTTTGGGTTGTTATTATCGAAAGCAGGGTAAATTCAAAAGAGCCATTTATCATTTAGACCAAGCCTTAAACTTCCTCACACAAGTCAATAAAAAATATTTATTTATCTTGTCATTTAATGACTATGCTGCGGTTTTCATCTCATTAAATTTATTTCAAAGAGCTTTACAGTTTTGCGAAGAAGGCTTAAAGCATTTATTAGATGATAATAACAAAGAGAATCAAGGAATGACGAACATCTTTGCAACGATTTGCTATAATAATATGGCTATTTGTTTTGATGCTTTGGGAGATAAAGATAAATCGAAATCAGCATTTGCTCATTCCAAAGATTTCGGAAAAAAACAAACTCAAAATTTACAAGATAAAATCTCTTTGAATTATCAATCATTAAAAAATATTAAACATCGACCTGCAAGCTCTTTAGGAAATAATCCATCTGTTAAAAATATTATAGGAAAACAAATTTTAAATTTCTCAAATCAGAGCAAAAAGCAGGATTATGACACTATGGTTTTAGATTTCTGCAGTTTGGAGATTTTAAAGATTTTTGAAGAAGATGATGATAATTTTGAGAATGAACAAAATATTTATGAAAAACGAGAAATTACAAATAAAACTAAGGATCCAAAGAAAAATTTCGAAATTGATGTTTTGGAAACGAAAGGAATATTGACTTGGGACAATGAGCCGACAATTGCCAATGAATTTAAAGGAGATGAGTTTTTCAAAAGTTTGAAATTTTATGAAATTAATAAGACAACTCCACAACATAAAACAAATCATTCAAAAGAAATAAAATCTCATTCACAGACTGTAAAAAATGAAGAAAAAATCAAAAAAATATTTAGAGAAGAGTTTGATAATATGGACATTCTAAATTCAAAAAATTACACTCACAAAACAAAAACAAAAAACTCCAGTTTTTTTTTGGACCAAAAACAAAGCAATTCAAATATTTTAGAAAACAAAAGCTTTGAAAATATGAGCTCATCAACAAACTTAAAAGCTTCGGCTTTTGTTTCAAAATCAGAAGCGAAAAAAACTATAAGACAAACTTTTTCTGAAAAAAAGATGAACAATACCTTTAAAAATAATTTTATTGGAACAAATTTTGAATTTGAAAACATGAATAGAAGCCAAAAAAATTTCACAGATAATTTTATTGAAAAAGACAAGGAATTTGAAACAATGAAGAGAAGCTCTAAAAATTATGTGCCGAAAATAAAAAGCGAGACATCAGGACCTTTTTTTAATAAAAATGAAAAAAGTGAAAATAGGAAATTTTTTATTGAAGAATTAAATAAAAAAGAAATTGTCTCAACACCAATAGAAAATTCAAATTCGAAGAAATTATCATCAAAATATCGGGATAAAAAAATGAAATTTAGGAATATCATGCTACTTCATGAGGAAAATCATAAAACAAACAGCTTTGAAACAAAGGTTTTAAAAAATTCAGATTTATTGTTTCAAAAGAAAAAAACACAAAGTTTGTCAATAAATTGTTTTCCAAATTTTGAAATGCAAAACAATAAAAAATTCGTGGAAAAAGAAACACAAATCGACACAAATTTAAGAAAAGGAAGAAGCATACATATAAATCAAACCAAAGAAAATAATAAAAATAATGAATTAAAAATAGATGATAAAGAAAAATTCAGAAAAGAACCAAAAAAACTCAAAGATTATAATAAAGAAGAAATTAAAAAAATCAAAAAGTGCCAAAGCTTATTTAAAAAAACTTGCTCAAAACTTAAAAAGCTATTCAAAGAAAAGATGGTTCTAAAGAGGCAGGCAGCAACCAAAATTCAAAAAAATTACAAGATTTATATTTCCAAAAAGAATTATAAACTCAAAAAACAAAACAAAAAAGCTAACTTTTTTGGAATCATTTTCATAAAAATTTCCACTCAATACTATAAAATTGTTATTTTCAAAGAAGAAGACAATTTTATTTATAATTTCATCAAGATTCCTGAACAAAAACTTGATAAAAAAATCATTATTAAATCAAATAAGATTTATGGTCAAGAAAACTCATATAACTTCTTCATAAAAGAAAGAATTAAAATCGAATTGTTTGAGATCATAAATGAGAATTATTTTGCAAATTTTCAAAATAAATACACAAATCAAAAAAGAGATAATTTTATTATAGAAGAAAAAACCGAGGGGGAAATAGAGACTGCCAATTTTGATAGAGAAAGACTAAAAAACGAAGAAATTATTAAAAGAAGAAAATATTCCTTTTCAATTTTCAAAAGTTCTTTTCTACAAAAGGTTTGTTTAATCCAAAGAAAGTTTCGAGCATTTTATCGCCTCATTTCTCAAGGAAAACATTATCAAAAAAAAATTTTTTGTCGAAAAATTCGAAAATTAGATCAAAATCTCTACCTTTTACTCGAATGCTTTGAGCAAAACAATGGTGTGTTTATTTCAGGTAAAGCTTTCGAATCAAATAAATCAATTTTCTTGAAATTGTTTGTTGACTCTGAATTAATTGGTTTTTTAAAAGAACCATTTAATAGAAATAGTATTGAAGATTTGGTGTTTTATGACACTCAAAAGAAATCTCTTCAAATAAACGAAGAGATTTTATTTAAATTAGAAAAAAAAATGAAACACCAGCCAAAATTGCCCTCTTTGATTCCTTTACATTTAATTATCATAATTCAAAAAAATGTGAGGCGATTTCTAACACTTCGAAACTATTTAGAGGAATTAAAAAAAAATGAAAAATCTCATTATGTTTCAAAAAAATACAAGATATTTCTAAATGAAATTGCAATAGTCAAAATAAAACGCGAAGAGATCAAAACTTCTCAAGAAAATTCTGATGATTTTTCTTTAAAAGCTATTGTATATCTTAGAAAGAAGAAAAGGCCACCTTTAATGATTTCAAAAGAAATCCACAACAATTTCATTAATATCAAAGAACTTGCTTTAATATTGATTGAAAGCCTAATTATCAGAAGATCTAATACGAATGACGATTTTTACCTTAGATCAAACGATGTTTTATTTCATAAGGAAAACGATATAAAGCATGGGGCCTACCTGAGAGAACCTTTGTCTTGTTATGAAATAACAAACATCATTTATAAAAATGGTGTTTTTGATCTGATTAAAAACGCAATTGATTTAATTACAAAAAATTGGATGAGATTCAAAATGAAATTAATTTTAAAGAATTTGTCAATCAAATTCAGAAAAAATGAGAAAAATTTTGCTGGGTTCATTTTAAACGATGATTTTAACAAAATTCTTGAAAAATTTAAAGAAAAAAAAGAAGAAGAAAACATTGATGATAAACTGAATAAAAAAGAAAATGAAGAACAAAATGTTTTGATCATAGAAACTATAAAGGAATTTTCTGAAGAAATTTCTTTTTTGATCAAAATTTCTTACAGTTTTAAAAGAAAAACTTTGATAATCCATTGTGGTTCTCTAATGAATGAACATGAATCTAAGGAAATCCATATTCCCATCCATTTGTTTGGTGTAAACGAAATGATAAACGTGGAAACTTTTCGAATAAATTACACAAAGAAAATTTTAGATAGCTTATATTTTGAAGAAAATAAGATATTTCACAGTTTTAAAAATCTTCACAAATCTTTTAAACAGTCCATTGAGACTTCGAATGAAAATCAGAATAAACTAAACAAAGAAGTTAATATTGTTTTGAGTGAAGAAAAAACTAAAGAAACAATAGATTTAAAAAATCCAAATACAAAAGAAAATGAATTTTCTCAAGAGAGTAAAAAAAAAAATTTTGCGAAAATGTTTGATTTCGTGATAAAAAGAAAAAATTTTAAATTTTTTATAGAAGTAAAATATCAAGAAGATACTGGTGAAATTCTAATTAACACCAAATATTTTGTTTCTGAATGGCTTTTCGATACAAAAGACATTCTTTTGGATTGGTTTTTCACATATAATTCCCTAAAAAAAAAACATTTGAAACAAGTGATAAAAGAATCAAAAGAGAATTTTTCTAAATTGTTCATAGTGAAAGAAAAAAATGATGCCAGTTCAGTAAAAGAAATCCATTATTTGGTTATAAATACCAATGAATCGCAAAAGCTCTTTAGGCTATTAAAAGAAGGATTAGAAAAGAGAAAAGCGATTGTTAATTTGCAAAAAGCATGGAGAAAATATATAACAAAGCAAAAATATATTAACAGTTTAAATTCCTCACCGAAAAAAGTCTTATTCCTTCAAATAAAAGCTATAAATCATAAATATTTCAAGCTTATTTATCTTTTCGATCAGAAACTGAATCGTATGAAAGTGAAATGTTTGGATATTTCATCAAGATATAAAATTGATGATAACACTTTTTGGACTATTGAAATTTTAAATTTGTCAAAATTTAAGAACAATTTATCACAAATTTTGAAAAATTCAATTAGTTTTGAGTTTAATGAAAATAATTTAATCTTGAAATCATCTGATGAAAATTTGATTATTAATCAAAAAAACACAATTGCTCCAAAAATCACTCAAATTGAAATTGCCAATAAAAAAAAATCAGAAGCACCAACTATAAAGAATTCAATCTATCTTTTTTCAAAACTATGTTTTTATTTTAAGAACTTCCAAAAAAGAAAAGAGTATTTAAAGCATAAAGAAATCACAAGTCTTAAAAAAAATTGTCCACTTTATTTGAAATCTCTTGTGCTTAAGATAGAAAATAATTATTTGATTTTGAATTGTTTTTATCAAGCTAATGAAAAAAAAGTTTTGTTAAATTTTATTAATCTCAACAAATCAAAACTCGTCAATGCACGTTATTTTTTTATTTATCATTGGAAAACTTATCCAAATCGAATTGAAATAAATCAACTCTTAAAATCAATCAAAGAGAATCTCTACATCAATTTTATCTATGGAAATGTAAATGCATATCTTTTAAATGTTGAATTCAAACTTGTTGAAATCACAAATAAAATTAAAAAAAGAGAAGGACTTTGTGAAAAAAGTGCCAATTTAATGAAATTTATTTCATCACTTATGCTTATTCAAAGAACCTTTCGAAAAAAAAAGGCAAGGGAAATGAGAGATTTAAAAATTCAATCAGTGAAAATAAAGAAAGAATTCATTAAACCAAAAAATGGAAAATTAAATCATACTAAATTAATGAAAATAGATGATGGATATTATCGAGTTCATATCTATGAAAATGACGATGGTAAATATTTTATAAATGCCCATTTATTGGCACAAAATAAAGAAAGAAAAATCTTGAAAACAAGTGTTGAAATAGATCATTCAACATTAAGAAACACTGAAGGGAAGGGGATTGTTCAGTTTTTGCTCAAAAATTTAAGGATCGAAAATGATAAATTAACAGTCAAAATCTCTGAAAATTTTTCTAATTTACAAGAAAAACAAAAACATAATGAAAAAAATAAAGAATATAATTCAGAAATCATTGATAATTTGGATGAAAAAGAAGAGGCTATAATGGAGAAATTCGAGCTTCATCCCTCCTTTTCACCAAAATATGAAGAAGAATCTAAGAGAGTTACTGTACTTGATTATAAAAATTTAAAAAATCTCAGAAATGCTGCAATCGTTCATCAAGAGGAAATCGAAGGGAATTTATATAACGTTTATTATCAAAATAACTCACAAAAATCGAAAATCATGACATTTTCTCAGCAAAAAACAATTCAAATCGATGTGAATGTTGACAAATTGCTTACTTTTAATCCTAATTTAAAGTTAAATATGAAGGATTCTTTAAAAAATATGGCTGATGTCTTAACTAAATCGATAAAAATTGATAATCAGACTGAAAATTGTTTTGTTGATGTAAAAAATATCAATCCAGATGCACTGACTTTGAAAAGAATCAAATTTTCTGAAGATAATGAAGAAATGTTAAAAGGTTCTGAAAAAATTACCAATAAAAAAATCATTAATTTATCGAAATATCAAACTGGAATTCCAGATTTGATAAAAAGAGTGAATGAAAATAGAAAGGTTATTTTAAAAAAGACGAAAATGAGCAATGGGAAGCAATATTTAATAATTATCAATTATCTGGAAAGGCCTTTAAAAAAAATCGAATTGAAGGATTTTTTAAACAAAGAAGAATTATTGGAAGATTATGAAGTTTTGTTTGAAATAAAGGCGACGTTTGCCATAAAAGAAGAAATCAAGGCTTATCTGCAAATAGAATTGACATTAGGGGAAATCAATTTTTTATGTCAATTGCAAAACTTTGAAAATAAAACACAAAAAGCTACTGAATATAAGCTTTTAGCCCATAATTTTGTTGAGAAATTAGGAATTATTAATGACAAGTTTATCTTTGAAATCAGAGACTATTTGGACATTCAGAAAAAAATGACTTTGAACCGATTATCAAAAAAGTTTAAAAAAAATGGAAAAGATAAAATAATTTTCTTGAATTTGTTCGCGTTAAGAAAATTGCAATTTTTTTACAAAAATAAAAAAAGGGTAAAAAATTATCAAACATTCCTCAACGAAAATCACAAAAATAGAAAAATTATAGGAAAAACCGGATATATCCATAATGACGATGAGGTCATTTTAGTTTTAAAAGAACTAAATACTGATGATTTAGAGCTATTTGCTTTGGATATCAAAAGCTTTTCAATCAAAAATTCAATTTATTTGAAAAAAGACTTATATATAAAGTTTCTTCTGAATTTGGAGTTAAAACCTAAAATTATTACCATCATAAAAAAATATTTGGATGTCACTTTTGTCGATGATTCAAATAATAAATCATCAATCCATCTTTATTATGATGAAGAAAATGCTTTGAAATGTTTGGCGAAAGAAGAAAAAATATATGTTAGTAAATCCTTTCGAGGAAATCTGCAAAAAAATTAAAGAAAAATAAATTATTTTTTTCTGAAAAAAAATCAACTTTTTTTTTTAATAATTACTGCTTTTAAATTAATAAAAATGGAAAAAATTGAAGAAAAGAAAAAAATTTTAGAGAGCCTTTTTTCAAAATTAGGTATTCCTCTAAAATATTTGAACCATCAATCAAAATTATGTTTACATCCTAATGGTTGCATTGAAAATATTTTGAAGGGAGCCATGACTTCTTTTAAATATGGTTATTTAATTAGAATGGTAATCTCATTTGTAGGAGCTTTGCTTCAATTAAAAAAGGACAGAAAAAAGTAAAAAAGTTTAAATTGCTTTTCTTTTATTCGAAAAAAAGCGTGATGCTTTTGCCAAAGTCATTGATCGTAAAAGAAAATTGGATTTTTGCTATTTTTTTAGCTCTTTTTCCTCTTATAAATAAATCAATATTATGTGGTTTGAGAGCTTATAGAGGAAAAAATAATGGAAAGCAAGATTTTATTGCTGGAGGTAATTTCCCTAACATAAAAACTAAAATAAACATAATTGTGTCCTTTAAGCTATTGCAGGAGGCATCAGTGTTTCAATTTTACCTAGTTCACTTCGATTTCTTTTAAACTTATATTTAATGACGAGAGCTTTAGTACAAAAACAAAAAATTCTCTTTAAAAAAATTTATTAGGAAGCATTATACAGGCATTATTTATCAACCAAAGGAATTAATAGAAGTATGAAATATGACTATATTCTTATTTTTGCGTTTTCATGTGGATTTATTGGTTATGCATTTTCATTTGAGCCGGATTTAATGCCACCCGGGCTTGTGAAGATCTATCTTCGATTCGCTAATATGGATAAAAATGATCAAATCTTTAGAGAAGCTTGGATAGAAATGGGAAAACGAAAATTACAAGGAAAATGAATTAATGAGAAATTAATATAATAAATTGGGAACTTTAAAATTTAAATAATATGAAAATTCTTTAAAAAAATAAATAATGTCAACTAATGAAACAGGGAATTTTCAAAAATCTCAACCACCGAGTTCTAGCTTATCATTTCAAAAAGAATCTATCATAAATTTACAAAATTTTCAAGAGAAAGATGTCAGAATTAAATTTATTGGGGGAAGAGAAATCCAAGGAACATTAAAAGGTTATGATACTTCTCTCAATATTGTTTTGGATAATTGTGTGGAATTCATAAGAGGTTTTAAATTTTATTTAAATAATTGCTATAAAAAATTCCAAAGATAATGCCGACCCCTATAAAATAACAGGTCAAATTAGAAAATTGGGTTTAGCTGTAGTAAAAGGATCTATGGTAACATAAATATCAAAATAAAAAATTGAATTTTATATTAAATTTAATAGTTCTTATCAATCGGATTAGCGAAAGGATTTGAAGAGATAGAAAACCCCTTTGCTCAAATAAAAAATGAATAGCTTATTTAAAAAAAAAATTAAATCGAGAAACCAAAAAAAAACTCAGATGTTTTTTAAAAAATTAAATCAAAACAAATAATCTTCAGAAATTATCAAATTTTCTATATATGAGCAACCAAGAAACAAAAACCATATCAAGCCAAATTTCCCAAAGAAGCTACACCTATTGCACTCAAGATAAATTAGGTTCTGGTTCTTTTGCTGAAGTTTTTAAAGGAAAAATTGATCAAACAAATGAAGAGATAGCCATCAAAGTTATCTCAAAAGTGGGGATTGCAAAATATGGACCAGATATAAGAAATGCAATCGGTAGTGAGGTCAATATTCTTCAAAAAATCTCCCTCAGCCTAATGACACCTTACATTGTGAAAATTTATGAGTGTTTTGAGACTCAAAATAATATTTACATTATTTTGGAATATTGCAATCAGGGAACTTTGGCAGACATTTTAAAAACCTCGAAAACTCTTCCTGAAAAAGAGTCTCTGATCATAATTTATCAAATTATTCTGGCTTTGAATGTTATGGCGACCAAAGAAATGGCCCACAGGGACATCAAACCTGAAAACATCTTTATTCATGATGGGGTTTATAAAATAGGTGATTTTGGATTTGCTTCTCAAAAGAAGCTTTTTCAAACAACTTTGGGAACTTATCCATATATGGCGCCAGAAATTTTTCAAAATAAAGAATATAACAATAAAGTTGATATTTGGGCAGTGGCTGTGGTTTTGCATGAAATGCTATTTGGAGAACTTTATTTTATTGGAAATAGCCATATGGAAGTGGCGAATAATGTCCAAAAGAAAAAATATGAATTGAAACAGCCTTGTCATTTATCTCCTGAAACGCAAAATTTGCTAACAAAATGTTTGGAAAAGAACCCTGATTTAAGATTGACTGCCCAAGAAATGAAGAATCATAAAGCTTTTGATGCAATCAGGGGATTGCCTTGCTTTAGCAATCAAAGTGAAATCAAACAAGTTGTTTCTTCTTCCAGTCATGAAACTTTTGAGGTAAAAGTTTTAATCGACAATTATGTAAAAGCAGTGAGTTTTCTAGAAAATTTGGGGAATAAAATTTTTGAGCATTCAAAAAACGGAATCTTTGCCAAATTCTATTTGATAAATGAAGGATTAAAACAATTAATGAGTTTATTAGATTATTTGAATAATAGAAATGATCTATTAATGAATCTAATTAACGAAAATAAAAGAAAAGCATTTTTCAAATCTAAATTTTATGAAGAAAGCAAAAGCACGATTGAGAGTTATTTTAAAAATCTGAGCCAAGAATATAATCAATTATTGAATCAATTATCTAATCAAATTAGCTATGATTGGCCAAAAGAAAAGAACTTAATTTCGATTTTAATTAATAATGCTCTTGATTTTGATATAGAAAATCTCTATAAGGAGGAGTTGATTAGTACTAAAATGAGTGTTATAAAAATTGGAGATCAATATTTAAAGAATAATGCAAAAGAAAAGGGAAAGGAAAAATTTATGTTGGCTTATGAAATCAACTTAGCCATTGATATGAGGAGATTGCTAAACGATCAGTTTGATTTTTCTAAATATGAAATTAACAAGAAAAATTTGGATTTTGAAGATATTTTGAAGCATTTATAAAAAAACAATTGAGATTAAAAAAAAAAATTAAATGAAAATAAAAAAGATTTTCACAAGACTTTTAAATGAATTTTTGTGTTTTTTTTTTTTTACCGTAATTTGAAAAAAAAATTAATTTTTTTTTCAAAAATAATATAAAATTAATTTTTGTAAAATAGTGAAATTGGAGAAATCGAGAAAGAAAAAATATTTAGCTTAAAGCCATAAAACTTGTGTTGTTTTCCTTCTTCTCCTCTTTTTATAAATTTAATTTTTATTCATATTTTTAAATTTTTAAATTTTTCAAATTAATTTTTTCAAATAATTTTTTTGTTTAATAATTTTTTTCTCACTCCCTTAAAGTTTGGAGTACGTTCATCTTCACTCTTTTCACACACTTTTCATTTACTTTTAAAAGAATTTTCAATGCACCGATCTTAACCTTCTCTAAATAAATCTCTTGACTCTTGCTGATGATCTCAATTTCCTGTTCTCTATTTTCTAACAACATTCTTATTTCATTATTTTCGTCCACATATCTCTCAATATCTTGTGATAATTCTTTATTTTTTTCTAACAATTTCGTTTTATCACTATTGAGAATTTGATTATATAGATCAACTCCTTTTTCAATTTTACTTATTCTCAATAATTTCTATTATAAATATTTAATAAAGAATTGAATTAATATTTTTTTACCGAAAAGAATATATGATTATAAAGTTTTTGTTTCCTATCCATTAATGAAATGAGGGTTGCCCCTAGAACCATACTGCCTCCAATCTTAGTTACATAGCTCAATTCATCTTTAGAAAGTGTTTCTTTAACTTTTGATGTAGTTTGTTTCCCTGCAAAAGATGATTTCAAAGCCCATCTGCTGAAAGCATCTTTTACAGATTTCATTGATTTGCTGATGATGTTCTTTAAAGCAATTTTTTGGGCTTTCTATTTATATATTTTTTTTAAATTAATTTGGATATTTTAAAATTATTACATTGATATAATCTGTGCTTCTTTCCTTCACTGAGGTACTACTTTTATAAATTTCTGAAACAACCATTTTGGATCCTGGAATCTTGAGTTTCGCATCTTGAATCTTCGATCTTGATTCTTGAACCTTGCTTTCATAGATACGAGACTCTCCTGTTCCCGCTCTTTCAATTGAGTAAAAGGCCTTTGTAATTGTTCTTTCATATAATATTCTTATATTATTGAACATTTTTTTGCATTTGACTATTTTTGGTGCAGATAAATAAACTCCTGATACATGAATATTATCCCGTAACCTCCAAATTGCAATTTGCCTATTGAGAGTTGAATGCTTTGCTAAAATGTTCACTGCTTTTTTATACCAAATTTTTGGAAAAGCCGGGGAATATTCTTTGATCATATTCCAACAATGAATCATTTGCGCTCTTCTAAATGGTTTAGCCATTCGAATTAGGCTTATTATTCCTTTATGTATTTGAGATTGTTTATTTAGCCTTGAATTAGTTTTCAATTTGTTATATGTGCTTCTAAGCGCTTTTTTTGACAAAGTCTGTAAATTCAAAATAAATTGGCTGATTCTATTATTTGGAGAGTTTTGCTTATACATAGATATTAAAACGCTAAATTTCCTTTTGTTGATTAAATTTGAAAAAACATCATTCATTTTTATGATTTTAAGAGCATTCTTTTGATTTTGATTAAAAGACAACATCTGCAAAAAGGCAGTTCTTTGAAGATTCATTTTTTTGAAATTAAGCAACTTAGCAGCAATATGGAGATAGAAGAAATTTTCTTTCCAGAAAAGATCAGTTGAATTATGTTTAAATTCATTAAACTTTTGATTAAACTTCCCCTCCATTATTTTTTTAAAGGTTTCTATTTTGTTTATTCTATTTTTTTCATTCACTCTATTAAATTTTCTTTCTAATTTTTCAAATCCAGCTTTGACGTTGGCTAGTTTCCATTTCCATAAAGTATTGCAATAAGCTTTGACAAGATCATTTGACGCAACAGTTTTAATTGCAGAAAAAGCTAAGTGCAGTTTGTGATTCCTCAAATTTTGAAGGGCTAATAGTAGGCAATTTGAGGTTTTTTGGGTCTTCTTAGAAATAATTAAATTGCTAAAACCAAGTTTGAGTTTTCGTTTGATCAAGTTTGAAAAAATACTAAACAAATTTTGGAATTTGGATTTTGAAGACAATTTTTCGTTTGCATAGTTATTGAATAAATTAAGGATTTTTTTAACTTTCAAAATTTCTTTTGAAGAAACATGTTGATTAGCATGGCGCAAAACCCTATTATGATTTTTTTTCTTATTTTTTTCATTATTGATTTGAGAAGCTTTGCTCAAAACATTTTTGTTCCACCTTTCAAAAGCATCTTTCAATCTTAATTTGAAATTATTCATTAAAAGTAATAAATGCTTGATTTTTTTTTCTTGAAGAAAATCGGTGGTAAGGAAAAAAGAATTATTGCTGGAGGATATTTGATTTAGATTATTGAAAAATTTAAACACACCTTTAACCATAAGAATTTTCTTTTGATTATTGGCAAAGTTCGCCCAATGAAGGAAAGAACGTTTTTGATTATTCATCGTTTTCAGGATTAAA
>JFJP01037745.1_pt1 | contig 23273 bp, 20 predicted proteins | sample 431651 | NCBI WGS metagenome assembly JFJP01 (sample SAMN02602958, study PRJNA72255) | Microbial mat metagenome, whole genome shotgun sequencing project. | biome: fresh water; feature: sink hole; material: water; isolation source: purple microbial (photo- and chemosynthetic) mats found in...
GACAGGGCATCGTCAAAATTCCCCTGCAAAATGAATTTATCCGCCTCAGCAGATAGTACTTGAATAAAAGAAGGTTTTGAGAGGGTCTCTTCTTTTTCTTCAATGGCTTCTGAAGGCTCATCAACAGTATTATTTTTTTCAGGAATCGCTTTGACAGGCAAAGTTGCACAAGAGGACAGGCAGAACAGACAGAGGACTGCAAAAAGGCAGATCATTCTGAGATAATGTCGATATTCAGATTTCATATATTCAATAATTCTTAAATTTTATGTTAACAATGATTATAAGGCCTTTGATGGATGAACTATATGTAAAATAATACGCTATGTCAAAAACTCTTTTATCAGTTTTTCAGATGCATCAATCTCTGAGGGCTCAAGCCAGACAATGTCCCTCTCTTTATGAAACCAGGTGAGCTGCCTTTTTGCATATCTTCTGGTATCCCTTTTTAAAAGACGGGTGGCTTCCGGAAAATCCACCTCATTTCGAATGAACATGACCATATGTTTATATCCAATGGATTGCAAGGATTTCAAGTCTAATGAATACCCTTTTTTTACAAGGCCGATGACTTCATTCAACAGTCCATTATCGAGCATGGTATCAACCCGCTGATTGATGCGATTATATAATTTTTCTCTCTCTAACCATAGTCCGATTTTAAGTCCCGCATACCGCTGGTCATCAAAATTGTGACCCTGCTGATGATCTGAAATCCTGTTTCCGGTGGTTTGAAATATTTCAAGAGCTCTGATAACCCTGAAAGAATCATGGGGATGAATTTTATTGGCAGCCTTTGGATCGCATTCTACGAGTTGTCCGTGAAGAGCGTGAGCTCCTTTCTCTTCTAGTTCCCTTGTTAACCGGGACAGTGTTTTTGTGCAAATGGGTTCGGAGCGGAATAATCCATTCAAAAGAGCCTTGATATAAAGCCCGGTACCGCCGGTTATGATAGGGGTTTTTCCCCGTGACAGGATATCTTCAATGGCTTCATCCGCAGCTCTGACAAAACGACCGGCATCGAACTCTTCCTTTGGATCAACTACATCAATCAGGTGATGACGAATAAGCTTTAATTCTTCAGAATTCGGTTTTGCCGTTCCAATATCCATATGCTGATAGATCTGCATGGAATCTGCACTGACAATCTCCCCATTGAATTTTTGTGCAATCTGAATAGCAAAAGATGTCTTCCCAACTCCTGTAGGCCCACAGATAATTACAACCCTATGCATAAACAATATCTTCTTTGATTTGATAATTGTTGACAACCTTTATTTGATAGCTTTATAACATAATCTTTTGGTAAAGAAAATCTAAGCTTTTTTAAAGCACACTGCGGTAATATTATTAAGCAGTAAAGGACATACTAAGACAGGAGATATTAAATATGAACCATAAACCCATCGGATCTGTAGTGGTGATAGGCGGCGGTATTTCCGGCATGCTTTCAGCACTTGATCTTGCAAACTCCGGATACTATGTTTATCTGGTAGAAAAAAGCCCATCCATTGGCGGAGTAATGTCACAGCTTGACAAGACCTTTCCGACAAATGACTGTGCCATGTGAATTATATCACCAACACTGGTCGAGGTCGGCCGGCATTTAAACATTGAATTACTCACTTACTCTGACATTGAATCCATTGAAGGCGTTGCTGGAAACTTTAAAGTCAGGATCAAAAAGAAAGCTCGGAGCATCTATACAGACCGCTGTACCGGATGTGGGGCCTGTGTTGAAAACTGCCCTGTAACGCAGCAAACCGCTACTGCTTAATAGTGCATTCTTTTTTAACAATTAATTTGAACAGACTTAATCTGCTAAGTTTTCATTGAAAGGTCTTTTTATGGCAAACAAAATAACAATCAACTGGGATAAAATTCAAGATATTATCGAACATTATAACTCAAATCCTGAAAATCTACTGATGATTATGCAGGATATAACAAACCTGTATAATTATGTTCCCCCTGAGGCTATTCCACTTTTAAAGAAAAAACTAAATGTTAAGGAGAGCCTTATCTATAGTGTGGCCACCTTTTACAAAACCATATCTTTAGAGCCTCGGGGTAAGCATATTATCCATGTCTGCACAGGCACTGCCTGCCATATATTGGGAGCGGTAAAGATAATGGATGCCTACAAGGAAGAATTGAATATAAAAGAAGGCCAGACAACTGAAGACGGGCTTTTTTCCCTTGAAGGCGTCCGCTGCATCGGGTGCTGCGCATCCGGGCCCGTTATTACGGTTGACAAAGAAATACATGGCGGTCTTGATCGCTCCAAGGCCCTCAACATATTGGAGCTTTATAAGAGATCCTCGGAAAGAGGTGAGGTCGAAAGGGGTTAACCAACAATCATGATTAAGCTGAACAGTATTGAATCTTTACAAAAATTTAGAGATTCCATAACAAGCACGAGAACACGTCAGGGCAAACGATTGATTTCACTTTGTGCCGGTTCCGGTTGCGGTGCTTATGGAACCTCCGGTGTCTATGATGAACTGATGAAAGAATTGAGCTTACAGGGTCTTCAAGAGCAATTCGAGGTTAAGCTGACCGGGTGTCACGGCTTCTGCGAAAAAGGCCCCATTATGGTGATTTATCCGGACGGAATATTTTATTCACAATTAAAAAAAGAGCACATGGCTGAAATTGTAGAAAAAACCCTTAAAACGGGTGAGCTGGTAAAAGCCCGTCTTTTTAAGGTTGAATCCACCCAGAAAAAAGTTTCATTGGAAGAAGAAATTCCTTTTTACAATCTTCAAAAACGGATTGTTCTCGGCAATAATGGTGTTATTGAGCCTACCAGCATAGATGATTATATCGCCGTCGGCGGTTACACTGCCCTTGAAAAAGCCCTTTCAAAAATGACGCCTCAAAATATTCTGGATGAGATCAGCAAATCCAAATTGCGGGGTCGCGGAGGGGGGGGATTCCCCACAGGTGTAAAATGGAAAACCTGCGCCAGGTTTGACGGACCAAGATATATCATCTGCAATGCCGACGAAGGTGACCCAGGTGCCTATATGGATCGAAGTATTCTGGAAGGGAACCCCCATAGTGTGGTGGAAGGAATGATCATAGGGGCTCTGGCCATCGGTTCCAGCCAGGGGTATGTCTATGTCCGGCATGAATACCCCCTTGCTGTTAAAAATCTTTCCCTGGCAATTGAAAAAGCTCGGGATTATGGCATTCTGGGGAAACATATCCTGGGATCGCGGATTGACTTTGATATCACTATCAGCAGAGGCGGCGGAGCTTTTGTGTGTGGCGAATCAACAGCCTTGATGGCTTCTCTTGAAGGAAAACCGGGACGTCCTAGAGCAAAATATGTTCACACGGTTGAAAAAGGATACAGGGAAGGCCCAACAACACTGAATAATGTAGAAACCTGGGCCAATGTTCCCATCATTATAAACAACGGGGCTGACTGGTATTGCAGTATTGGTACGGAGAACAGCAAAGGAACCAAAATTTTCTCCCTGGTGGGTAAAGTAATTAATACCGGCCTTGTGGAGGTCCCAATGGGGACCTCCCTTCGTACCATCATTTTTGATATCGGCGGCGGCGTACCAAAAAATAAAAAATTTAAAGCGGTTCAAACCGGCGGACCATCAGGCGGATGTATCCCGGAAGCTCATTTAGACTTAGGGGTTGATTTTGATGAACTTTCCAGGGTCGGTTCCATTATGGGGTCCGGTGGGATGATCGTAATGGACCAGAACACCTGCATGGTAGAAGTGGCCAGATATTTTGTCGAATTTCTCCAAGATGAATCCTGCGGGCAGTGTAACCCCTGCCGTGAAGGTTTAAAGCAGATGCTGGACATTCTGACAAGAATCTGTGAAGGCCATGGCAAAAAAGGCGACATTGAGCTTCTTGAAGAATTAGGGGCAATGATCGAAAAATTTTCCCTGTGCGGCCTGGGAACCTCCGCACCCAATCCTGTGCTGTCTACCATCCGGTATTTCCGAGATGAATATGAGGCACACATCAAAGATAAAAAATGTCCTTCCGGAGTCTGCAAACCGCTTTTCCATTATGAAATCGATAAGGACACATGTACAGGCTGTATGCTGTGCGCAAAAAAATGCCCCCATGAAGCCATTACAGGAATTAAAAAAGAACCGCATATTTTAAACCAAGAAAAATGTATTAAATGCGGAATATGTTATGACAATTGTAAGTTTAATGCCATTTTTATTAAATAAACAATCATCACATGAAAAAATCATAACCCATATTTGGATGCAGGAAGGTTAATACCTATGATAACATTTAAAATCAACGACAAGGAAGTCCAAGGAGAAGAGGGTCAGTATCTCATTCAGGTCGCTGAAAAATACGGAATAGAAATCCCTACCCTTTGCCATCATAAAGCCCTTGATCCAGCCGGAATGTGCCGGATCTGCACAGTGGAACTCTTCGACGGCAGGAGAACAAAATTTGTCACTGCGTGCAACTATCCCATCTGGGAAGGCATGGAAATCAAAACAGAGACCGAGGCTGTTCATCAGGGTCGAAAACTCATTGTGGAGATGCTCTATGCACGATGCCCTGAAGTTCCCTTATTAAAGAAACTGGCGCAACAGTATAAAATTGAAACCCCTCGCTTCAAAAAAGAAGATGACGATTGTATATTGTGTGGTCTTTGCGTGAGAATGTGCGAACGAATGGGGAACAGCGCCATCAATTTCACAGGCCGAGGCATTAACTTGAGGATAGATACTTCCTTAGGTCTTCAGTCTGATGTCTGCATGGCTTGCGGTGCTTGTGCATCTGTCTGCCCCACCGGACACATCACCCTTGAAAAAATCAAAAAGAAATTCACCAAACAAAATCCCTTTATGATTCCATCGGAATATGAGATGGGCCTTAAAGGCAGAAAACCTGTGTATGTGCCCTATGCACAAGCGGTTCCCAACACCCCGGCCATTGACCGGGATGTGTGCATGCATTTTAAAACCGGCGGCTGTGGGGTCTGCTCTGATATCTGCCAGATGGACGCCATTGATTACACCATGAAGGATGAGATTATTGAACTTGATGCAGGTGCTGTAATTTTGTCGCCAGGATTTAAACCCTTTGACCCATCCAAATTTGATAACTATGGATATGCAAACCATCCCAATGTTATGACAGCAATGGAATTTGAGCGTATTCTTTCCGCTTCCGGACCTACCAGTGGTCATCTCGTTAGAATGTCCGATCATAAGGAACCCAAAAAAATTGCCTGGTTCCAATGCGTCGGTTCAAGAGATATGAACAAATGCGATAATAAGTATTGTTCTTCGGTCTGTTGTATGTATGCCCTCAAAGAGGCGGTGATAGCTAAGGAGCATGCCGGGGATAAGCTTGATTGCACAATATTTTATATGGACATGCGAACCCATGGTAAGGATTTTGAAAGGTATTATAACAGAGCTCAAGATCAGGGCGTACGGTTTGTAAGGAGCCGTGTTCATACCGTTGAACCCCTTCATGATTCCGATGACCTGAGGATAACCTATGTTACCGATGGAGGGAAAAAGGTTGATGAAATCTTTGACATGATAATTCTCTCCATCGGTCTTGAAATTTCACCTGAAGTTGTTGACATGGCAAAAAAACTAGGAATTGAGCTTACCGATGGAAATTTTGCAAAGACATCAACTTTTAAACCGGTTGAAACCAGCAGGAAAGGTATATTTGTTGCCGGTGCTTTCCAGGGACCTAAGGATATTCCTCAAGCTGTAGTCGATTCAAGTGCTGCTGCCGGTGAAGCAGGAGCCATTCTGGCGGAATCCAGAAACACCATAACGAAAATCCCCGAAATTGTCCCGGAAACCAATATTATAGGAGACCGTCCGAGAATAGGTGTTTTTATCTGTAAATGCGGAACCAATATAGCCGGGGTTGTAAACGTTCCTGAAGTTCGGGATTATGCTGCCACCCTCCCCTTTGTTGAATATTATTCTGATAATTTATATTCATGTTCCCAAGATACCCAGACGACCATGACCCAGATTATCAAGGCCAATAAACTTAACCGTATCGTTGTTGCGGCCTGCACACCAAAAACCCATGAGCCGCTGTTTCAGGAAACATTGATAAATGCCGGGCTTAACAAATATCTGTTTGAAATGACCAATATACGAAATCATGCCTCTTGGGTTCATAAGGACGCACCGGCTCTTGCCACTCAAAAGGCAAAGGACCTTGTGAGAATGGCCGTTGCCAAGGTTGCATTAATGGAACCCCTTAAGGAAACGGAACTTCAGGTCAACCAGGTTGCAATGGTGATAGGTGGTGGTATATCAGGATTATCATCTGCAAAAACTCTTGCACAGCAGGGATATGAAGTTCATGTTGTCGAAAAGGACAGTGTCCTTGGCGGTCAGGCAAACCATCTTTACCATACTTACAAGGACGAAAATATTTCTGTCGAGCTTGCATCATTAATAAAAGATGTTAAAAGCAATAAAAATATTTGCCTTCATCTCAATACCACCCTTGAAAATGTTCAAGGGTTTGTGGGTAATTTCAAATCAGAATTATTGGACAACCATAAGGTCTCAAAAACGCTTGAACATGGTGTTGCTATTATCGCAACGGGAGCCCGTGCATTTAAGCCGGAGGAATATTTATACGGTAAAGATGAGAGAATTATAACCAGCCTTGACCTTGATAAAAAATTCCTCAGCAAGGATGCTTCTCTCAAATCGATTGGGTCTGCGGTCTTTATTCAGTGTGTAGGATCAAGAGAGCCAAACCGCCCTTACTGTTCAAGAGTATGCTGTACCCATTCCATTGATAACGCACTGGAGCTTAAAAAGATTAATCCTGAAATGGACATCTTTATCCTTTACAGAGACATCAGAACTTATGGAGAACGGGAATATAAATACCAGCAGGCCCGCGAAGCCGGAATCATATTTATCCGGTACGATTTGGATCATAAACCTGAAGTGGATATAAAAAATGGAAAAATTTTTATCACTGTGACCGACCATGTGCTGGGAAGACCCATTCTCATCGAGGCGGATCTTTTAACACTGGCGACAGCCATTGTTCCTAACAAAGATGAAAAACTAGCCAATTTTTTTAAAGTCCCCCTTAATGAAGATGGATTCTTTGTGGAAAGACATGCAAAGTTAGGACCTTCTGAGTTCGCAACTGATGGAGTTTTCCTTTGCGGACTTGCCCACTATCCTAAACCCATTGATGAAGCAATCGCACATGGGCAGGCGGCAGCATCCCGCGCTGTAACCTTATTGGCAAAAGAAACCGTTCATACCAGCGGCAACGTGGCAAGTGTCAACTCAATGGCCTGTAGTTCCTGTGGTGTATGTATATCCATTTGTCCATACTCCGCCCCATCCTTTGCGACTCAAGGAAGGTTTGAAGGAAGGGCGGAAATTAACCCGGTTCTCTGCAAGGGATGTGGCTTATGTGTGGCTTCATGCAGATCCGGAGCCATCCACCTTAAGGGATTTGACACGAATCAGATATTTGCACAGATATTTGCGATGAATGAAGCAGTATAAGGAGATATTAATAATGGATGAAAAGAATATTAAAATTGTTGCTTTTTTATGCAACTGGTGCAGCTATGGCGCTGCTGATCTTGCAGGGGTAAGCAGGATGCAATACCCTACTGATATCCGGGTGATACGAATACCCTGTACAGGAAGACTGAGTCCTAAATTTGTTCTCTCCGCATTCAGAGAGGGGGCTGACGCCATATGGGTATCCGGCTGACATCCGGGTGAATGTCATTACCTGGATGGTAATTATTATGCACGAAGAAAATTTGCACTCATGGGAAATCTTCTGGAGCACATGGGTATCGAAAGAGACAGAATCAATTTCTCATGGATTTCATCTGCTGAAGCCACCAAATTTGTGGAGGTTGTCAAGGAGATTTCAAATAAAGTTCGGGCACTCGGGCCCAATAAAAAACTTGTAAAGGACTATAATTAGTAAAGGTTGATTTATGGATACCTGTATACAAAAAATCAGGGAAATCGCTTTTCAACTTCTGGATAAAAAGGAAGTCGAACGAGTGATCGGTTTTTCAAACGGAACCATTCCCATGGCAACAAGTCCTATTACCATAGCATCAAAACAGGATACGGAAAAACTTGTTTTTAATTCAACATGCGGACTTAATCTTGCCAATTATATCAGACAGCAAAAAGGTAAAATCGCCGTCATTGCCAAGGGCTGTGATACCAGAAACATTGTGACTCATATTATCGAAAATCAGGTCAAACGAGATCAGATTTATATCATTGGTGTGCCTTGCAAAGGCATGATTAATAAATCAAAAATCAAAGCCCTGTTTGAAGATGAAATTATTAAATTTGATGAAGATGGAGAGATTCTGAATGTTGAATCTTCATCAAAAAAAGAAAAACTAAACAAAAAGGATTATCTAAGACATAACTGCAGTCTCTGTCAACATAGAAACCCAGTGATTTATGATGTTCTGGCAGGCGAACGGGTTGAAGAACAGATTATAGATGTCCCCTACCCCGATGTTGAAAAAATCGCGGCCATGGATGCGGACACAAGATGGGGCCACTTCCAGGATCTGACAAAGAACTGCATCCGCTGTTATGCCTGCAGGAATGCCTGCCCCTTATGCTATTGCCCCACCTGTTTTGTCGATGAATCCGGACCCCAATGGGTAGGCAAAGGCCAGGATAAAACCGATGTCAATACCTTTCATTTTTTAAGGGCATTTCATTGCGCAGGCCGTTGCACGGATTGTGGCGCCTGTGTTGAAGCCTGCCCCATGGAGATTAATGTCAGGGATTTTACAAGAAAATTGAATAAGGATTCCTTGGATATGTTTGGATGGGAAGCTGGGCTTGATCTGACAAAACGCCCTCCCCTGGACGCATACAGTCCGGATGATCCCAATCATTTTATCAAATAAAATAAAAAGGGTTGATAATGAAATTTATAACAATTGATAAAAAAAACTGGGCCAAAGGGATTGAAAAATCCAGGGAAACCTACCGGCTTTTCGGCCCGGTTAAAGATAAAAACGGGTTCTTTATCAGGGATCTTGAAAAAGATATGCTGCCCGACATGACGTGCAATGATTCTGTCATGTCTGTCAAATCCGTTTTATTTCCACAAACGGAAAAAATTCTATTCGCTTCGCTTAATGAAGCAAAAGAAGATCACCACATCATGAAGCGAGTTCCATTTGATCCAAAACAAAGAGCTGTAGTGGGCATCAAGCCTTATGATGCAAAAGCAGTGGAACTTGTGAAAATGAATTTTGATACCGATGATTATCGCGATCCTTACTGGTGTGATGCCTATGAAGCAACCACCTTTGTAGGTGTCGGGATTAATAAGCCGGGGCCCTTTGATTTTTCAACCTCAACAGGAACCGGCCCGTTTTCCGAAACCGGCCTGGATGTGCTCATGGCTGATCTGGATGATGCGTATCTTGCAAAGATTCTGACGGATAAAGGCGACGCATTTATGAAATCCTGCGGATTTGATAAGGTTGCCGATGAAAAAGAAAGTCTGGCCCTGTTTGATATTCTAAGAAAAGAGGCTGAGAAGAATATCAGTTCTCACATTGACAGCAGCAAATTAAAAGACAAAACCGTGCTGGAACTTCATGAAGCTCCTTTCTGGGATGATATTGCTTTTTCCTGCATCAATTGCGGCACCTGCACCTTTGTCTGCCCGACCTGCTGGTGTTTTGATATCCAGGATGAGGCCAAACAAAAATATGCTTCCCGATTCAGAAACTGGGATACCTGTATGTCCCCGTTATTTACAAAACATGCCACCGGACACAACCCGAGGGATAGTAAAACCCAGAGGGTCAGACAGCGATTTATGCATAAGCTTAAATATTTTATAGATAAATATGATCAGGGCATCATGTGTGTCGGATGTGGCCGGTGTGTTAAAAGCTGCCCGGTCAATATCGACATTCGTGAAGTATGCAAAATAATGAACTCATATGTAAAAAGCAATTAGCGAACAAAGGAGGAAACATGGAAAACCCCTATCTGCCTTATCCGGTTCGCATTGATAATATTGAAATTGCAACTGAAGATAAGTCTTTAAAGACATTTAAATTTGTTTTTATTAACCCGGAAGATGAAAAAAAATTCTCATACCATGCTGGCCAGTTTGCCGAACTCTCTATCCCCGGCATAGGAGAAATCCCCATCGGGATTGCCTCCTCTCCCGTGGAGAAGGGATTTGTCAAATTTACGGTATTCAGAACCGGTGTGGTGACGTCCCATCTGCACAATATGAAGGTCGGAGATATCATGGGAATCAGGGGCCCCTTGGGCAACTGGTATCCATGGGATAAACTTGAAAACAAGAATGTGGTCATCATAGGTGGCGGATTTGCATTTACAACATTGCGATCATCCATTATCTATATGCTTGATCCGGCCAACCGGAAAAAATTCAAAAATATTGATGTCGTCTATGGGGCAAGATCCCCCGGGATGCTCCTTTACAGAGAAGAGCTGTATGAATGGGAAAAAAGGGATGACATCAACATGCATATTACGGTTGACGGCACCAATGACACAAGCTGGAAGTATCATAAAGGGTTTGTTCCCCAAATTGTCGAGCAGAATGCCCCAAAGGCTGATGAGAATACATATGCCATTATTTGTGGACCGCCCATCATGATCAAATTTACCCAGCCTGCCCTTGTCGCGCTCGGGTATAAAGAGCATCAGATTATTATGTCGCTTGAAAACAGAATGAAATGCGGTATCGGCATGTGTGGCAGATGTAATATTGGAAAGGAGCTCGTGTGCAAAGACGGCCCGGTCTTCACTTTGGAGCAGCTAAACAAAACCCCGAAAGAATATTAATTCAGGCTTATTTTATATTGACAACCAACCATTGCTTAAGATATGTTAAGTTTTTAATTATTGAAGGTAAGACAGTATGTCTTAAAATGATAGAAAATAATTACTTACAGGAGGAAATTTTAAATGGCAACAATCGAGTTTAACGGGAAATCTTTCGAAATAGATGAAGACGGATTCCTTCTTGATTACAATACATATTGTGACGAGTGGGTAGGTTATGTCAAAACTCAGGAAGGAATTGAGGAACTTACAGAAGAACACTGGTTATTGATAAAAGTTCTTCAGGACTATTATGAGAAAAATGGTATCGCCCCAATGGTTCGTGTTCTTTCCAAGCTAACCAAATTCAAACTGAAACACATCTATGAGTTGTTCCCATCAGGACCTGGAAAAGGTGCCTGCAAAATGGCCGGTCTTCCAAAACCAACAGGGTGTGTATAATAAGTCCCACATTCGATACTGTTTATTGAATTTAAAGGCTCTGCATGATTGGTGCAGAGCCTTTATTGTTGGTGCGCTTTTACTGGTGCTGTCCAAAAGCTCAGGAGTTATGATAAATGCCTGACATCGATAATATCAATAAAATTCTTTTAAATAATATTCAGATTAATTTCCCCATTGATTCCCGACCCTTTCAAATTGTTGCCGTAAAACTTGGTCTTACCGAAGATGAAGTGATAAATCGAATACGGCAGATGAAGGAAGAAATGCTGATTCGTCGAATTGGCGGTAATTTCAGCCCTGACAAGCTGGGGTATTATTCAACACTCTGTGCTGCCCGAGTGCCGGAAGAAAAAATCGATTTCTTTACAAAAACCGTCAATTCCTACTCCGGCGTAACTCATAATTATCAACGGGATCATGGATATAACATCTGGTTTACCTTCATTGCCCCCTCTGTTGCAATAATTGAGAAAAGTCTAAAGGATATCAGTGATGCAACGCAGGTTGAACCCATATTGAATCTGCCTGCAACAAAAGTATTTAAAATCAGCGCCAATTTTAAGGTATGAACACGATCAAAGTGGCTCTGGTTGTTCAAAACTGCCTGGCTGGAAATTATGAAAAAAATCTTGAATCAACAAGAGATTTCATACGATTTGATAATGGGCTTTATATTGCTTCCTTGAATCAGACAGGAAATAATATGAAAGGGTTATCATCTTTTCTAAGATCAAATCCAATGAGATATTTTATGCCCAACAGAAGGACTGATTTGTTTCAGTGACTTTATTCCTTAATTTTCTTTTCTCGAGTCTGAATATAAGCATTCCTGATGGCGACATAGGGATCAATTGCAGCGGCCTTTATTGCTTCATAACGCCCTAAGTGAAATGACAATGAATTAATTGTGTCATAAAAAGTAATGCCGAAAGAAAGCTCCCGAGAGTCAACATAATTGATCGGCTTTAAAAAATAATCTCCTGCAAGTCCTACAGCATCCCTTAAAGTTGAAGGGCCTAGTACTGGAAGAACAAGATAGAATCCATTTCCAATGGAATAGGAGCCAAAGGTCTGCCCGAGATCTTCGTCGGAAGTTTTAAGCCCGAATTCATTCTGGGCAACTTGGCCAAAGCCTAAAACTCCGATGGTGGAATTAATTAGAAAGATTTCAATCTCTGTTCCTGCATCTTTTATTTCGCCTTGAAAAAGATTGTTACTAAAGCGGACTGGGAAAAGCAGATTATAAAAAAAATTGTTCACTCCTTGACGGACTATTGTAGGCATTATGGCTTTGTAACCAGTGGCAATAGGCTTGAGCAAAGCAAAATATAGGATATCATTGAAAGAGTACATGGCATAGTTGAAATAATAGAGCGGGTCGGCAACAGGTTGAAGTTTGCCTGAATCCTGGTAATCAAAAAGAATTTCATTATCAAAACCGCTTTTTTCCGGTTTTGTCTCGGTGTTCTGGGCCAGAAAAACCTGAGCGCTGTTTGAGCTTAGAGTGAATGAATCCTCGGATAATATAGGTGCAATGGTATTAACATCCTGTGCTGAAAGATCAATCGTGAAGATAAAAATAGATAAGACAACTGCCATTATTGAAAAAGAATACATTTTTCCCATTGTTTTCTGTTGCCTTTGAATTTTATTGGTTATCATAAAAATGCATCACAAAAAGGGTATGTTTTATTTTTCAAGGGATATTGAAAAATTATTTTTTGTCGTTGTTAAATATAAATTTTCTTACAAGGGATTCAATGTCCAGTGATGATTCGGTATTATATATTTCCTGACCCGGCTCGAGTAGAATATCGGAACCTCCAGGTGCAATGTCAACATATTTTTGTCCTATTATACCAGATGTTTTTACAGAGGCAATAACATCTTCTGAAAGTGTCATATTTTTATCAATTTTGAGTTCCACTTTGGCAAGCAATCGTTCTTTGTCAATCATAACATTTGAAACAATCCCGATTTCGACCCCGGCCATTTCAACCCGAGCCCCTTTTTTGAGCCCTGAAACAGAAGTAAAAAAACCATATACCGGGTAACGTGTATCCCTGATGAAGCCAATTTCACCAAGAACTACAAAAAGATAACTGCTACATATCAACCCCAGGACTACAAACAGCCCTACATAAAATTCAATTTTTCTTTTGTTCATGTCCTTCCTTTTCCAAAACTTCTTTATTTTTATTCTTACGCTTCTTCACCCCTGATAAAAGCGTTTACAATTGTGCTGTGCGAATTAAGCACATTTTCTTTTGAGCCTTCAAATTTGATAATGCCCTCATCCAGCATGGCGATTCGTTGAGATATATTAAAAATATCAGGAATATCATGACTGACAATGACGGCAGTGAATTCAAATTTTTCCTGATATTCTTTAATCATGGTATGCACATTTTTTTTCCTAATTGGGTCAAGACCGGTAGTTGGCTCGTCAAAAAGTATGATTTTCGGATCAGTAACAAGCGCTCTGGCCAGTGCAACTCTTTTTTTCATGCCACCTGAAAGCTGTGCAGGAAATTTTTCTTCTGAACCCAATAATCCTAGCTCCCTCATTTGATACATGACCTTATCTTTAATTCGGTTTTTTGGATAATATCTTTTTTCTGAGAGCGGCAGAGCAATATTTTCATATATCGTCATGGAATCAAACAAGGCATTATCCTGAAACATATAACTCAATTCTTTTTGAAAAACTTTTATTTTTTCATGAGACAAGAGATGGATAGGCTCCCCATTGATCAAAATCTGTCCGGAATCCGGTTTTATAAGGCCAATCATATGTTTCAGCAATACTGATTTTCCGGTCCCGCTTTTCCCTATAATAGTCGTTATCTTTCCACCGTAAATCGATAGATGAACTCCTTTTAAAACTTCCTGGGTCTCAAAGTTTTTTTTTATATTAACAAATTGGATAAGCGGAACCGTCATTTCTAAACCAGAAAAAATGTAATAATATAATCAAAAATCAAGATAAAAATACAGGATTGAACAACTGCATTGGTTGTGGACATGCTGACGCCCCTGGCACCAAAACCGCTGTATAAATGAGTGTAGTAACCACGATAGCAACAGATGGTCGTTACAACAACAGAGAATACAAAAGATTTTAAAAATCCACCATTAATATCCCCGATATCAATGTTTTTGATAACTGCGTCCATATAATCATATTGATTGATCCCAAGGAGAATAGACCCGGATATATATCCCCCTATGATTCCTATAACATTGAAAAGTGCGGTCAATAGTGGAAAACTGATGATCGATGCAATCAGTCTTGGGGTAAAAAGAAATCTGACAGGATTGATGTGCATGGTTTTAAGCGCATCAATCTGTTCAGAAATCCGCATGACTCCGATTTCAGCAGCCATTGCTGATCCTGCTCTTGCCGTAACCATGATGGCTGTTAAAACAGGGCCGAGTTCCCGAACCAACGTGATGGCCACGGCAGCCCCAAGTCCTGCTTCAGAGCCAAATTTGGCCAGGGAATAATAACCCTGAAGGCCCAGCACCATCCCGGTAAAAACTCCCGTCAAAGCAATAACAAAAAAAGATTTGGCACCGATAAACCAAGTATGTTCTATGATTTTACCAAACTGAACGGGCAGGATAAAAACATTTATAACCCCTGTAATAAAAAAAAGAAACAGCCTGCCACAGGATCTCACCTGTCGGATAGTCATCTCACCTGTTTTTTCAAAGAAATTTGTAACCATAATAGGTGACTATAGCCTCAAATAAGAGATTATTCAAGATTATAGCTGTTTGATAGCGTTTGTTTTTTGTAATGAATTGTAATTTAATTTTCATTCTTTGCTTGACACGTATCATAGAAATTAATACGTATAAAACAAAATCAATCATTTTGTGAAAGGATTTCAAAATGACTCAAAAAATCACATTAAGTATCCCGGATTTCCTTTATGAAAAATTGGCAGAATGGCGGGCTTCTTTTAATCTTTCAAAACTATTCCAGGATGCATTGGCTGATGCCATACAGCGGAAAGAAGAATTTCAAAGGCGTATATCAGAAGATTTTGATATGGCTGAAATTATTAAACGTCTAAAACAGGAAAAGCAGAACTGGGAAAAAAAATATTATGCATTGGGTAAAACCGAGGGCATTCAGTGGGCAAAAATTGCTCATTATAGTGACCTTTTATACGTATTGAAATTCAAAGATACGTATAAATTGATTTATGATTCAAAAATGAGTGAGTATTTTAAAAAAATATATGATGCTTCTAATTTGCCCAAAAATCGGGAATCAGGTCCTGTCGATGATGAACAGATGTTTATGGATGGGTGGTTCAAAGGAGTATTGGAATTCTGGAATCATATTAAGGAAAAATTATAATGATAAACGCTTCATCCTGCATTCTTGGAGTTGATATCGGCTCTGTTTCAATTCATATTGTATTATTAACCCTCGAAGGGAAAATCATTTATACTTCAACTGAAGCACATCGTGGAGAGGTCAGGCAGTGCTTTTCAAAATTGATTGAAAATATTGATATAAAAAAAATAGTCTATGTTGCAGCCACAGAGGCCACTCCTTCTTTTATTCGGGCAACTCAATTTTATGATGACCAGTTGACCATTATTCGTGCTGCAAAGTATTATCATAAAAATTTTGACGCTATTTTACATATAGGAGGTGAGAAATTTTCATTAAGCAGATTTGATGAAGAGCAGCATTACCTGGGGGCAAAACAAAACACCTCCTGTGCTGCCGGTACAGGCAGTTTTCTTGATCAACAGGCCCGAAGATTAAATCTTTCCGGAGGATCTGAAGAGCTGAGTAAAAAAGCCCTCTTGAATACAAAAAAAATTCCGGATATTGCGACCCGTTGCGCAGTTTTTGCAAAAACCGATCTGATTCATGCTCAGCAGGAGGGATATGGCATTGAACAGATTTGTGATGGCCTTTGTTATGGTCTGGCAAAAAATATTTCCAATACCCTTTTTAAAGCAAACCATACGGGTGAAAGCATTATTTTCTGTGGTGGCGTTTCCCATAACGACGCTGTTAAAAACCATTTAGAAAACATCACAGGCTATTCATTTATTACGGATGCAAATTCAAAATTCTATGGTGCTTCAGGTGCTGCACTTTGTCTTATGGACGATGTTTTAAGTCACAGGAAAATGACCAAAGCATTTTTAGTATTCCCGGATGATATCTATATCGGATCTAAAAAACAAACTCATCTTTCATACCCTCCGCTTGAACTCACCCTTTCACAATATCCAGAATTTAAATGTTTTTCATCCTATATGACCGACGATGTTGAGGCTGATATTTATCAGAATCCCGCATTGATGGTACTTCAGGAAGGTTACATGGGATTGGATGTAGGATCGACCAGCACCAAAAGCATTCTCATTAATCAGGATGGATTACCGGTTGCAGGCTTTTATACCAAAACTGCATCAAGACCTGTTAAAGCCATACAAAAAATTTTCAAGGCATATGACACATTTTTCAAAGCATATGGACTCCATTTTGAGATAAAAGGATGTGGAACAACAGGTTCCGGGCGGAGAATGGCAGGTAGGATTATTGGTGCAGATATTGAACCCGATGAGATTACTGCCCATGCAAAGGCTGCCTGCAATTTAAATGAGAATGTAGACACAATAATCGAAATCGGGGGTCAGGATGCCAAATTTACCCTTTTAAAAAATGGTATCGTCACCGCATCGGTTATGAATACAGTATGCGCTGCAGGCACTGGGAGCTTTATTGAAGAACAGGCAATCAAATTAGGCTGTCCGCTGTCTGAGTATTCCAGGATGGCAGAAGGCGTTTCTTCCCCTGTGACCAGCGACCGATGCACTGTTTTCATGGAAAGGGATATCAATTATTTTTTTGCCCAGGGATATCAGAGAAATGAAATTCTGGCATCAGTTCTCCATTCTGTCAGAGATAACTATCTTACAAAAGTCGCAAATATCAGTAAAATAGGGCAATGTATCCTTTTTCAAGGTGCAACAGCAAGAAATAAAGCATTGGTTGCAGCGTTTGAACAAAAATTAAATAAACCCATCCATGTCTCCCGATATTGTCATTTGACAGGAGCCCTTGGTGTTGCATTGCTGGTAAAGGAAAAGCAACTTGACATATCCGGTTTCAGAGGGTTTGAACTATGGGAAAATGAGATCCCGGTGCGCCAGGAAACCTGTGAACTATGTACGAATTATTGTAAACTGACCATTGCTGAGGTGAATGGCGAAACCCTTGCGTATGGTTTCTTATGTGGCAGAGATTATCAGACAAACAAAATGGTTCCAAAGAAAAACAGCCACAGTCTTTTTCAATCAAAAAACCGGATTTTTCAGAGAATTGAAAAGCCCTTGGTTAAACATGATTTTACGATCGGTATTCCAAAAGCCCTGCATGTCTACGAAGATTTAGAATTCTGGGTTTATTTCTTTTCAAAGCTGGGAATTAAAACTGTTACCAGCGCCTCATTGAAGAATCCGGTAAAGCTTGGGAAAAAGAATGCCAAGGCTGAATTCTGTGCTCCGGTCATGTCATTGCACGGGCATATAGAATATTTAATGGGTGTTGCGGATTATGTTTTTCTGCCTTTTTATTTTGAAGAGAATACCAGTAAAAAAGACAGACGGAGGCAGTATTGCTATTATACCCAGTTTTCTCCATCTATTGTTTCCTGTCTCTCTGAATTTGATCAAAAAAGATTGATTTCTCCTATGATTAAATATCTTTATACCAATTTTTATACCAAACTGGAATTGTATAAAACATTAAAAAACATTTCATCCGATTTTCTGTTCTCCTTTTTTGATATCTCCACGGCATATGATAGAGCAGTTGAATTTAATGAAACCTGTCGAATGAAAAAGAAGGAATTATTTGAAAAACACAAAGCTGGAGACTCCGATATTAATGTTGTTTTGCTTGGCAGACCCTATACGGTTTTGACCGATACGATGAACAACAACATCCCCCGGCTTTTTGAAAATCTGGGTGTAAAAACCTTTTTCCAGGACATGCTGGATGATAAAAATTTTGATTTCTCAGAAATAGACCCGCTGTTAAAAGAAATCCATTGGAAATATGTGGCTCAGATTCTAAAGACTGCCTTTATTGCGGCAAAAACCGAACATCTATATCCGGTTTATATCAGTTCGTTTAAATGCGCTCCGGATGCTTTCGGCATTGATTATTTCAAACAGATCATGGAGACCCATAACAAACCCTATTTGATATTGGAACTTGATGAACATGACTCCAGCGTAGGCTATGAGACAAGGGTGGAAGCAGCGGTCCAGGCATTCCTGAATCATAATTCCTTAATCTCAAAAGATAAAAATACAGATATTTCTCATCTTCACCCAAAATTTTTATTAAAAATCGGAAATAAAACCATACTCTTCCCGAATTGGGATACCTTTACCGGAAACCTCATTGTATCTGTAATGAAAAACGAGGGGTACAAGGCTCTTTTGATGGAAGAAACCCAAGATACATTGAAAAAGAGCATTTTGACCAATACAGGGCAATGCATTCCTTTAAATGCCGTCGCCGCGGCATTTATTCATACTGTGGAAAAAAAAGAGCTTGATCCTTCAGATTGTGCCCTATGGTTGAATCCTTCGGAAATAGCCTGCAATATAAAAATGTATCCATATCATATTAAAAAAATACTTGAGAGAAATGGTAATGGATTTGAGAAGGCAGAGATTTACAAAGGAGAGCTTTCTTTGTTTGATATTTCTTTCAAAGCCTCCACCAATGCTTATTTTGCCTATATGTTCGGGGGGCTTCTACGAAGTATCGGTTGCAAAATCAGACCCTATGAAATTCATAAAGGCGAAACGGATCAGGCACTCAAGGACGCATTGGCACTTTTATGTAACACTTTTGAAAAAGGCGTGGATAAGGAACCTTCCATAAAAACAATCATGGATATGTTTTTAAACATTCAAACTAAGCACGAACAGCGTCCGAAAATTGGAATTTTCGGTGATCTTTACGTCCGGGATAATGATATCCTGAATCAGGATCTGATTCATTTCATAGAAGATAACGGTGGTGAAGTTATTACTACCCCCTATTATAAATATCTAAAAATTATTGCGAATTCATACTTCAGGAAATGGTTTAAGGAAGGGAAATATGTCAGCCTGATGTCCAATAAAGCACTTCTTGTTGTCATGCAAACCATGGAAAAAAAATATTACAAATATTTTGAACCCATTCTGGGCAGGTCTGTATTTAAAGTAAATGCTGTTGTTGAGACAATTCTTTCGGACTATGGCATCCTTCAGGAACATACGGGTGAATCTATGGATAATATATTAAAAATACACCACATCATCAGCGAATACCCTGATTTAAAATTGTTGATTCAGACCAATCCTGCATTCTGCTGTCCCGGACTTATTACTGAATCAATGGCTCATAAACTCGAGGAAAAACTGAATGTTCCTATTGTTTCTATTACCTATGATATTTCAGGGGGCAATAAGAATAAGGTGATTATCCCCTTTCTGAAAGATTCAAGAAAAAACGATTATCTCCACAATTTGAAAGTTTCAGTCTGATGTGTATTGAGCTGTAATTTATTTTGGCTGCTAAACGGAGATGGCTATCGATGCAATCGGATGTTTTAAAAAGCCGCGGTAAAGTCACGGTAAAAGAAGCCGTTCTATCTGGGTAAACGGCCGATCAGATCGGGCAGATTTCAGAGGTGATCCATCAGGTCAGCGATATTGTGGGCCGATTCAAGATATGATGATGCAGATCAGGTTCCCGTCACCACCTTTTTAGTTTCCCGGGCAATTTTCAGTTCCTCATTGGTGGGGACCACCAGAACCCTGACGTTCGATCCTGATGGGCTGATCTGTCTTAGCGGATCGCCTGAAGAATTGTTTTTATCCGCATCAATTTCAATGTTCAGGCAGGATAGGTCTCTGCAGCAACGTTCCCGGATGACGGGAGAATTCTCCCCGATGCCACCGGTAAAAATCAGGGCGTCAAGCCTTCCCAGGACGGCAACATAGGCCCCGATATATTTTTTGATGCGATAGGTATAGACCTCCAGGGCCAGTTGTGCCAGGTCATCCTCTTTTTCCGCCCTTTCCAGGACCACCCGCATATCATTTGCGCCGCAGATGCCTTTCAATCCGCTTTCCTTATTGAGAAGCCCATCGATTTCATCCAGGGACATGTTCAAATGGTTTGCGAGAAAAAAAGGGATGGCAGGATCGATATCGCCGGTACGGGTTCCCATCACAAGACCCTCAAGGGGAGTCAATCCCATGGATGTGTCTACACATTGGCCGTCTTTGATGGCTGCCATGCTGGCCCCATTGCCCAGGTGCAGGGTAATCAGATTCAGCTCACTTAAAGGCCGCTTCAGATATTCAGCAGATTTTTCAGCCACATAGGCATGGGAAGTCCCATGGAACCCGTATCGCCGGACTTGATGGTTTTTATATAAATCATAGGGCAGAGCATAGACATAGGCGTGTCTCGGAAGGGTCTGGTGAAAGGCGGTGTCAAACACCGCCACCTGGGGCGCGCCCGGGAAAATGGACATCGCAACCCGGATGCCTGTCAGGTTGGCTGGGTTATGAAGCGGGGCCAGGGGAGTATTCTTCCTGATTTCCAGGATCACCTTTTCATCGATGATAATAGGGGCTTGAAAAGTTTCTCCGCCATGAACCACACGGTGCCCCACGGCGGAAATTTCCGACTTGTCCGTAATAACGCCGTGTTCAGGATCAGTCAGCAATTCCGTGATTTTTTCCATCCCTTCCCGGTGGTCGATGTTGAGGTCTTCAATGACCCTTTTCTGATGGGTGCCATTCTTTACCATGACCTGATGGGTGAGCTTTCCCGAATCCTCGCCGATTCTCTCGGCCATGCCCGTTGCCAGGACCTCTTCAGTAACCATGTCGAACAACTGGTATTTGACGGAGGAACTGCCGGTGTTGATGACCAGAATCTTCATAGGATACCCTTTTCCGCCTGGGCCTGGATGGCGGTGATGGCAATGGTATTGACGACATCCGAAACCAGACATCCGCGGCTCAGGTCATTGACCGGCTTTTTTAACCCCTGAAGTATGGGGCCTATAGCAACGGCCCCGGCAGAACGTTGAACCGCCTTATAGGTATTGTTGCCGGTATTCAGATCCGGAAATATAAACACCGTGGCCTTTCCAGCCACTTCACTGTCCGGCATTTTTATTTTGGCTACCGTGGGGTCAATGGCTGCATCATACTGGATGGGGCCTTCCAGTTTCAGATCAAGCCCCCTCTGATGCGACATCTCTCTTGCCATTTGCGTGGCTTTTCGAACCTTTTCCACATCTTCTCCCTTTCCTGACTCGCCGGTTGAATAGGACAACATTGCAACCCTGGGCTCAATATCGAAGATTTTAGCGGTCAGGGCTGAAGCAATGGCAATTTCAGCAAGCTGGCCTGCATCGGGGTCGGGGTTGATGGCACAATCTCCATAAACCAGCACCCTGTCTTTCAGGCACATGAGAAATACACTGGAAACAACTGAAAATCCGGGTTTGGTCTTGATAATTTCAAAGGCAGGGCGGATGGTGGCCTGGGTCGTATGAACCGCTCCGGAGACCATGCCGTCGGCATCCCCTTTACGGACCATCATGGTGCCGAAAAAATTGACATCACTCATGAAATCTTTTGCCGCCTCCAGGGTCATGCCTTTCTCCTTTCTCAAGTCATAATAGCTTTGGACGTAATCATCAAAATATTTAGATTTCTGAATTTCCACGATGTTTGCCGAATCCATCCTCAGCCCCAGCCGGGCAATCTGCTTTCGAATCCGCTCTTCATTGCCCAAGAGGGTGAGATCCACGACATCTCTTCGCAAAAGGATTTCAGAAGCATATAAAATTCTTTCATCCTCACCTTCGGGCAACACAATGTGCTGCCTATTCGCCTTTGCTTTTTGAAGCAGTCCATATTCAAACATCTTGGGGGTCACCACCGTTGTCCGGGTTTCGATGATTTTTTCCGATAGCTCTTCGGAATTGATATGCTTGTCAAAAATCTCCAACGCCTTGGTAATTTTGCGCTCATTGTCCGGGGAAATACCGGCATGCACCTTGCTCACAAGAATGGTGGACGGAAATGTGTCTCCTGCCACGGAGAGGATCGGCACCATGTTGGGATACCCTTCAATCAACCGGCACACGGATTCTTCCGGCTTAAGACCCCCGGTCAAAAGGATTCCGGAAATATTCGGCATGGACATGGAAGATACGGCTGACAGGCAGGCCACAATCACATCGGACCGGTCGCCCGGGGTGATGACCAGCATGCCGTGCTCGATTCTTTTCAAAAAATTACGCAATTGCATGGCAGCCACGGTAAAGCTGTAAACATGCCGGTTGAGCTGGTCTCCTCCATAAAGGATTTCTGCGCCCAGGATGTGTGCAATTTCTCCCACTGTCGGGTTGCCAAGGCTTTTTTCATCCGGGAGGGCATAAATCAGTTGTCCGGAGTCCGGGTTCTCTTTTTTAAGGAGGGAGACAATCTTTTGCCCGTCATTGGGTAAAGTTCTGTTAATAACGGTGGCAATTACGTTGCAGCCTTCATTAATAAAAGATTTATGGTAGACCTGTATGGAACGGACGACGTCATTTATGGTTTTGTTATGCGCGTTTGCCACTAACAGAACCGGACACCCCAGATTTTTTGTAATTTGTGCATTGAGGTCGAATTCAAAGGAAGCGGTTGACCCTTCAAGTTCAATGCCTTCACATAAGATAAAATCATGGTCTTTTTCAATTTCCCTGTAGGCATTGAAAATGCCTTCCAGCAATTCATCCTGTCGGCCGTGAGCGATGAGATTGCCAGCTTCCGTTAATGTATAGGCAAACATTTTTTCTTCCGGGATGCCGAGTTTGAAATAGGTGGAGAATAAATGGATGTCATTGTCGATTT
>JFJP01038677.1_pt1 | contig 23273 bp, 18 predicted proteins | sample 431651 | NCBI WGS metagenome assembly JFJP01 (sample SAMN02602958, study PRJNA72255) | Microbial mat metagenome, whole genome shotgun sequencing project. | biome: fresh water; feature: sink hole; material: water; isolation source: purple microbial (photo- and chemosynthetic) mats found in...
GACCCCCGGGTACGTGAAGCCAAGGTCTATATTGCCGGTTTCTGGATCTTCACTTTTGTTATCGAGGCTGTCCTGCTCGGCCTTCTAATTTTCAGCTCGGGCGGTGATACGGCGCGCATCTTTGTCGCTCTGCTGCAGATCGGCACCTTCCTGCTGAAAACGTATACAATGTGCTTTGTCTATGTCTGGGTTCGCTGGACGCTGCCCCGATTCCGTTATGACCAGCTCCAGAAACTCGGCTGGCAGATGCTTCTGCCGCTGTCCCTTCTCAATATCTTCATAACCAGCGCCGTTGTCGTCGCCTTGAGCTGAAAGGGATTGTCATGAGTGCAAAAGTCAAGATCATAGAGCGCAAGGGTGTAAGCTACAACGAACGACTCTTTCTCGTGGAGGTGTTCAAGGGGATGCGGGTGACCCTGGGTCATTTTCTCAGGAACTTCCTCGATACCTCAAAGCTCTACGTCCGCCACTATCCTGAAGTTCAGCCCGAGATAAGCCCACGCTGGCGTGGCCGGCACCGCCTCACCACCCATGAAGACGGAACTGCTAAATGCGTCGCCTGTTTCATGTGCCAGACCAACTGCCCCTCCCACTGCATCATGATCGAAGCGGGAGAGCGCCTGGACGGCCGTTCCGAAAAAATGCCCATTCGCTTTGACATAGACCTGCTTGAATGCATCTACTGCGGCTACTGCGTCGAGGCCTGTCCGATGGATGCAATTCGAATGGACACCGGGATTTACTCAGTTACCAGCAGTGAACGCAAAACCATGTTGAAAACAATTGATGAACTGCTGGCCACGCCAGCCGGCTTCACCGAAGAAGAATACCGTAAGGGAGGGCTTTGATATCATGATTGCCCAATGGCTTTTTTTCGGATTTGCCACACTTGCCGTGCTTGGCGCACTTGGCTTGGTCCTATTTCGCCACCCGATGAACGGCGCGATGTGCTTCATCGTCACCCTCATTTCCCTGGCTGGCCTCTATGCTTTGCTCTCCGCATCACTGCTCTTTGCCCTGCAGTTGATTGTCTATGCCGGAGCCATTATGTCGCTCATCCTCTTCATCATCATGTTTCTCAATATCCAGATAACCGACCTACCCGAAGAAAAAGGCCGTTGGACGTTTTTTTTCGGAGGCATCGTCCTGATTGCCCCGATCGGACTCTTTCTGCTGAAAATAGTTAAAACCCTCCCCGAGAGCAGCACAACCATCATCGGGGATAATTTCGGCGGGGTAAAAAAGGTCGGCATGGTCCTGTTCCGCGACTGGCTGCTGCCATTTGAGATCGTATCCATTCTGCTGCTCGTGGCCCTGGTCGGGGCTGTGGTGCTGGCAGGCAAGAAGGAGATGGCATCGTGATCATTGACTACCTTGTGCTCAGTATCATTCTCTTCTGCCTCGGGATTGTCGGCGTTATCTCACGGCGCAATGTCTTCACCGTCTTTATGGCGATTGAACTCATGCTCAACGCCGCCAACCTGGCATTCATCGCTCTCTCCCGCCTGCATGAAAGCATGGACGGCCAGGTCCTGGCCATGCTGGTGATGGCTGTGGCCGCCGCAGAAGCGGCCCTGGCGCTGGCGGTGGTAATCCTGCTGCACAAACATACAGGCAAGCTGGATACCAATGTTTTCAGCCTGCTGAAAGGGTGACATGATGGAACAGAGCACAGCATATCTCGTCCTGATTCCCCTGCTGCCGCTGGCCGGGGCCCTGCTCATCGGCCTGCTGCACCTCGGCAGTTCCCGGGTGGGCAACACACTGTCAGAGAAGGCCATTGGTATATTGGCCTGTATCGCCCCGCTCATCACTTTTCTCTTCGCAGTCAAAGTCTTTTTTGACTTGCGGGGTCTACCTGTAGAAGCTCGCCATCTGTCACAACAGGTCTTCACCTGGTTCAAGGTTGGAGAACTGGATATCAGCATGGGCTTCTTCGCCGACCCCCTGAGTTCGCTGATGCTGGTGTTTGTCACCTTTACCGGTACACTGATCCATATCTATTCAATCGGTTATATGGCCGGCGACGAGACTTACCCCAAGTTCTTCGCCTATCTCAATCTCTTTCTCGGCAGCATGCTGATACTCGTGCTTGGCGACGGACCGGTGGTCATGTTTGTCGGTTGGGAAGGAGTCGGGCTCTGCTCCTATCTGCTGATCAGCTACTACAGTGATGACAGGTCGAATGTGCTGGCCGGCAACAAGGCCTTCATCGTCAACCGTATCGGTGATCTCGGCTTTGTCCTCGGCATGGCTTTTCTGTTCTGGGCTATCGGCGGCAGCGGTTTTGATTATGTCTCTCTCAAGGCCAACGCCCACCTGCTGCAGCCGGCGACGATAACCCTGGTTTGTCTGCTACTGTTTGTCGGCGCTACCGGAAAATCAGCCCAGATCCCTCTCTATGTCTGGCTTCCTGACGCCATGGCCGGTCCTACTCCGGTTTCCGCCCTGATCCATGCCGCTACCATGGTCACTGCCGGTGTCTATATGGTGGCCCGTTTCAGTTTTCTTTATTCCATGGTTCCGGCCGTCGGCTTGGTTGTAGCCTGGACCGGTATCCTTACCGCCCTCGTATCAGCCATCTATGGCATGTACCAGGACGATATCAAGAAAATCCTGGCCTACTCGACGGTAAGCCAGCTTGGCTACATGTTCGCGGGCGTCGGTCTGGCCGCATATTCCGCCGGTATCTTTCATGTCTTCACTCACGCTTTTTTCAAGGCCCTGCTCTTTTTGGGCGCCGGCGCAGTGATCTACGCCCTGCATCACGAACAGAATATCTGGAAGATGGGCGGGCTCAAGAGCAAGCTGCCGACGACCTACAAAACCATGCTGATAGGAAGCCTGGCTCTGGCCGGCTGTCCGCCGTTCTCGGGTTTTTTCAGCAAGGATGAGATTCTCTACTCGGCACTTGCCAGCGGTCATACCGGCATCTGGCTGGTTGGCGTGCTGGTGGCTGGGATGACAGCCTATTATACATTCCGGATGATCTTCGTCGTCTTCCACGGCAAACCGCGTGACCAGAAGATCTATGATCACGCCCACGAGCCTCCGGCGGTCATGACCCTACCGCTGATCATCCTTGCAATCGGTGCACTCTTCGCCGGATTTCTCAATCTGCCCGCCATCTTCGGCGGAGGTCAGGCAGTCTCACACTGGCTGGCCCCAAGCCTTGCCGAGCACCATCCGACCGGCAGTCACAGCACGGAACTCATTGCCATAGGGGCCAGTGTCGTGGCTTTCGCCATCGGTATCACAATTGCCTGGCGCAAGTTCGGCAGCAAGGCTGAAGCCCCTGTCTTTACAGGGTTCGCAAACTTTGCCTACCATACCTTCCGGATCAATGAGCTTTACGACCTGCTGCTGGTTCGGCCGTACAAGGCCTTTGGCTCTGCCATAGGCAATTCTTCAAACTGCTGCAGGTCGGCTACGTCCGGATTTACGCGATCTACATGGTTATCGGGCTGAGTATCATGAGCCTGCTGCTCTCTCAATCACTGAAATAGCAAAAGGAGCAAGAATGTTCGAAAATGTTCTTTCCACCATGATTTTCCTGCCTGTCCTGGCAGGCCTGGTGCTCCTGATGCTGCCCATCAGCCAGTGTGCAGCCCGGCGCCTTGGCCTTGCAGCCACGATCATTATCCTGATTCTCGGAATCCGGCTGGCATTTGGCTTTTCCGGTGCTGGCGGTATGGAATTCAGTGAAGTCCGTGAGATCCTGCCGACCCTCGGAATCCAGTACAGTCTCGGCATTGACGGCATCAGCCTGTTTGTCCTGCTGACCAGCGCCCTGCTTTTCCCCCTGGTCTTCCTCGTCATGACGAACCAGACAAAAGGCTGCTACGGCAATCTCCTCATCGCCCAGGGAACGATGGCCGGCGCCATATGCGCCACTGACCTGATCCTCTTTTATATCTTCTGGGAGTTGATGCTGCTGCCGATATTCTTCATGATCGGTATCTATGGCGGTCCGAAAAAACTGCCGGCCACCATCAAGATCATGCTCTATACCGTCGCCGGGTCGCTGCTTATGCTGGCAGCCATCCTCTACCTCGGCGTGGCGTATCACAGCCAGTTCGGCCACTGGTCCTTTTCCGCTGCAAATCTGGCAAATCTGACATTGGGAGGCACCGCTGCCGTGCTGGCTTTCGCCGGATTCATGCTGGCCTTCGCCATCAAGATCCCGCTCTTTCCCCTGCACACCTGGTTGCCCGATGCTTATACCGAGGCCCCGCCCACTGCCACCTTTGTGCTCTCAGCGATCATGGCCAAGATAGGCGTCTACGCTGTTATTCGTTTTGTCATCCCGACTTTTGAAGTGGAGTTTGCCAGATACGCCCTGCTGCTCGCCTGTTCCGGAGTCATCGGCATGATCTATTGCGGCATCGCCGCCATCGGCCAGAAGGACATCAAGCGGCTTCTCGCCTTCTCGTCGGCCTCGCATATGGGCATCATTGCCCTCGGCGTCTTCTGCATGAATATCCAGGCCCTGACCGGCACCCTTTTCCAGATCGTCGCCCACGCCACCAGCACCGGCATACTCTTTCTCTTTGTCGGTATGCTGGAAGAGCGTATGGGCTCAAGAGAGATCAGCGACCTCGGCGGCATTGCCCGGAAGGCACCTGTTTTCGCCTTCTTTTTCGCCATAGCGATGCTGGCATCGGTGGGATTGCCCGGTACCAGCGGATTTATCGGCGAATTTCTGATCATCCTCGGCGCCATCAAATTCAATACTGCAATCGGCGTACTGGCAGGGACCACGCTGATCATCGGGGTGTGTTACATGCTCTGGATGTTTCAGAGGGTCTTCTTTGAAAAAAGCAATGAGCGGACCTCAAGCTTCAAAGACCTGACACCCATCGAGGCATTGGCATTCCTGCCGGTGATTCTGCTGATCCTTATCATGGGAATATACCCGCAACCGTTCATTGCCAAGATTGAACCGGCGGCGAAAGAACAGATCGCATCCCTGCTTCCCGCAGTTCAGGTTGCCAACTATACTGTCCTCCCAAAAGGACAGGTTTCGGAGCATAAATAAGGCTGGAGCAATTATGAACTGTGATATCGTTCCTATCATACCTCTGGGCATCGTCGGACTCGGCGCAGTTATCCTGATGATGCTGGCTGCTTTTGAAAAAATTCATCTGGAAGTCGCAGCTGTCTTCAGCATGTGCGTCTTCGCTTTGGCCTTTGTCATGCAGCTTCTGCCGACAGGCCCGAGCGACATGGCTCCTTACTCAGAACTCTTCCGCGGCATGCTGGTGACCAATGGCTTCACCAAGGTCGCCGCCCTCATCATTCTGGCCTGCGGTTTTTTCACGGCGATGAGTTCGACCTCTTATTTTCGCCAGAATTCTTTCTGCACCCTGGAATTCTATTGCCTGCTGATCTTTTCGGTCTGGGGCATGCTGCTGTTGACCATGGCCAGAGAGTTGATCACTGTCTTTATCTCTCTGGAAATTTTCTCATTATGCATTTATGTCCTGGTCGGCTACAACCGCAGGAGCGCCACCAGCGCCGAGGCTGTCCTCAAGTATCTGATGCTCGGGGCATTTGCCGGCTCATTCTTCACGATGGGAACAGCCCTGGTCTACGGTGCAGTGCGGAGTACCGGTTTTGCAGCCATCGCTACCTTTATCGCCGAAAATGGCTTTTTAGAGACTCCTGCACTGGTTGGTGGGGTCTTTTTTATTCTGTTCGCTTTTCTCTTCAAGATTGCCGCTTTCCCCTTCCATGCCTGGGTTATTGATGTGTATGACGGGGCTTCGGTACCGGTCACCGGGTTCATGGCCACAGCCCTGAAGACTGCAATATTCGCCGTACTGGTAAACTTTCTCAGCCTTGACGCCGGTTTAAAAGGTGCCTGGCTGGATATTCTTTTCTACATTACTGTATTCACTCTCTTTGCCGGCAACCTGATCGCCATCGGTCAGAGCAATCTGAAAAGAATGCTCGCCGCCTCTGGTATTGTCCATACCGGTTATCTGCTGATCGCCGTGATCGCCGTGGGAGACAATGCTTTATCGGGCAATATCATTCTTTTTTATCTCGCTGCCTATGCAGCCAGCACGCTCGGCATCTTTGCCTCGCTCTCGTATCTCGGAGGACAGGATGAAAAGCGCTGTTCCTTCGATGATTTTAAGGGACTCGCCAAGGTCCGGCCTTATTCGGCTGCGGCCATCACCGTCTTTCTCTTGTCCATGGCAGGCATACCTCCAACCGCAGGCTTCATGGGCAAATTCTACATCATCACCACGGCATTTCAATCCGGTCAGGCTTTGCTGGCGGTTCTCGGAATTGTCAGCAGCATCCTGTCGATGTGGTATTATCTGCGGCTGATCATTGCCATGTATTTCCATGAGGCGAATGAACCATTCGAAATAGAAGCCTCGCCCTTTGCGCCAATCTGCACTCTGATTCTCGCAGCCTGTGTTTTCGCCATCGGCTTGTACCCGATGGTAATCTGACATTCTGACCCTGGATTATCCGATCTGCCCACGGAGGGAAGCAAATCATGAAAGCGAAAGAAATTCTGGCAATAAAAGGCAGCAGGGTTATCACAATCCACCAGGATAACACCCTGCTTGAAGCCATAAGCATCTTCTTTATCAACAAGGTAGGCTCGCTTATCGTTGTTGACGAACACGATCATATCAAGGGTATCCTCGCCCCCAACGACATCCTCAAGGCAGTTCACACCGATCTCGACAATATACGGCAGGCAAAGGTCAATCAGTTCATGAGCAAAGAACTTATTGTTGCCAAAAAAGAAGATGATGTCGATTACCTTCAAGCCATCATGACCGAAAATCGGGTTCGCCATATTCCAATTCTCGAAAAGGGCAAACTGCTCGGCTTGGTCTCCATCGGAGACGTGGTCAAAGCCCAGATCAAGAAGATGGACGTCGAAAATCAGTACCTCAAGGAATATATCGAAGGAAAATACCCCGCCTGAGACCTAGGCGAATCTCCTCAATCAACCTCAGTCTCCTGCAATCGCCAGGATTTTCTCTTCACGACAGGCTGTAAAAATCATTTCCATTCGCTGCTTTTTTTGTGATAACATATTCAAAACAGGCAGGGAACAAGAGATGAGCCTCTTTATATTCCATCGAAATACAGCCACGATAACGTGATGATTCAAACCTGGATGAGCATCTCACTCCGCGCCTTTCTCCCTTTCATACTGCTCCTCCCATTTTTATTTTCTCAACTGTCTCTCGCCGCCCCAACCGATTCGCTCAAGAATATCCTTGTCCTGCATTCCTACCATAAAGGGCTCGGATGGACGGACAGCATAACCCAGGGCATCGAATCGACCTTGTCTAAGGGATCAATATCCTACGAATTATTCTACGAGTTTCTCGATTCAAAAAGGATAGACGACGAGCAGCACATGCAAAACCTCGTGCGGCTTCTCAAGCATAAATATGCCGGTCGGCACTTTGATGCGATACTCCTCAGTGATGATTTTGCCTTCACCTTCATACTGAAGCACCATGATGAACTCTTCCCCGACACCCCGGTTGTGTTCTGCGGCGTCAATTTTTTTCAGGACAGCATGATCGAGAACCAGCCATTCATAACCGGAGTGGTGGAATCGTTCAGCCTTAAAGACACCATTGACGGCGCCCTGCACATCAACCCGGCAATCAAAACCGTCTATGCCATCGACGACAACACCATAACCGGCAAGGCCAACAGAAAACTTCTGGAAGGAGTAATCCCTTTGTATCAGGGCAGGCTCGAATTTAAATTTAACGACCAGAGGACTATGGCCCAAATCCAAAAATCCTGCTCCTCACTACCGCCAGACTCGATGGTCCTGCTCATGAGCTTTACCCGAGACGCAGCCGGCGAGGTTTTTTCACTCGAGCGAAGCGCCGACCTGATAACCCCGCACTGCAGGAACCCGGTCTATAGTTTCTGGGATTTCCATCTCAGGCATGGTGTTATCGGCGGCAAGCTCACAACCGGCACTGCCCATGGCGAGAAAGCGGCCGAGTTGGCCCTGCGGATTCTGGCAGGAGAACCTGTGAGTTCGATACCAGTGATAAAGGAAAGTCCAAACCGCTTCATATTCGACTATACCGTCATGCAGCGGTTCGGTGTCCTGGAGTCGAGCCTGCCTGAAGGGTCAATCGTCATCAACCGACCTGTTTCATTTTATTCGCAATATAAGGCAATCGTCTGGCAGGCTGTGATCCTCATCTCTATCCTCATCGCTGTTATTTGTGTAATCGGCATAAACCTGATCAAGCGCAGAACAGCAGAAACTGCTCTGAAGAGAAGTGAGGAACGACTACGGGCGATTTTCGAAGCAGCCAACACGGTATCTTTTATCATTACCGATACAAAAGATCCGGTTCCAGAAATTATCGATTTCAGCCCAGGCGCTGAAAAGATCTTTGGGTTCAATCGTGATGAAATAATCGGCTGCCCTGTATCGATTCTACACATACCGGAAGATATCTCCAGATTTCCCGAAAATCACCAGCAGATGCAACAAGGTTTCCAGGGATTATCCTGTGAAACCAAGCTCATCCGGAAAAATGGTGAGCAATTCCCGGCGCTCTTTTCCACCCACCCTCTCCTGGACGAACAGGGCCATATGTGGGCAGCCCTCGGTGTCGCCATAGATATCAGCTCCCAAAAACAGACAGAAATGGCCTTGAGGGAGAGTACGGAGCGATTCCGCGAGCTTTCCGAACTGCTGCCGGAAACCATCTACGAATTGGATTTTCAAGGAAAGGTTCGATTTCTCAATAAAAGAGGTAAAGAGCAGTTTGGTTTTTCAGAGGAAGACCTGATAAAAGATATTTATGCCTTTGACTATTTTGAAGCCGATGACCAAATCAAACTCAGAAAAAATCTGGAGCGTCTGGTCCGCGGAGAAATCGTCGGACTGAGTGAATATTCGGTCCATGATAAATCCGGCAAGGTATTCCCGGTAATGGCCCAATCCACAGTCATTTATCGCGATGGTCAAGCCATCGGTATTCGCGGTTTTCTCATTGATATCAGCGACAGAAAGCAGCTCGAGGCAAGCCTGCACAACGCTCAGAAAATGGAATCAATCGGCACTCTCGCAGGAGGCATAGCACATGATTTCAATAACCTCTTGATGGGTATCCAGGGGCGGACGTCACTTCTGCTTCTGGATATAGCTGAGCACAGTCCATTGCGTGAACATCTGCTGGGCATAGAGGATTATGTCAAGAGCGCCGCAAGCCTTACCAGTCAGCTCCTTGGTTTTGCCCGTTCCGGCAAATATCATCTCAAGGCTACCAATATAAACGAGATGATCTGCAAAACTGCCGAAATGTTCGGTCGAACGAGAAAGGAACTGACTGTAGTACGCTCTCTGCAAGAAGATCTTCGTGCTGCCAATGTTGACCGTAACCAGATCGAGCAGGTTCTGCTCAACCTCTATGTCAACGCCTGGCAAGCAATGCCGGAAGGAGGCAGACTGGAAATCAGCACGAACAATCTCGCAATCTCCGAAGAGGAAGGAAGGCAGCTCTCTCTGTCCGCGGGTGAATATATCCACGTCACTGTCTCCGATTCTGGCATGGGCATTGACGAGGAAATCCAGCAAAAGATTTTCGAACCATTTTTTACGACCAAGGCCCGTGGCCGCGGCACCGGCCTGGGCCTGGCTTCGGCCTATGGCATAATCAGAAATCATCAGGGAACGATTACAGTAAGGAGCAGAAAGGGAGAGGGAGCAACTTTCTCTATCTATTTGCCGGCCACCGAAGAACAGCATGAGAGAGAGGCGGTAGTCAGCGACGCACTCGTCAAAGGAAAGGGGAATATTCTCCTTGTCGATGATGAACCAATGATTATCGGAGTGGGTTCCGCCCTTTTGTCCCATCTGGGATACACTATCCATACGGCGGCAAGCGGCAAAGAAGCTCTCGATTTCTACAGCGCGCACACCGAGGATGTGGACCTGATCATTCTTGACATGATCATGCCTGAGTTGAGCGGGGAAGAAACATTCAGAAAGCTGAAAGCCATCAATTCATCAGTCAGAGTTCTGCTTTCGAGTGGATACAGCCTCAATGGCCAAGCCGAAAAAATATTGGCGGAAGGGTGCTGCGGATTCATCCAGAAGCCTTTCGACATCATTCGTTTTTCACACATTGTCAAGGAGATACTCAATAAACATTAAACTGATTAAAAGAACCGGGAAAGCTGTCCCCCGGTTTACAGTCGCTGATACTCCCTTCTTATGATCTCCTTACCGTATTTCTTCTCCAGACGCAGCACAACAAAATGGCCGCGCGCCATACTCTGAAAATGATCCATGAACAAGGTATTGATAACTGCCCCGCCAACCGCTCCGATGATCGGTATAGCCTGGGCTGCTATCTTTTCTGAAACCTGGATGCCAAAGCGGGATGATATCTGAGCGAGCAATCTGACAAAAGCCGGCGCCGCTTTTTCTGACAACCCCTTTGCGGCAACATGTTTTGTGGCATCCGCAACAGTCTTGGCCAGCGCCGCCCGTACCGCGAAATACCCGGCCTCGGCCGCGTTATCGCCTTTTCCCGGACCACCAAAGGCAAAGACCTCCATGCAGGCTATTTTTACCTCCGGATTGGTGATCTGCTGCCCTTCGCTTCTTGCAATATCGGCAATGGAGCGCATCATGAGTGTCGTTGAAAGCGGCAGTTCCACTGTCAGGGCGAAGAGCCCAAAAAAACCCCCGGCGGCCCCGGTTCCTGCCACCATGAATTTGTGCAAGGCATTTGCCGCGGGCGCCTCCCGGATCTCACTCATGGTCATCACAGCGGAGTGAAAGGCAGCCTCGAGTGCCTTGCTGGTGCTCGCCGCGACAATCTCGGACCAACCCTTGGGCAGCAGGGAAAAACCCTTTTCGATTGGCGACCCGAGAAAGCTTGTAATCTTCATGGCCAGTCCGGGATTTTCCAATAGTGATCTGGCATAGAGCAGATCATCCAGATCTTTTGGTGAGATTTCCATTTCAACCGCCATGTCTTTCGTCAATCATCTATTTTCCTTTGCAGACAAACTTCAGGGACTCTCAAGCACTGCCCTGACCTTTGCGGCCAGATCTTGAATCGAGAAAGGTTTGCGTATGAAGGATATATCCTCATCGAGAATGTTGTGACCAGAAATTACCTCGGCCGTGTAGCCAGACATGAATAGGCGTTTGAGGCCGGGATACTTGAATCTCAGTTCTTCCGCAAGATCCCAGCCATTCATTTCAGGCATGATGACATCAGTGATGAGCAGGCTGATCTTACCCCCTAATTCTTCAGCTATACGCAGGGCTTCACGTGGAGAGGCAGCCTCGAGAACCCTGTAGCCCATCCTCTCAAGCATCTTCCTGGCCATCTTGAGAATCACCGGTTCATCCTCAACCAGCAGGATCATCTCACCATTACCCTGCTTGATTCCTTCACTCGTAGCGACTGATGCACTTTCACCTCTTTCCCCCCTATACCTGGGAAGATAGACTGTAAATCTGGCTCCTTTTCCAGGTTCACTTACAACATCGATGTAGCCATTGTTCTGTTTGATAATGCCATATACTGTAGCAAGCCCCAAACCAGTTCCCTGACCAACCTCCTTGGTAGTGAAAAACGGTTCAAAAATATTTGCGAGAGTTGCCCTGTCAATACCGGCACCGTCATCGATCACCGTAAGGGCCACATACTCCCCGGGTAAACAGCCGATATGGTTCGAACAGTACTGATCATCGAGCTTTACTGCCCCTGTCTCGATGACTATCCGACCGATGCCGTCGATTGCATCGCGGGCATTGACGCAGAGATTGGCGAGCACCTGATCGAGTTGGGCCGGATCCATCTTGACCGGCCACAGGTCTGTTCCAGGCGACCAAACGAGTTGGATGTCTTCACCGATGAGGCGACGCATCATGTTCAACATGCCCGTTAGGGTAGTGTTCAGATCGATTACTTTTGGACTGGCTGTCTGCTTGCGGGCAAAGGCCAGAAGCTGCCGGACAATCTCGGCAGAGCGATTGCCAGCATCGAGAATTTTCTGCAGATCCCCATAGAGCGGCTCAGCCGGATCAACACGTTCCAGGGCCATATCCGCATACCCAATGATGATACCGAGGATATTATTGAAATCATGGGCGACACCACCGGTCAAACGACCAACAGCCTCCATCTTCTGGGCCTGCTGCAGTTGGCCTGCCAACTTTATTTCTTCGGTAATGTCTCGTTTGACTGCCACATAGTTGGTGATCCTGCCGCCACTATCACAGACCGGCGATATCGTCGCATCCTCGGTATAGAGCGTGCCATCTTTTCGTCGATTGACGATATGACCATTCCAGGCCGCTCCCCCACTGATTGTCCGCCAGAGTTCCTGATAGAAGCCAGCATCCTGTTTGTCACTTTTCAGCAGGCGCATATTCCTGCCGACACTCTCCTCCCTGGCGTATCCGGTAATTTTCTCGAATGCCGGGTTGGCATATTGGATGGCACCATCCTGATCGGTGACGACCACGATATCCCTGGTCTGCTCGATGGCCACCATCAAAAGCTCTCTCTCGGCCTCGGCCTGTTTGCGATCACTTATATCGCGGGTGATCGAGATGATATGCGGGACACCGTGCAAGGGAATTACCCTGGCAGATATCAGGCCCGTTACCAGTCCCCCATCCTTGCGCCGGAAGAGGGTCTCGAGATTTTCGCAGTAGCCATTTTCATGAATGGCCTGAACCAGCCTCTTCCTGTCGGCTGAATTGTGCCAGATATTGATGTCAAGCGATGTCCGTCCAGCAATGTCATCCCGGCTGTAACCCGTCAAGCGCTCAAATCCCTTGTTGATCTCGACATAGAGCCCATCTTCCAGGCGATTGATATTGACCGAATCGGGGCTGGCTTCAAAGGCCAGTGAAAATTTGCTCTCACTCTCCCGCAGGGCATTTTCCATCTCAATACGTCGGGTAATATCGAGGGCGGTAAATGTAACCCCTTTATGCAAATCATCAACATCCAAGGGTGTGGAACTGAGAAGGACATCGATAATCGTCCCATCTTTGCGACACCATCTGGTTTCCACGGTGCCGGTTTGATATTGTCTGATCTGCCTGTATTTCTCACGCCCCACATACTCGTAGCTCTCTTGATCAGGGTAGAGCATACGGGCATTCTGGCCGACAAGTTCTTCCACTGCGTAGCCCGTCATCTCGCAGAGTCGCGGATTGACCTCCTGGATGACGCGCTGGATATTGAGCCCAATACCGACGGGGGCTGCCCGAAAAATGCTTTTGAGACGCGATATGTTTTCGGAAAGGTCCTGCTCCCAGCGTTTGCGTTGAATGGCAACGGCGACCTGCTCGGCAACCGAGACCAGCATCTGCATATCCGTCTGGTCATAAAGATCCGCGTCGGTGTAGCTCTGCACCGCCATAACGCCTATGAGTTCATCCGACGCCAGCAGCGGCACGCCTAGCCAGACTTCCGCGACTGAACATGCGGGGATCCGGCGTGAGCTCATGGATCTACGGCGGAGAATTTCATCCCGACTGATCAGCAGTCGCTGCCTGCTCCGGATGACCTCTGCAGCCAGCGACTCGGTCTGGGAAATCTCAATAACCTCGGGATACAAGTGGTCGACGGTATCGACGCAATAGGGGAAAGTAATACTGTCATGAAGGGAATCATAGAGGGCAACGAAAAAGTTGGTTGTGTCGATGATCTCGCTTAAGGCCTCTCGGATCAGGGGATACAGTTCATCGAGCACGGTTGTTGTGCTGACAGCCTTGGAAACCTTGTACAGCGCCGTGTTGATCCCTTCAAACCGTGAAGCCTGCTGCAGCTGCTTCTTCAGATCAGCCACCTGCTTTTCCAACTCATCGTAACTGGCTGTATGCATTGTTGACCGATCTCCCGCGGATCAAGTATTTGGTTGACGACACTGGCCAGTCGTATCGCTGAACCGGCCCGGAAGGAGAGCATGTCTCCTGGATATATTCATTTCTTTTTTCGGATCTGATATTTTTTCATCTTGTACTGCAGCAGGCTCTTGGTGATCCCCAATTTTTCCGCTGCCCTGGCCTGGACAAAATTTGTCTCTTCAAGGGCCTGATAAAGCATTTTTTCCTCCACGGCATAGAGAACATCGTTCAGGCTGGCCGAATCGGGCACAATCTGGTGCAGATCCAAATCCTGGCTCCAGGCTGCAGTGTTCTCTATATGCACAGATTCAGGCTGTACATCCTCGGCCTCGATACAGTTACCGTCGCACAATATCGCCGCTCGTTCTATGGTATTCTCCAATTCCCTGACATTACCTTCCCAGGGCAGGGTCATCAACAACCGCAGGGCATCTTTGGTGATCGTCAGATTCTCCTTCTGCAATTGCCGGGCAAATTTATCGATGAAATAATTCACCAGCAGGGGCATGTCATCGCTCCGTTCACGCAGTGCGGGGAGGGTTACATGGATGACGTTGAGCCGATAGAAAAGATCCTCGCGGAATCGGCCCTGAGCAACTTCCTCACGCAGATCACGATTTGAGGCGCTGATGATGCGGACATTGACGGTCAGGGTCTTGCTCCCGCCAACCCGCTCGAAGCTTTTTTCCTGGAGGACCCGCAGGAGTTTCGACTGAAGGGCCAGCGGAATCTCCCCTACCTCGTCGAGAAAAATCGTACCGCCGTCGGCCAGCTCAAACCGCCCCTTGCGCATGGCCACGGCGCCGGTAAAGGCGCCCTTTTCATGGCCGAAAAGCTCGCTCTCCAGCAGCGTTTCGGCAAGGGCTGCACAGTTGACGGTTATAAAGGGCTGCGATTCACGCGGACTGTTCATGTGGATGGCTTTGGCCACCAGTTCCTTACCGGTCCCGCTCTCTCCGGAAATGAGTACCGAGGCCGGAGTTGGCGCCACTTTCTCTATGAGTTCATAGACCTGCAGCATCCGCGGATTCTTACCGACCATGCCACTGAATCCGGATCTGCCGCGAATCTCGCTTCTCAGCCGGGTGTTTTCCCGGACAAGGGAATAATGCCGGGCAGCCTTGTGCAGGGTAACGATCAGTTCGTCATTGGAGAAAGGCTTAGCCAGGTAGCTGAAAGCACCTGCCTGCATGGCGGCAACAGCCTTCTCCACCTCGGCATAGGCGGTGATCATCAGCACCGGCAGTTCCTTGTTGATCACCTTGATATGCTGCAATAGCTGCATGCCATCCATGCCCGGCATCTGCATGTCGGTAATGACGATATCAAGGTCAACGTCCTTCACCACCCGCAAACTCTCTTCACCGTTTGCCGCGGTAAACACCTCAAAACCCTCGTCACGCAGTAACTCGGAGAGCACAACAAGATAATTGGGCTCATCATCAACAATAAGAATCGAATACATGTACTTTTCCCTCTGTCACATGGAAATTTTCAATCAGATACCGCTGGCAGGTTGTCGGGTTTTGAGCAACTTTTTCATTATAGCAAGTACTTCCTTGGGAACATAGACATTCTTGCCGCCGGCCAGGGTGGTGCCTGGCTTGATATCACCGTGAAAATCACTGCCGCCGGTGAGCAATAAGCCGAATTTTTTAGACATTTCAGTAATTTTTCGACGAATTTTAGCGGAATGGGTAGGATAATATCCCTCCAGACCGTCAAGGCCTAAAGGAACCAGCTCCTGCAATAAGGCAGGAAGTTTCTCCAGAGTCTGGTCCACCTGCAGGGGATGGGCGAGGACGGCTATCCCGCCGGCTCCCCGGATAAGCCGGATCGCATCCTCGGCCGACAGCACGGTCCTGCTGACATAGGCGCATGCCCCCCGGCCAAGATACTTCTCAAAGGCCTCCTGCATGCTCCACACCGCACCTTTTTCCAGCATGACCCTGGCAATATGCGGACGGCCTGTCTGGCCCGAATGGGAAACCTTATGGAGATCGGCGGGACTCACGGCGACTCCCCGCTCCGCCAAGCGCTCGAGAATCGCTGCATTGCGTGTTTCACGGCCTGTCTGCAGGCGATTGAGGGCCTGGTTCAAATCGGGATTACCGGCATCCATGCCGTACCCCAGCACATGCAGAGAATAATCGGCATGAACCACACTGATTTCAAGCCCCGACAGGACCTCGAGAGGGAGTCCTTCAGCAGCCTGAACTGCCCATTCAAACCCTTCCAGGGTGTCATGATCGGTCAGAGAAATAGCGGTAAGGCCCTTTTTAATAGCGAGCGCTACCAGCTCGGCAGGAGTCATCGTGCCGTCGGAAAACGTTGAATGGATATGCAGATCGAGGGACATGATGCTCCTTGCGCTGTAATTGCCTGCCCTCTCCCATTGAGAAGCCTGTATTACTCATGACATTAACCATATACATACATGCCGGCAAGAAAATAGTGGTACGCGGAACACCGCCAGCAATGGCTGCAGTTTGTCAATCAACCGGCTTTTTTCCTTTACTTTTCCGTTTGTTGTCCGATAGAGTCAGAGACAATTCCAATCAGCCCCATGGAGATGCTTATGCCAATCCGCCTTACCGTCCTTGTCCTACTCTGTCTCATTCCGGCCTGCGGCCGGATTCCGGATCCTATCAACCATGAATATTCCCAACAGCGGAAAATTCAGGCCGTCGCCCATTGGGAGATTCTGGCCAGAGACGTCGCCTCTCGCCTGAATCATGAGCTGGTGTCCTACGATTATCTGAGCACACCCGTCTTTGTCAAAGAGACCTGCGGTGACGAGGCTAGCCCCTGTGAAAAAAACACCACATCGCCATTTAACGAGGCCTTCAGGGATCTGCTGATCACCCAGTTGGTGCAATACGGTATCCAGACTCGCAGCCAGCCGGCGGATGACACCCTGGCAATCAACTACAAGGTCCAGATCGTTTACCACCGTGCAAAAAGGGTCCGATCTCTGTATCCCGGCACCTTTACAATGCTGACAGCGGCAATCCTCGTCCTGCGCAACGCCCCGGAGGAAATGATCGCCCTGGCCGCAGCCGGCGCCATGGATCTCGCCAACTCTGCCTATACCCGCAACGGCCATTACGAAATCCTGATCACCACCTCGATTGTCAATGCCAACAAATATCTCTTCAGGACCTCGGATATTTATTACATCAACGATGAGGACTTCTGGCATTATCAACAGAATCCGCCGCAGGCCGGGGTTGTTAACCTGACCGCACCCACCTCAACCGATATCAAGCCGGCCTCATTACGCAGCGGCAGCACCGCCGGCCTGCCACCAGCCGAACGGCAAGCTGAGCAACCTGCCGTGCAGCCTGAAAAACCTTCTGAGCCGCCGCCGGTGCCGCCGACCGATGAGCAGACTGTCATTGAGCCGCCGCCACTCCCCGACACGGCCCCAGCTCAAAAAAAATCTGAAACCGATATTTGAAAAATGCTGAACCAGCCTGCTATACTCGACGATCAAGGAGTTTGTATGAAACATCCATTGTGCGGATATATCCTTCTCGGAATCATTGTCTGTCTCTTTGCAGGCTGCAGCCGTTTCAACTGCACCCGCCTGGAAGATGCACTCGGGACGGAGACGGATCTCATCACATTCTCCTACAAAATAGCTGACCAGCTGACCGAGAAGGCCTACCCTCCTCTGGTGCCGCTCAATCCCGACATGCCCCTCCTGGTGACCACCTTTGTCGACAATAACAACCTCCGTCAGACCTCTCAGTTTGGCCGCACCATGCAAGAGCATATCACCTCACGACTGGTCCAACTCGGGTACGCCGTCAAGGAGATTAAACTGAGCAGCAGCCTATTGATAGAAGAGCAATCAGGAGAAACCATCCTCAGCCGCGACCTGAAAAAGCTTTCCCAGTCCCAGAAGGCCCAGGCAATTCTGGTCGGCACCGTCTCGGTGGCCAACCGCACCATGTATATCTCCAGCCGCCTGATCGATCCGGTCACCGCCAATGTCATCTCTTCCGATGATTACCGCCTGTGCATGGACGACCAGATTCTCGCCATGTTCGGTCTGCAGCGCGCCGAAGACGATGGCATGATCGAAGAACCCAAGCAGCCTTTTGAAATTCCCTTCCAGAACTGAATGATTGCCAAAGGTCCTGGTTTCTTCCTGAAAATCTGAGGGATTGCCTTGACCTCATCCTCGCTGCCGCCTCTTCCTGCTGGACTTTTCCGGCCAATTTTGCTTTATTTGACTTACGTTCAACCTGATTTCCACTCACGCAGATCAGCCCGCAGTGGTCTGTTCCACACCAGGTACCTTCGAGCCCATGATATCTCCGCTGACTTCAGCATTCATCATCTTAATTTTGGCCCTCACAGGGATGAGCATGCCAAGCCGGGTCACGGCCCAGATGGAGACCCCAAGCAGCCCGAATTCACTTGAGGTGCGTGAACGCATTACACCGGAACTCGAACAATTGATGGGGGAAAAGGGGTTGGACCTGGGATCTCCGATATATATCCGTATCTTCAAGGAATCCGATGAGTTGGAAATGTGGGTGCTGCAGGGGACTGTTTTCAAGCTGCTGAAAACATATACGATTTGCGATTACTCAGGAAATCTCGGCCCCAAGGAAAAAGAGGGTGACAAACAAAGCCCCGAAGGGTTCTATCACGTCGGCGTATCCCAGCTCAATCCATGGAGCAAATTCCATCTCGCCTTTGACCTGGGATATCCCAATGAATACGACCAATCCTTCGGCAGGACCGGAAAAGCCCTGATGATACACGGTCGCTGTTCTTCCGTCGGCTGCTTTGCCATGACCGATTATCGCATGGAGGAAATCTACACCCTGGCAGATGCCGCTCTGGCCAATGGCCAGGAATCGTTCGCTGTGCATATCTTCCCCTTCAGGATGACCGAAACAAACATGAAAAGACATGCAAAGAGTTCCTGGCAGGGGTTCTGGCGAAACCTGAAGGAAGGCTACGACCTCTTCGAAAAGACCTTGACTCCCCCTCTGGTCACGGTCGGCTCATACCGCTATATCGTCAGACCCGCAGGTATCGAACTTGCCCGAACTCCTTAGGAACAACCCCATGGAAAGACCCAACCAGCGCAATCGGGCCAGGATTCAGTTCGAGACCTCCGTTTCCCTGAAAATTGGCGACAAGACTCTCGTAACTGACGCCTCTTCACGGGACATTAGCCTCGACGGGATCTTTATTAAGACTACCGAACCAGTCCCCCTCAACACTATCTGCGAGGTAGGCATTACCATCACCGGGCCCTCGAGCACCTTGACCCTGAAGATCAAGGGGAGGACAATCCGTCAGAACGGCAGCGGCATTGCCGTGCGCTTTACCGAGTTTGAGCTCGACAGCTACGTCCATCTGAAAAACATCGTCTTTTTCAACCAGAATCCCGAATCGCCGAAATAATTCTCAGCCCCGTTTTGCCTCAAGTCCCTGACGGTCAACAATATTGATCCTCCTGCCAACCACCTCGATCAACCCTTCTTCAGTCATTTTGGCAAATATCCTGGAAAGGGTTTCAGGGATGGTGCCCAAAAGACTGGCCAGCTGCCCTTTGGAAATCTCCAGATCGACACTGTCTTCTTTGCCCTGTTCCTCGAGGAGATAGAGAAGATAGCCGGCAAGCCGTTCTGGAACTTCTTTCAGCGACAGGCTCTCTATCTGGCTGGCGAACCTGCGCAGCCGCATGGAAAGAACCGCAAGCATGTTCAGGGCGATGGACGGGGTTTTGATAACAAGCTGAACGAAGCGATCCCGGGGAAAGAACAGCACGGTGGATTTTACCAGGGCCTCGGCTGTCGCTGGAAATGGCTGGTTGTGGAAGACAGGCACCTCGCCGAAGGGCTCCCCCTCGCCGAAGATGTGCAGGATATGTTCCTTGCCGTTCAATGACATCTTGAAGATCTTGACCCGGCCTTCGCCCACCATATAAAAACCGATGCCCGGATCCCCTTCAAAAAAAATTGTCTCGCCGCGCTGATATTTCCTTTCAATGACAATTGCTACTATCTCATCTATCTCACGGGGAGGAAGCCCCAGGAAAAGACTACTTGCCTCAATAACCTGACGCATTTTCATGTTTTCTCCATTGCATCATGTGTCCGCTGGAATTGCTTCCTGCGGACTGATTACCCTGCCTCACTGCCACATTGAATTCTTTGCAAGCTGAAGAGAGCGGTGGTGAGGAAATTCTCATTTTCGTATATATTCAGTCTCGAGGATTGTGCTTGAAAGCCCCGGCTTCACGAGGCACAAACACGGGTACCTCAGATCGCAGCTCCGAGAAAACCGGTCGAGCCTTCACTCCGGAGAACATCTAGAAACTGAGACAATCTACCATGCAGGTATTGCGCAAGATAGTCCATATCGATATGGATGCCTTTTTCGCCTCCGTCGAGCAGTTCGACAACCCGGATCTGCGAGGCAGACCTGTCATTGTCGGCGGAAATCCGAAAAGCCGCGGCGTCGTGGCTGCTTGCTCCTATGAGGCACGGCGGTTCGGGATTCACTCTGCCATGCCGAGCGCCAGGGCCGTCATTCTCTGCCCTGCGGCCATCTTTGTTCGACCGAGGATGACTCGCTATAAGGAAATTTCCGACAGGATTATGGCGATATTCAGAAAATACACCGAACTTGTCGAACCTCTTTCCGTCGACGAGGCCTTTCTCGATGTCACCGGAAGCCGTCTGCACAAAGGCTCAGCCACACTCATTGCCCAGGATATCCGCCGACAGATTCACGAGACAACAGGCCTGACTGCCTCCGCCGGGATCTCCTGCAATAAATTTCTGGCCAAAGTCGCAAGCGGACTGAATAAGCCCAATGGCATGAGTGTCATCCTGCCGGAAAATGCCCTCGAATTTCTGGCCGAACTTCCTATTGGCAAGTTTTTCGGGGTGGGCAAGGTAACAGAAAAAAAGATGCAGCAACTTGGTATCCACAGAGGTCATGATCTACGACAGTTCCGCCGTGAAGAGCTTACTCTGCATTTTGGCAAGGCCGGTTCATTTTTTTATGATATTGTCAGGGGCCGCGATTTCAGACCTGTTCAAGCCTGTCAGGTACGTAAATCCATTGGCAGTGAAACCACCCTTGAGCAGGATACCTGCGACCTGACAGAAATTTTCGATATCCTCCAGAACCTCAGCCGCGATGTCGAGGAGTCTCTCATCAAGCACCAGCAGGGTGGCTCAACCATTACCCTGAAGGTGAGATACCACGACTTCACCACAATAACCAGGTCTCTCACCCTGCCTCGACCGGCATTTGATCAACAGGATATCTTCAGAAATGTCCCGTATCTCCTCAAATGTACTGAGGCCGGCAGAAAAAAAATCCGGCTGCTGGGAATTTCAGTTGCAAAACTCACCGAGAAAGACAAAAAACAAGCACGGCAGCTTCGACTTCCCTTTCCACCCCCGGAAATTCCGACAGGGGAAAATGCATATTTCATGCATCGATTCGGTTGAAGCATTTCGGAACAGTGCATACTGTTGACAAACATTTATTTCAGGCCTCAACCTTCAACTCTCGCAGCAATAATGATCGATCTTCTCAAATCACTGTTATCCATATTCCGCTATGCCGGACGCTTTCTCACCCTTGTCCGGAACACTGTCTTCAATATATTTTTTATTCTGCTCATTGTTGTCAGTCTTGCGGTATTTTTCACCAGCACCAAGACACCGACTCTCCCGGACAAGAGCATCCTCATCCTGTCTCTGACCGGTGATATCGTCGAAGAGAAGAAACCGGTCTCGGCGATCAGTCAACTGCTTGATGAAATGGAAAATGAAACGAGCGAAGACACCGAAATCCTTCTTCAAGATGTACTGCATATCATTGATCAGGCCAAAAGCGATACTCGCATTGTTGCCCTGCGGCTTGACATGGAGAAGATGGGGAGTGCCGGTATTGACCAACTGCAGGTCATCGGCCAGGCCCTCAGCCGCTTTAAGGCTGCCGGCAAGCAGGTCATCGCCGCCGAGGATTTCTACAGTCAGAAGCAGTACTATCTGGCGGCCTTTGCCAACACAATCGCCCTCAACCCGATGGGCGGCGTCGAGCTGCATGGATTCGGGGCCTATACGCTCTATTTCAAGCAGGCCCTGGAAAAATTGAAAATCAACAACCACGTCTTTCGAGTCGGCACCTTCAAGTCAGCGGTAGAACCAATCCTCCGAGATTCTATGTCACCTGAAGCCAGACAACAGGCCGATACCTGGCTCACCTCTCTATGGAACAGCTATACCGCGGATATCGTCAAACAAAGGTCCCTCAACCCGGGAATGCTGACTGCCTATACCCACACCCCGGCAGACCTGCTCCGGGATTCCGGCGGCGATTTGGCCAAACTCGCCCTAAAGTCCGGACTCGTTGACAAAATCTGGACCAGAAACCAGGTGGAGCACTATCTCGGCACACTTGCCGGAACCAGTTCAGAGAGGGATTATACCCATATCACCTCAAAAGATTATCTGAGCCTTATCGGCTCGCCGTTCGTCACTGAAAGCGTCTCGGAAAACAGTATCGGCGTACTCGTTGCCCAGGGGGCGATCATGCCGGGTAAACAGCCGGCTGGTATGATTGGCGGCGACTCCCTGGCCGCCCTGATCCGCGAGGCCCGCAAAGATCCTTCGATCAAGGCCCTGGTTCTGCGCATCAGTTCGGGCGGAGGCTCGGCCTTCGCCTCGGAAATAATTCGCCAGGAGTTGCTCGAGCTGAAAAAAAGCGGCAAGCCTCTTGTCGTCTCGATGGGAACGGTGGCGGCCTCTGGTGGCTACTGGATCGCTGCAGATGCGGACGAAATCTGGGCTTCTCCGACAACTCTCACCGGTTCAATCGGCATATTCGGCGTCATCCCCACCTTTGAAAACAGCCTGGCAGCCATGGGCATTCACAGCGACGGCACTGGCACAACGCCGATGGCAGCCGGGCTTGACCTGAGTCAGCCACTTTCGCCGCAACTGGAAGAATCGATCCAACTCTCCGTCGAACATGGCTACAGACAGTTTCTCGCCATTGTCGGCAAAGGGCGCAAGATTGACGAAGTTCGGCTTGCGGGCATCGCCGAGGGCCGTGTATTTGACGGCAGAACAGCTCAGCAGATCGGCCTGGTAGACAAACTCGGCACCTTGGAAGAGGCCATTCAGGCGGCAGCAAAACTGGCTAAAGTGGGAGATGATTTCAAACCGACCTATATCCAGAAACCGCTCTCGGTCAAAGAACAGCTGCTCAAAGATCTCACCAGCAAGAGCCGGGTGTTGTTTCATTCAACTGGCAGCCTGCCGCCGTTTATGACCGCACTCCTCCACCAGTTATTCTCCTCGCTTGACAGCCTGTC
>JFJP01037746.1_pt1 | contig 23272 bp, 13 predicted proteins | sample 431651 | NCBI WGS metagenome assembly JFJP01 (sample SAMN02602958, study PRJNA72255) | Microbial mat metagenome, whole genome shotgun sequencing project. | biome: fresh water; feature: sink hole; material: water; isolation source: purple microbial (photo- and chemosynthetic) mats found in...
AATCTTATTAAGATATATGTTTAGTTTTTTAAAAAAGAAAAAGATTCGCAGTAATAGCATTCAGGTGTTTGTTATTTGTCTCACCGGCACGACATTTCCCATGAACAAATAAAAGGGATTTTGATGTACAGACTATTAATAGTTTTAGTAGCAATGCTTTTAACGATTAGAACTTCCGCGAAAGAGCATCACGTTGCAAAAAATGGCAATGATTCTCATTCAGGAACAAATGAAGCACCATTTCTTACTATCCAAACAGCAGCCAATATAGCTCAACCAGGCGATGTAATTATTGTTCACGAAGGTACCTATCGCGAATGGATTAAACCTGCTATGGGAGGAAACTCTGATTCCGAACGAATAGCTTATCAAGCTGCCGTTGGAGAAAAAGTAGAAATTAAAGGATCGGAAATCGTTACTGGTTGGGAGAAAGTTATTGGTTCGGTTTGGAGAGTATCGCTTCCGAATACATTTTTTGGCAATTTCAACCCTTATAAAGACTTAATACATGGGGACTGGTTCGATTCAAGAAACAGGATACATCACACCGGCGAAGTTTACCTCAATGGTAAATCGTTATGGGAAATGGCTCTGATAGAAGAAGTATTCAATCCAAAAGAACGTAATGACAGGTTAGACCCTAAAGGTTCAACATATACTTGGTTTTGTGAAAGTAACAAAGAAAGCACTTTTATCTATGCCAATTTTCAGGGTGCCGATCCAAACAAAGATTTGGTAGAGATTAATGTTAGAAAAAGTTGTTTCTATCCGGTAAAGACAGGCGTCAATTATATTACAGTACATGGTTTTTACATGTCACATGCTGCAACCAACTGGGCACCGCCAACCGCTGAACAAGTTGGTCTAATAGGAACAAACTGGAGTAAAGGCTGGATTATTGAAAACAACTTTATTAGTGATTCTAAATGCTCTGGTATAACACTCGGGAAATATGGCGACGAATTCGATAATAAATCTCAAGATGCTGCCGAAGGATATGTGGAAACCATTAACAGAGCTTTAAAAAGAGGCTGGAATAAGGATAATATTGGAAATCACATTGTTAGAAACAATACAATTACCAATTGCGAACAGACTGGAATTTGCGGAAGCTTGGGTGCTATTTTCAGTATTATTGAGAAAAATAATATCTACAATATCAGCGTTAAACATCTTTTCGGAGGAGCAGAGATAGCCGGAATAAAATTCCATGCGGCTATTGATGTATTGATAAAAAATAATCGCTTATCAAGATGTGGTAGAGGTCTTTGGCTCGATTGGATGGCCCAGGGAACTCAAGTAACTGGCAACTTATTCTATAACAACGATTGGGACGATTTATTCGTGGAAGTAAATCATGGTCCTTTTCTGGTTGAGAACAATATATTCCTTTCAAAATTATCTTTACAAGATTGGTCAGAAGGGGGAACTTATGCACATAACCTTTTTGCCGGAAATCTGAGTTTAAGCCCTCAAGGTAGATTAACTCCATACCATCCAGCTCACTCTACCATAATAGCAGGACTAAAAAATACTAAAGGTGGAGACGATCGCTTTTTCAACAATATTTTTGTAGGAGGTGTTGAACAAAAAGACAACAGATGGTCAGGATTAAAAAGCTATATGAAAACCGAAATTATCTCCGTTGCAGTTGATGGCAATATTTATATGAACGGTGCCAATCTTTTTATAGGAGAAAAGAATTATTTAGAATCTCCAGTAAACCCCGAGATCAAGATAGTGGAAAAGGATAGCAGCTATTATCTGGAAATTACGAATGATAAGAAAATAAAAGAAGTAAAAACACAGAAAGTAACAACAGAACGATTAGGTCTGGCAGTTATTCCGAACTTACCATTCTTAACTTTCGATGGTAAGCCGCTTACCATCGACAAAGATTTTTTTGGAAACAAACGTAACATAAAAAAACCGACGCCTGGCCCATTTGAAATTATTAAAGAAGGAAATGTAGTGTTAAAGGTTTGGTAGATTATTGAAATTCATTGACAAGAAATGAAGTATAAAATAATAATAAGTAATCTCGATTATAATAAGGAGATGGAAAAAAATAACCTGGAGATAATAATATGTGCAGAAAATTTAAAATGTATGTTGCCATAATTACGCTGCTTATTTTCATATCACCTTTTATAGCATCTGCTCAAAAAGTGGGCGTATTTTACGATTCAAATGTGGCCCAAATAAAATTTGTTGCCGGTGATATCAAGGCAGCGCTGGAATCAAAGAATTTCACTGTCGAAATGCTTCCGCTAACCTCACTCAAAAAAAAATATGCTAATAAGAAAGTAGTAATTGCTTTAGCATCAAACACAATTGTTACATCGCTCGCATCAACACAAGGAGTTGCTGATTTGCCGACCGGCTTGAGCGAACAAGCGTATTGTTTGCGAACTACAAAAAAGGGTCAAACTTCATACTGGGTTCTTGGTGGAGACATAAATGGTGCCATGTATGGCGGCTTCCAAATTGCCGAAAACATCAAGTTTAATGGATTTTCGGGAACATACAACAATGAGGAATCGCCAAAAATTCTAAAGCGAGGAATTAAACTCAATCTTCCTTTCGATGAAAAAAGTCCAACCTACGAAAGTAATAGCAAAGGAACTTCTTACCAAAAAGCAATACCCCATATTTGGGATATAACTTTCTGGCAGACTTGGTTTGATGAAATGGCGCGTCATAGATATAACTATGTTTCGGTATGGAACAACCACCCTTTTACTTCGTTGGTTGTATTGCCCGATTATCCTGATTTGGCTATACAAGATGTGACCGGTTTTAATGGATATTCTAAAAAAATGTCTATTCAGGAGAAAATCGATTTCTGGAGGCAGGTTATGAAACTTGCTCATGAACGTGGTTTTGAATTTATGTTCTTTAATTGGAATGTATGGGTGTCCAACGCTCATGGAAAATATGGACTCGCCAATGCCGACACATCAGATGCTAATAAAGAGTATATGTATAAAAGCATGATGAAGCTTCTCGAAACGTATCCCGACCTTGATGGTTTTGGCGTTACAAATGGAGAAAATAAGAGCAACCAGAATTTTTTATGGGCAGCTTATGGTAAGGCTATGTACGACTTTGCAGTTAAAAACCCGCAACGTAAGTTAAGATTTTTGCATCGTTGGCATCAAACCAGTCTTTCTAAAATAAAAGAAACATTTGCAGGGCTTTTTGAATTGCCAAATGTAACATTTGAAATGTCGTACAAATACTCAAAGGCTCACTTGTATTCTGTGCCTGTTCCAAAACATTTCGAAAAATTTGATAACTCTAAACAGTTAGTTGATAACAATATGAAGGTTTGGTTTACTGTCCGTAACGACGATTTTTATTACCATACCTGGGGTGATCCATCGTTTGCACGTGAGTATATAAAAGGTATGACAGATTATGGTAAAAATTTTGCAGGCTTCTATATTGGTTCCGACGGATTTTGCCCGACCCGGACATTTTTCTGTAAAGATAGTGTTTCACAAGGAATTTTGGAGATTCAACGACAATGGTATATGACAATGATTTGGGGCAGGCTAGCTTACAACCCTCAAACACCTGATTTATTATTTAAGAATCACATGAAGTTGAGATATCCAAGTGTATCACCTGATGATTTGTTTTTAGCTTGGAGTAATGCATCGAGTGGAATTCAAAAAACTACGGAATTGATGCACGAAGATTTTGATTTGGATTTTAAATGGCATCCTGAGGCATGCCTAACTTATAAAGGGTTTGCAACTGTCGATTTGTTTGCAGCAGCTGATATTGGACCAGGTTCATCCCTCTGCAATATTAAAAACAGTGCAAAAGATAGTTGTAATGGCAAAAAGAGCTCTTATCTGCTTGCTGATGAAATAGAAGCAAATGCTTTGTCGGCATTAAATACAGTAAATGCTATTGCAACGGATGCAAATGCCGAACTTGGGGTTACTGTAAACAATATTAAAGCAATGTCATACCTATCATTGTATTATGCTCATAAAGTACGTGCAGCAACATATAAATTGGCAGGAAAAACTGAAAATACAACTACAGAATTAGGAAAAGCATATTGTTGGTGGATAAAGTACACCAATTTGATGGATAGTATGTATACCGGACAGGCGAATCAGAGGACAAACGCGGTTCTTCCTGATTGGCATTTTCAAGACGAAATTGTATTAAAAGAATATAATAACAATGGCGGTATTGGCGTGCCGAAATGTGAAATTATAAAACTAAAATAAACTGAAGGGAACATTATGTCCAGAAAAATTAAAATGTGCATTGGCGTTATAAGTCTGATTATTTTCACAATGCCTTTTTTGGCTTTTGCCCAAAAAGTAGGCGTGTTTTTTGACTCAAATGTGGCACAAATAAAATTTGCTGCCGGGGATGTCAAGGCAGCGCTGGAGTCCAAGAATTTCACAGTAGAAATGCTTCCCCTTACTTCTCTTAATGCAAAGTATGCCAACAAGAAAGTGGTTATAGCTATTGCATCCAACAGCACTGTTACTAAAGTTCTAACCCGTCAGGGAGGAACTATTCCTACCGGTGTGGGTGAACAAGCGTATTGTTTACGAACTACAAAAAAGGGTCAAACTTCATACTGGGTTTTGGGGGGCGATTTGAATGGAGCCATGTATGGCGGATTCCAAATTGCTGAAAATATTTTACAGGATGGTTTCTCCGGGGCATATACTAATATAGAGTCTCCTTTCCTGTTAGCCAGAGGTATGAAACTTAACCTCCCACTCGATAAGCGTATTCCAACATATATTGGCAAATGGACTTCGAATTCTGCAAAGAAAGCCATACCACATGTATGGGACATTACTTTCTGGAAAAAATTAATAGACCAACAGGCTCGAAATCGTTATAACGTATTATCAGTGTGGGTGCATCATCCTTTTCCGGCGCTTGTAAAACTGGCCGATTATCCAAAGGTTTCCTTACCTAACATAGAGGGTTTTGACGGATATGTAAATGAGTTAAATCATGAGCAGCGCGTTGTATTTTGGCGCGAAGTTATGAAGTATGCTCACGACAGGGGAATGAAATTCTATTTCTTTAACTGGAATTTATATGTCGATTATGCCGAAGACCAATATGCTACCATAAACAAGGATACAACAAACACAACTACCATTGATTATACGTATAAAAGCATGCGGGCACTGATTGATACATATCCGGAACTGGATGGCTTTGGAATTTCTGCCGGCGATGGTTTAAGCGGGTCGTTTGTGGAAAACACAACCTGGACGTGGAGCGCATTGGGTAAAGCAGTTAAAGACTATTTTGAAGAACATCCTTCCCGGAAGTTCAATCTCATTCATAGATCTATCAGAACAAGTCCAGAAGTTTTGGATTCAATTTATGCTCCACTCAAAACGGTTCCTAATGTAACACTGGATTTTTCAGTTAAATATGCCATGGCACACACTTATTCTACTCCAACTCCAAAATGGACAGCAGGAGAGATTGAAGGAGTTGCAAAATTGGGAATGAAAACATGGTTAACTGTTCGCAACGATGACTATTTTTATTTTAACTGGGGAGATCCAAAATTTGTACGCGATTTTATGTACGGTATTCCTTCAAAAGAAAAAGTAGTTGGTATTTATATCGGTATCGACGGATACAATCCAAGCCGTACCTACTTCTGTAAAAATGAAGCGCTGAATGGACAACTCGAGGTAGAAAGACGATGGTATATGGAAATGCTTTGGGGACGGATTTCTTATAATCCGCAGGTAAGCGATAATGTTTTTAAAAATATGTTCGCAAAAAGATTTCCAACAATTTCTGCCGACAATCTTTTTCAGGCATGGACACTTGCTTCAAGGCCACTTCCTAAAGTAACCGAACTGGTAATGGGTGCATGGATTTATGATTTTCACTGGTATCCAGAGGCTTGCTGGAGTAGTGCAAAGAGTGGCGGATTTAGAACTATCGATGGGTTTGCAAATCAAACCACAGTTGCCCAAGGCTCCAATCTTTGTGACATACCAACTTCGGCAGCAGGTAATTGCCAGGGGAAAAAATCGTCATACACCGTTGCCGACGAAATGCTGGCGGATGCTGAAAAGGCATTGTCATTAATAAACACAATAAAAAGTGATGGCAGTGCTGATTTGGATATGGCAGTACAAAATGTGAAGCAAATGGCTTACCTGAGTTCTTATTATGCTTACAAAGTGCGAGGTGCAACATATAAAAAAGCAGGACAGATCGAAAATGCCAGAGAAGCTATGGGCAAAGCATATCACTGCTGGATTAACTATACAAGAACGATGGATGAAACTTATCATCCAGATTCATTTAGAATTATGGCAATTACTCCCGATTGGAAATTTGCTGACACGTTAGTGTTGAAAGAGTATACCGATCTTGGTGGTATTGGAATTCCAGACAATAAATAAAAACTAAATTGTTTCTTCTTGTAGCTGAAAAGAAGTAGAAATACTTAATTAAACTAATAGTATGCCACAGAAAAACATAACCACAACATAATACAGAGTAATAAAAATAAACTGAAGAGAACATTATGTCAAGAAAAATTAAAATGTGCATTGGCGTTATAAGTCTGATTATTTTCACAATGCCTTTTTTGGCTTTTGCCGAAAAGGTAGGAGTGTTTTTTGATTCAAATGTGGCTCAAATAAAATTTGCTGCCGGGGATGTCAAGGCAGCGCTGGAGTCAAAGAATTTCACTGTCGAAATGCTTCCGCTAACTTCTCTTAATGAAAAGTATGCCAACAAGAAAGTGGTAATAGCTATTGCATCCAACAACACTGTTACCAAAGTTCTAACACGTCAGGGAGGAACTATTCCTACCGGTGTGGGAGAACAAGCGTATGGTTTGCAAACTACAAAAAAGGGTCAATCTTCATATTGGGTTTTGGGTGGCGACATCAATGGTGCAATGTACGGCGGTTTGCAAATTGCTGAGAATATTTCCCATGATGGTTTTTCCGGATTGTATAATAATCAGGAGTCTCCTTTCATGTTAAACAGGGGTATGAAACTAAATATGCCTCTTGACAGGCGTATTCCAACCTATGTGGGCGGGTGGACTTCTAATTCGGCTAAGAAAGCTATTCCACATGTTTGGGATATGATGTTCTGGATAAACTTAATCGACCAACAGGCTCGAAATCGTTATAACGTATTATCAGTGTGGGTGCATCATCCATTTCCGGCACTTGTAAAATTGGCAGATTATCCAAAAGCGTGCCTTCCCCGAATCGAGGGCTTCGACGGTTTTGTTAAAGAAATGAATCATGAACAGCGTGTAGCCTTCTGGCGCGAAGTGATGCAGTATGCTCACAGCCGTGGTATGAAATTCTATTTCTTTAACTGGAATGTTTATGTTGATTATGCCAAAGATCAATATCCTGAAATAACCAAGGATCTAAGTAATGCCGCTACTATAGATTACATGAACAAATGTATGAAAGCACTTATTGACACCTATCCTGATCTGGATGGTTTTGGTATTACCGCAGGAGATGGCATGAGTAAAAGCCCCGAAGAGAACACCTCATGGACGTATCAAGCAATAGGAAAACCTGTTAAGGAATACTTAACCGAACACCCTTCGCGGAAATTCAATCTTATTCACCGAAGTGTTTATTCAAATCCCCAGTTGTTTGATTCAATTTATGCTCCCCTCAAAACGGTTTCGAATGTAACAACGAATTTTTCTTTCAAATATGCTCAGGCACATATGTATTCCACTCCAACCCCAAAATGGGGAGCGGCAATAGAATCTGCAACAAAATTGGGGATTAAAACTTGGATTACTATTCGCAACGACGACTATTTCTATCTTAACTGGGGCGATCCCAAATTTGTACGCGATTATATGGCCGGTATTCCTGAAAAACAAAATGTGATTTCTATGTACATCGGTTCGGACGGTTACAATCCCACCCGGACGTACTTCTGTAAAAATGAAGCCATGAACGGACAGCTTGAGGTTGAAAGGCGATGGTATATGGAAATGCTTTGGGGACGGATTTCTTATAATCCGCAGATAAGCGATGATGTCTTTAAAAATATGTTGGCAAAAAGATTCCCAACAGTTTCTGCAGACAATCTTTTTCAGGCATGGACACTTGCTTCGCGAACACTTCCAAAAGTAACTGAACTCATCATGGGTGCATGGAGTCTTGATTTTCACTGGTATCCAGAGGCATGCTGGAGTGATCCCGGAAGGTGTACCGGATTTAGAACTATCGATGGGTTTGCAAATGAAACTACTATTGCTAAGGGATCTGATCTTTGTGATATAGCAACTTCTGCCGCAGGTAATTGCCAAGGGAAAAAATCATCATATACTGTTGCCGACGAAATGCAAGTAGATGCTGAAAAAGCTTTGTCAAAAATTAATACCATTACGCGCAATGGAAATGCGGACCTGGATATGGCGATCGATAATGTGAAGCAAATGGCATATCTCGGCATTTACTATGCACACAAAGTTCGTGGAGCAACCTTTAAAAAAGCAGGACAGATTGAGAAAGCCAGAGAATCTATGGGCAGAGCATATAGTTGGTGGATAAAGTATAGCAGAGCAATGGAAGTGACCTATCATACAGATTCTTTCAGAAATCTGTCAATTAATCCCGACTGGAAATTTGGCGACGCTGCAGCATTAAAAGAGTTTACCGACCTTGGTGGTATAGGAATACCTGATGGTAAATGATGTTGCAATGGTTACAAAATTAAATTGGGAATTCAATTTTGTAACGGATAGAATTATCATTTTTTCAATTTTGACAGTAACGGAATAAAACGATTTTAAAAGGAGCATTTTGTGAATTTTAGAATATCAAGACTCGGAATATTACCTCTGTTGTCAACAGTTGCACTCACGATGTCGACATCAGCACAAGATGCTTTAAAAGACAAACCCAACATTGTTCTTTTAGTATCCGACGATCATAGTTTTCCTCATGTGGGTTGCTATAACAATGTTAATCTGTTGAAATACAACATCACACCCAATCTGGATGCATTCGCCAAGCAAGGTATTCGTTTCGAAAGGGCATATACAACCTCTCCGCAATGTGCCCCTTCAAGAGCATCTTTGTTTACTGGCTGTAGCCCGGTAAGTATTGGGGTTACCCGTTTTTATGAACCAGCGAGAAAAGAAGTACCATTTTTTACAGATATTTTAAGAAAATCGGGTTATTGGGTTGGTTTAGCTGGCCGGTCACATCACTTAGATGGCCCTCCAAAAAATGTTGATCCATTTATATATGAAGTGTTGAAAAATGAAGGGATGGTATATGCCAAGTCTCGTTTCGACTTTGTCTCACAATTCAGTACCAAAGGAGCTGGCCTAGCTTCGGTACCGCAAAAAGTGGACTCCATCCTGAATCAGGTTCCAAAGGGTAAACCGTTTTTCCTTTATTTTGGATTTAATCAGCCACATCGCAGATATGATGATAATTACGAAGAGATTGATCCCGATCAATTGATTTTACCACCTGATTTTGTCGATTTGCCCGAAGTGCGAAGAGATTACGCCCGTTATCTTTCCGATCTGCGTGAGATGGATCTTGGATTTGGATACGTTATGAAAGTGCTTGAAGATAGAAAATTGACAAAAAACACCATTGTGATATTTATTGGCGATAATGGCGAAGCGTTGTTGAGGGGAAAGGGCACACTTCATGGCCGTGGTTTTCACGTGCCTCTAATAATAAGGTACCCGGGAGTTACAAAACCCAATACGTCTTCAAAAACCCTTGTGAGTGGCGAAGATATTGCACCTACAATTCTCGATTTGGCAGGAATGAAATTTGAAACTCCGATTAGTGGGGAAATTTTTAGCAATACCATTAAAGGAATCGAAGATAACAATAAGCGTGAATATATATTTGCCGAGCGTGGTTATCACAACGGCCCACTCTTCCGTACCGATGGATATGATCTTTCGAGATCGGTGACATCCGAACGGTATCATTATATTTATAATGCAACACCCAGACAAGAGTTTGCGCAGGTAGATATGGTGAAAACAAAGGCCTGGGATGACATTGTAAAAGCAAATCAAGAGAATAGATTGTCGGATATGCATAAGGAATTTTATTTCTACAAAGAGAGGCCCATTTTCGAATTATACGATTTGCAAAACGATCCTTTTGAGTTAAATAATCTTTCGGGACAACCAGAATTGAATGAGATAGAGAAAAATCTAAGAGAAGAAATGGAAAGAAAGATGATCATAGATCATGATTTTCTTCCCATGCCTGTGCACGTAATTCGAGACACTAAAATTAAATAAAAATAAGTGGAAAATGGATGGAACTTATCATCCATAGTCAATTAGAATTATGGCAATGAGTCCCGACTGGAAATTTGGCGACGCTGCAGCGTTAAAAGAGTTTACCGACCTTGGTGGTATAGGAATACCTGACAATAAATAAAAATTGCATTTTGTCTTCTTGAGACAGAAAAGAAGTAGAAATAATAAATTAAACTAATAGGGTGATGAAAATGAAAACATTATTATTGTTGATGCTTTTGTTGGGTTCTGTTTGTATAGCAAAAGCTCAGATTGGAGAACCGCCTGTGATTGCTCCTTTCAAGGATATTGATACCTATTGTATAAACGATTGGTGGAACCACGCCAAAGCAGTGAAAAATGATTCTGCAAAAATTATCGATGTGGATGTTACACGCGATAAGGTTATCTGTTTTGGAATTTATACCACACAAAATAAGGTAATGAAAATGAGTGCCCAGCTTTTTCCACTTTACCCATATGAAACACGCGAAGTGCGTTTGGAACTTAAAAAGAATGGAAAATGGAAAGAAATAGCCAAAGCAAAAGTAAATGATATTGGTTGGTCAGCCTTATTCAGGATTGAAAACTGGGACGATTCTAAAGATGTTCCCTATCGTTTACGTCATGGTCAAAATGCTGTTTTTGAAGGGTTGATCCGGAGAATGCCGATAAATAAAAATGAAATTGTGCTTGCTTCACTAAATTGCAACTCAAACAAAAGCAGAGGATTACGAGAGGAATATACTCGTAATGTCAATTATTTTAATCCTGATATAGTATTTTTTGCCGGCGATCAAAGCTACGACCATACCGAGCATACAGCAGCATGGTTGCTTTTTGGTCTTCAGTTTCGCGAGTTGTTCAGGGAACGTCCTTGCGTAACCATTCCCGACGACCATGATATTGGACATGGCAACATTTGGGGCGAAGGTGGGAAAATATCTGCTTCATCAGCCGGTGACGATGGAGGTTATTTTTACCATCATGAGTATGTGAAAATGGTTGAGCGTTGTCAAACCGCACATTTACCAGATGCTTATGATCCAACTCCAATTGAGCAGGGAATTGGCGTTTACTATACAAACGTAAATGTGGGCGGGATTGATTTTGCCATTATTGAAGACCGGAAGTTTAAGAGCGGACCGGCAGGGAAAATTCCGCAACAAGGGCCACGTCCCGACCATATTCGTAATCCAGAATACGACCCAAAATCCATTGATCTTCCTGGTTTAGAATTGCTTGGAAAACGCCAGCTTACTTTCTTAAAAAACTGGGGCAAGCAATACAATGGCGTTTCAATGAAAGCTGTTCTTTCTCAGACTGGTTTTTGCGGAGGCGCTCACAGGCACGGAACTTTTGATAATTATTTGCACGCAGACCTGGATTGTAATGGTTGGCCACAATCCGGTAGAAACGATGCACTTAGGGCAATAAAAGCCGCCGGGGCGGTGCATCTGGCTGGCGACCAACACTTGGCAACGCTGATTCAACACGGAATTAATGAGCATGGCGATGGCCCGTTTGCTTTTATTGCGCCGGCTATTGTCAATACTTATTATAATAGATGGTGGCATCCTCTTGATGAGAAGCCCGGTAAAAATAAAGACGATAAAAATCCACTCCCCTTCACCGGAGATTATGTTGATGGTTTGGGAAATAAAATAACGATGCATGCTTATGCAAATATTGTAGGTCCTGATAAACTTAGCGATGGTTTCGGAATAGTCCGCTTCAATAAAAAAGAGAAGAGTGTAACGTTTGAAAGTTGGGACAGGTTTACCGATGTAACAAAAAAAGGAGCTCAGCAGATGCCCGGATGGCCTCGCACTATTCGCCAAACAGGAAAAAGTCAAAACATAATTTGGAAGCTTGATCCATTGAAATAGTTGGATGAATGAAGAAGAATTGGTTGATTGCCCTGGTTGTAATTGTTTTACTTACAGCTCTCTATTTCATAGAAATTAGCAAAGTAAGCAAGGGAGATGGTAATAGAATGCCAACTCTCGATAATTTATATACAGATGAAATATCGAATAACTGGGAACCATTTTATAAAGTACGAGCAAAAATTATTAATGGACAATCAGCCAATTTTTCTATTCCACAAAAAATTAAAGACAACGAAGGTAAGGAGCTTAAACTTTCTGGTGCCTTAGTTTTTTTTGGAAATGGTTGTAGAATGATAAATGATACAACAACTGAAGTGAAAAGTTTTTTTATACTTCCAACATTGGGTTTAGCACAAGCTTGCGTTTTACAACCCGATGAAGCTATGCGCTGGACAGTACTTGCTCATCTTGCTAAGCCATGGGTTTTAAATCGAAATGATATGATTAAAACCGAGGCTATTGTATCGGGTATATTAAAGATTGATACTTCGAAACCTTATGAGGCTGCATTTCATTTAGAAAATGCAAGTGCAAAATTAAAATAACCGCATGATAAGTACACTTTTTAATACGTTACTCGAATCGGCTCCATACATTGTGTTGGGATTTATTATTGCTGGAATTCTAAAATTTTGGGTTCCAGCAGATGTACTTCATAAACATTTGGGAAAGAAGTCACAGACTGCACTACTTAAATCTGTAGGCATTGGAAGTATTTTGCCATTATGTTCGTGTGGAACTATTCCTCTTGGGATTGGACTATACCGAAGCGGAGCTGCCATTGGCAATATTCTGGCATTTATGACATCCACACCAATTCTTTCTCCTGTATTGGTTGCGCTCGCATTATCATTTTTAGGAGTTAAACTAACAGTTACTTTTGTGCTTATTGCTATTGTGGGTTCTTATTCAATTGGATTAGTTGGTAATCGAATTTTAGTAAACAAAACGAACGCTGATCAACAGGAAAATTGCGAAAAACAATACAATAAGGGAATCAATGCAAAAAAAATATCAAAAAATAAAATTTTGCAAACTTTGAAATGGTCGTTTTTCGAATTAGGCGCCGATGTAAGTGTTGATGTTACAATTGGACTTAGTATTGCGGCTTTGGTAATTACTTTCCTGCCAATGGAATGGATATCTTCCTGGTTAGGACAACAGGATCTTTATACACTTTTCTATGTGATATTACTGGGAATACCGGTTTATGCATGTAGCATTCCATCTATTCCGATTGTGCAGGGGCTGTTATTACTTGGAGCTACTCCAGGAGCGGCAGTTGCCTATTTGATTGCCGGCCCCGCAACTAATTTGGGAGAGTTGAATGCTATTCGAAATTCCATGGGTTTGAAAACTTCCGCATTTTATGCCAGCGCTCTTTTTGTCTTGGCGTTAGTTGCCGGTCTTGTGACAGATCAGCTTGTATTTCCCGATTACCAATATCATGCATACCGTGTGCAGGGCGAATTGGTCGTTCAGCAATGTTGTGTACCTTTAATATTTGGACAAGGGATTGGCACATCCGGAATATCGCCTCAAATACCAATATGGCATTGGCCTTTTGGTATTATTTTATTTGGGGTAATAAGTTATGGCGTTTATATCAAAATCAAACACTTCATTGTTAATCCGTGTAAAACATGCAACTGGAAAGTTTATGGTAACGATGGATTTTGTGGTTCAAAATGCCATGTAAGAAGAAAGTACGATTATTTACGCAGGTATTTGTAAACAACCGAACAGGATGCTTCTGAGCATCTAAAAATGTATTTGCAAAAATATTTCTGGATAACTAATAAAATCTTGAGATATGAACCTATTAATACTTTATCCTTTTTAAACGTATTAAATTCATTCTTTGCAGAAGATCAAACATGAAACTAAACTCATTTCTAGTTCTTGGACTTTTTACTTTTAATGTAGCGACTATACTTCAGGCCCAAACCGAAAAACCTTTTGTATCTGTAGAAATAATTTTTGGTTCAAAAAAAGGATTCATAGTTGTTGAGGCTGAACACTTTTACAAACAAACCCAAACCAGCAAACGTGCATGGCACATCAATAGCTCCGATCACAAACCGGAAGTATGGCCAGATCATGATAATGCAAGTTATTCTGATGCCGGAGGTAATGCCTACATGGAAGCTTTGCCAGATCTATTTCATAGTGACCATGACCCAATTTTTCAGGGAGATAATTTGGGTGCAGACGGCGACCTTGCTGTAATGCATTATAAAGTTTGGTTTCCACAGGCGGGACGTTACTACCTGTGGACCCGACTTAGAAGCAACGATCAAGAAGACAATACTGCGCAAGCAGGAATTAACGGAACGTGGCCAATCTCGGCACAAATACTTCAATCTCCTGTTGAAAAGAAGGAATGGATTTGGAAAAGTGATAACCGCTTGAGCCGTAACCCTTGGAAAATTGGACGTGCTTACCTCGATGTTCCAACAACAGGTATTCACGATATTCAGTTTTGTATGAGAGAAGATGGTGAGGAGTTCGATCGTTTTATCCTGACACCTGACAGTAATTACTCTATTTCCGAAGGAATTGGTCCCAAAGTTACAATCTATAAAGGCAAATTGCCTAAGCCATTAAAAGCCGGCAAACAAGTTAAAACACAAAAGAAGTCACTCATAAATCCTGACGGATCATTTTATGGAGTCAATGTACTCTACCAAGATTCCCTTGGAATGGTAGCAATAGAAGCAGAAAATTTTTATCGCCAGATGCTTACTCAACAAAGGATGTGGCATTTAGTTTCTACCAACCTAACTCCACTTATAGGACCCGACAGCGATCCTGTTCATTTAGAAGGTGCCAGCGAAAATGCATACCTTGAATTGCTCCCTGATGGTAGACAAAAAGATGAAGATGGAATCAATTCAAAAACCAGTATTTATGGAGAAGGTGGAAAGGGAGCCATCGTGAGTTATTTTGTTTCTTTTGAAAAAGCCGGAACCTACTATGTCTGGGTGCGGGCCTTAGCAATTGATGGTGATGACAATACATTGCACGTAGGCATTGATAACACATGGCCAGAATCTGGCAGGAAGATGATGTTTCAGGGGAAAGCGTGGAAATGGTCTAACACTCAGCGTGATACTAAAGCACCAATTTCTATTGAAGTAAACAATCCAGGCAAACATGAAATGATGCTTTCGATGCGCGAGGATGGATGCGAGATAGACAGAATTTTTATTTGCAGCGATAAGACATTTGTACCTACTGATACAGTAATACTTCCATCAAAAATTCAAAAGGGGGTAATTGAGACCTGGTATAAAACCAGGGAACAGCGAATGAACACCAAAGGAAATTATCTTTCTGAAAATGGTATGGTTATAATAGAAGTCGAATCTTACCCGGTAACAGAAGGCTGGTTATATAAAGCAGATACTACAAAACATTCGGGTTATGGATACCTCGAATGGAATATGGAAGGACAAGGCATTGAGGCAGGTAAAGGCACTCTGAATTACAGTTTCGAAATTACTGAACCAGGTAATTATCAATTGTTTCTCCGCGCAAGAATGGCCGATCCTACTAATCGCCCGGAAACATTGGACCCAGATGGAAACGATATGTGGGTGAAATTTACAGGTGGAAAAGATGTTGCTAAGCAACAGTCTCTGGCTGATAATTGGAATAAAATTGCCATACTTGGGCATCCTAAGAGCTGGACTTGGAACACTAACGCCGATGCCGAAAAATCGCATGCAATAACTCCTGTTTGCAGGAATTTTAAAAAAGGAGTTTATTCTATAGCAATTTCGGGACGATCAAAAGGGTATATCCTTGATAAAATTGCATTAAAAAAATACAAGAACAAACCGGTGAGCACATTTGAAAGTGAGTCTCTTAGAATTCTGACTACAACGAAAGAATCAGATTTTACCTATCCTTCTTTTGAAAAAGAATAATCAACGAGACATGGAAATCAAATCGTTTGTGATTGCTGCGCTGATCATGATCAGTGTACCGTTTGAGCGGCAAGTGCAAACCAATTTTACTGCTGACTAAAGATATTGTGAAAGCAATATGATAAAAAGTTGAGGCATTGCTTTCACAAATGACACTTGAAGAGAAGGTTGCACAGGTTGGGAAATAAAATTGCGATGCTCACTTATGCAAATGTTGTAGGTCCTGAAAAACTTAGTATTGACTTCGGATGAATACGGTTCGATAAAAAAAGAGAAGAGTGTAACGTTTGAAAGCTGGGACAGGTTTACCGATGTAACAAAAAAAGGAGCTCGGCAGATGACCGGATGGCCTCGCACTATTCGTCAATCCGGTTCGGGTAATAATAGTATATGGAAACTCGATCCATTAAAATAGTTCTGTATATGAAGATAATATTGCCGTTTGTTTTTTCAAATGTTGGCTTGCTTTCTCTGGATCCACTAGATGGTGTCTATTAAAGTAAACAGATAGTTCATATGGTATGAAAAACCATATTGACTATTAACTAGTCGACCCTGAAACCTTTACGGCAGTTAGCATATTCTCAAAATATTGTATTTAAATAACTCATTTTGTTTTAAGCCTTTTAATGCACTTCTATATTGAAATACGGAACTGGCTCGAGGGAACGTATACATTAAGAATTATCGATAATTATTTTGAACTCTTTGTAAGTATCGGTCCCTTCCTTTTAATCAGTATCGCACTCAATGTTGCCGCGGTTCAGTATTTTAAAAACAGGAAAATTAATTTTAGCTCGCGAAGCGAAATAATATCAATACTGCTTGCGGCGCTCATTGGATTAGTTTCACCTCTTCCAACGTATGCGGCAATTCCAATTGGAATTTCATTAATGGCTGTGGGCGTTCCGTTCAGCGCAATGATTTCATTTGTTATTTCATCGCCTCTTATGAATCCTAGTATTTTTTTCTTAACAGTAACACAAATTGGCTGGGAAATGGCATTTGTTAGAACCGGTGTTGCTTTTCTGGTTGCGGTAACCGGCGGATTTTTAACGATAAAATTCTTCCGGTCAATTAATACTATACAACCTTGCAAAGCGGAGGCACAAACAATGCCGAAAAGGTCCGTTTGGATGGAGATGTATAGAAACTCAATTTACGTGGGTAAAACATTTTCCATAGCCATACTTATAAGTGCCGCAGTGAAAGCTTTAATTTCTCCAGACCTGGTTCAACGAATGCTCGGGGGAGATGCAAATAGCAGTACACTTGCGGCAATTGCTCTTGGTATTCCATTCTATTCGTGCGGAGGCGCGGCTATTCCATTTATCGATACTCTAATGCAGATGGGTATGAATAAAGGGGCTGTGCTCGCTTTTTTTATTTCCGGTCCCGCTACCAAAGCCGAAACGTTTTATGCATACAACAAATTACTCGGTAAAAAAGTATTGTTTTTCTATTTATCATTAACACTGATATTCTCATATGTATCAGGAATTATTTATTCAATGTTCTAACTCCAGGAGGAATAAGATATGCTACGATTATTTTATCATAGGAAGAAAAAAGTTATAAATATATTCTTCATCCTTGTTCTGTCATCAATATGGATTGGCTGGGATATTCAACAGGCAAACCAGAAGTTCGATTATACCTACAAAGCTTCATTTCTAAATTCCGAAATGAATTTTAAACCAAATGCATCTACAAGCGTTGCAATGGTCAGATCGGATAACAGCTCACTTGCAAACCCATCATCAATTACATCCGATCTATCGCAGGAGACAATTGATCAGATGGTTCGCAGAGCAGTAAATCTTGCTGGCGGATTTTCATCTAAAATTAAAAGTGGAATGACAGTTCTTATTAAGCCAAACCTGGTTGCATGTGATCAACTAAATGGAAATGGAACAAATACTGATGTTCGAGTCGTGGAGGCAGTTGTTAAATTGGTTGATGAAGTTGACCATGGCAAAATAAAAATTCTTGTGGGTGATGGCTCAGCTGAAGCATATACCACTTATGAAAAAAGCACTGCTGTTGCTGCCGGTAGAAATAAATCATGGACATATATGTATGGAAATTCAGATCCGACGAAAGATGCTGGCTATCATAAATTGCCGGCAAGAATGACTGCTTTAGGAATTGATATGCGTCTAACAAATTTAAATGGAAACTCAGATACCGATCCTAGGAGCGAACTAAAGGAAGTTACGTTGCCCAGCGGGGGTGTTGCACAGCCTCAAAAAGGGAAATACATGATTCACCAGGATGTGTTGAACGCCGATGTTTATATTACGGTGCCGGTGATGAAAATCCATGATACAGGAATTACAGTTGCGCTTAAAAATCAAATTGGATTGGCGCCTAGTACTTTTTATGGTTTTTATAAAGCTACTGGTGTGGTTGCTGACAATAAGGTTAACAGGCTAATTCATACTGACCAAGCACCTCTTATGTGGACGGATAAAGAAATCGTCGATCTTAGCACCATTGCTAAAATCAAATTTGTTGTAGTTGATGCATTGATGTGTCTCGATGTTTCAAAAACAACTCTCTCCGATAAATCCAACCAGGTTAGAATGAATATGATTATTGCAGGTGAAGATCCCGTTGCAACAGATAATGTTTGTGCGCGTTTAATGGGATTAAACCCGGATGATGTTGAACATATAACACTTGCAGAACGTATGGGCCTTGGTACAAATGATATTTCCAAAATAAATATTGTGGGCGAAGATTTATCTGCAGTGAAAAAGAAATTTAGAAAGAAAACAACTGTTCCTCACCAGGTGTGGGGACAGGGAAATAGAGAGTGGCTGATAAGTTCTTCTTTTGATGCAACGAATATAGCTAACCCAATTGACTATGAATTTATTTCTGGTGAATCCAATTTCATTCCACAGGCGGGAATTAGTGGGTGGAGTAAAAGCACGTATTTTATTAATGATAGAATTGATCTGAAAACATATTTTAATTCCAGCCTAACACAGATGGCGTCTTATGCATTTTCATATTTCACATCATCCAAAGATCAGGATGCAGAATTATGGATTGGTTCCGATGAACCGATGAAAATTTATATTAATGGGAATTTGGCTTATAGTTTTACAGGAACAAGAACTTATGCTAATAACACCACTTTCTTAAGCGAAATAAAAAAGATTTCAATAAAGAAAGGAATCAACACGCTTCTTGTAAAATCAATTCAGAAATCAGGAACGTACGATTTTGCTCTCAATATCTGTGAAGTAGAATCAAATCTTAATTATCGTGGAAACCGTGTTGAGGGATTAAAATTTACAACGGATGTAAGTATTTCCGCTGTTAAAAATGAAAAACAGGATACACCAGCCGATTTTGATTTACTTCATAGTTATCCAAACCCTTTTAATGGTTCAATACAAATTCCATTTGTTGTACGCTCTGGAGAACAAGTATCTCTGGAAATTTACAATGTAATTGGAGAAAAAATTAAAACTCTTTATTATGGAAAAACTGGCACCAACAGTATGCGCACTGCTTATTGGGATGGCAAGGATAATTCCAATCATACAGTAACAAGCGGAACTTATCTTGTTGTATTAAAGGGAAACGAAGGGCGCTTTAAAGCAAATAAGATTCTTTTTCTCAAATAATTCAGTGTGAAAAATATTTTTGTGCGGAAGAAATAGGATGAATCCGTTTCAAATGTTTGAGGCGTTTATTGAAGCTGACTAAAATTAATTATTGCTATTAAAATAGCATACGGATGGCACTAAAATAATTTCTACAATAAACAATAAATCACGAAGAGAGGTGTACGTAAAATATGCAAATTCAAAAAAACTCAACTCCGTTTGACATTATTAATAAAAAATCATCACTCGGTTTTATTCTGGTGGCTGTGGTTGCTGCTTTATTTACATTTGGTTTTATGTTACCTGATAATGAAAAACCTGTTCAAAACTTAACTCCACCTGAAGGAGTCAATTCACCGATGGGTATCGCGAGGGGTTCGTATCCTGGTCGGGTTGCCTGGAAACAGGATTTTAACGCAACCAGCTGGGATGGGACAACAGGTCAATATTGGGATGATCGAAATACCGATCAAAATGAAGTACATAAAATGTTATCGGCTATACTCCAGGGATTCACAGAAACCAAGAGTGTTAAAGCAGCATGGGATAAACTTTTCAAATTCAATAACAAGCTGAAGGGGCTTGGCGAAAAAGGATATACGAAGGGTGAGAAAATTGTTGTTAAACTAAATCTAAATCCAACTGGTAAAACGGAAGATGCATGGACAGACAGAGGTTATCCAAGTCCTCAAATGGTCTATGCATTAGTTTCTCAGTTAATTGAAGTTTTTGGTGTCTCCGGAAAAGATATAATTTTGTCAGATCCATCTCGTTTTATCGGAGGACCAATTGTAGATAAAATCAGAGCAAATCCTTCGCCGGAATTTCAGGATGTGATTATTGAGGTTAACAATGCTTCCGGTTTAAAAGGGTATCGGACAGCTGAACCCGATTCCACCTCGCTGGTTTGGTTCAATATGCCTGATGGCAGCCGGTATAAAATGTGTTTTCCAAAATCTTTTTCGGAAGCTTCTTATATAATTAATTATTCGCTTGTAAGACCGCATCGTGTGTTTGGCATTACTTCCGTTGCTAAAAATCATTTTGGTTCAGTATGGTCATTCGAAAAAAAAATATTTAATCCCTCAATTCTGCATGCGTTTGCTTTGTGGGATTATCCCACCCCCAACAAAATGAAAGACCCGCATTCAGCACCGGTTCTTTTAGGACACAAAATCACGAATTCGAAAACTGTGCTTTATCTAGCTGATGGACTATACACAGCGTTTAACCAATCAAAACCTATTGTACGGATGTCATCCTTTAATAATGATTGGTTTTCCAGCCTGATTATTTCGCAGGATCCGGTTGCGCTTGAATCTGTTGTTTACGATTTCATATCAAATGAGCCTAATCTTATTAATGGAAATCCCAGTTTTAATGGTAACCAGGATAATCAGTTTCAAGAATGCGCGCTAGCCAATAATCCGCCGTCAGGAACAACATACGATCCCGAAAATGATGGTACCGGACTTGAAAGTCTGGGAGTGCATGAACATTGGAATAACAGCAGAGATAGAATGTATTCCGGAAATATGGGCAATGGAAAGGGTATCGAGCTTTTAAAAATTAAATAAGAAACTAAAACAGAATAAATATGGTAAATGTAATTTTGAAAAAGCTGATATTTGTTTTTTCTGTATTTCCGAATATATATATTTTTTGGAGGTGTACATGGACAGGCGGAATTTTGTAAAAACCGGAATGACTAGTTCTTTGGCTTTGGGATTAGGTGGTAATGTATTAGGGAATTCAGAGAAATTAAATGAACCCGAATTACCAGATAACCAGGAATGGGAAACTTTGTTTCTTGCTGACCTTGAACGCAGGTGGCCGTTTAAAATTAAGAAAACTAAAAAACGCCCCCATGTGTTTTTGATAACCGCGGATATGATATCACCTGATACCTATCTTATGTCAAGAAAAATTGCGGGTCATGTGAATCTTAAAAATATCAGGAGTATTGGGGAGGAAGGTACCAGGTTCGACAACGCCTTCTGCAGTAGTCCACTATGTGGCCCTGCTAGGGCAAGTTTATTTACTGGTAAGTACCCACCCTATTTAACAAATGGTGAACGTGCCCCCAATGGAATGAAACGCAATCTGGAGGAAGAAGATATAATTTTTCAGGAGTATGTAAGAAAATCGGGTTATAACACAAAGCATATTGGCAAATGCCATGTTGGAGCGGAGAAATTTTTTAAGGCATTTGGGGAAAATGATGCAGCATGGGATCGCTGGGCACCGCCTTTACTGGATGATGATCAGTACGTTGCATTTCTCGATAATAAAGGAGTGCAACCATTTAAATACAAAAAAGAATTAAGAGGTAAACAACAGGATCGAAAATCACATGGAAATTCATTCGGTGGTTGGATAGAGCAGAAAAATGGGGAACCATTTCCTATCGAAGCACATTACTCTTCATATTTGGCAGACAAAGCAATAAAAAAATTGAACGCTGCATTAAAGCAGGCACATGATTCACCTATCTATTTACAGCTCGATTTTTTTGATCCTCATCAGCCTTTTTCCATTCCTGCAGGATTGGAGAATCGTGAAAGGGAATTGAGAAACAATGTTAAATTGCCGGAGAGTTATAACCAAGTATCAATATCTGATTTCAAACCGATAAAGGATGAACCTGCTATTTATGATGTTTACAGACGATATTGGGGTGCGTATGATCCAAAGCTCGTTGAAGATTATATAGTGGCTCACTTTTTACAAATGGAAGTGGTTGATTATGCCGTAGGTAAATTATTGACTGAAATTAAACGTCTTGGGCTCTGGGAAAATTCACTCATTGTTTTCACTGGTGATCATGGCGAGATAAATGGTCGATTGGGATTGTTCGATAAAGGAGTATACTTTCAGCCAGATATTTTCAGGGTGCCGCTTTATATAAAATGTCCTGATTATGTGAATCAGAAAAATGGAGTTTACGAAATGCCGGTTTCATCGCTGGATATAAGTAAAACCATTCTGGGGTTCACGGGTATAGAGCCGTTTGATATACTTGATGGTGAGGATCTTGGTCCGGTTTTGACCGGTAAAGGAGAACGCAAAAAACAGGAATGCTTGTTCCAGACGGGGTGGCATGTTGGCGTAAATTATGGCGTTGGATTTCAGGTTTATGAAGACAAAGAACATCACTGGTTTTATGGATATAATATTAATGGGGGTGAACAGGAATTGTATAATATGGTAAACGAGGATGGGACAAACCTTATTAACAATAAAAAATATGAAGATGTAAAAATAAAGATTATAAGAAGAGTTGGAAAAATTCTTGCTTCTGATAATCGCTGGATAGGCTATTGGGCTACATTCAGATTACACAATGCAGAATATTTGCCCGTAAGTGGTGATGATATGCAAATGTTTAAACCAAAATAAATATTTCAACAAAGCTTTTTGTTGTGTAAGAAACATCCGAAATATAATTACATGAACGTAAAATATAATTTAATAAATATCAATTGGTGAAGGATGAAAAATGTTACGTAAGAAATTTGTAAT
>JFJP01037800.1_pt1 | contig 23271 bp, 11 predicted proteins | sample 431651 | NCBI WGS metagenome assembly JFJP01 (sample SAMN02602958, study PRJNA72255) | Microbial mat metagenome, whole genome shotgun sequencing project. | biome: fresh water; feature: sink hole; material: water; isolation source: purple microbial (photo- and chemosynthetic) mats found in...
TTTTTTACCACAATGGACACGAAATGGGAGAATTAACCTTATTAATACAAATTATGAAGAAATCAATTATCATTTTGTCAGTTCTGTTTTTGCTAATTGGAGCCAGCTTAAATGCCCAGAACAATAACAGCGTTGCTGTAAACCAGCTTGTTGTAGTGGCTAATCACCCCGGACCGGTTATCAGCAAAGATATATACGGCCATTTTTCCGAACACCTTGGAACTTGTATCTACGGTGGTATCTGGGTTGGTACCGATTCAAAAATTCCGAATACTTATGGTATCCGTAATGATGTCCTCTTTGCTCTCCGTGAGATCAAAGTCCCAAACCTCAGGTGGCCCGGTGGCTGCTTCGCAGATACCTACCACTGGAGAGACGGAATAGGTCCACAGTCGCAAAGGGCTTCCATCGTCAATATTCACTGGGGAGGCGTAACCGAAGATAACTCTTTCGGTACACATGAGTTCATGAAGCTTACTGAGCTGCTTGGTTGTGATGCTTATATTAATGGTAATGTAGGCACAGGTTCTCCCAGAGAGATGTCGGAATGGGTTGAGTATCTTACTTCCGATTCAGAGAGTCCGATGACTAAACTTCGAAAGGAAAATGGGCGGGAAGAACCATGGAAAGTGAAATACTTTGCAATTGGAAATGAAAACTGGGGCTGCGGAGGAAACATGACAGATGAGTTCTATGCAAACCAGATGCGACAGTTCTCAACATATCTTGGTAATTATGCTGATAATAAGCTTTACAGAGTGGCATGCGCTATTCATTATTATTCTATTGTAGATGGCTGGGGATACAAAGGTTCAGCAACAAAATTTGATGAGAGGGAGTGGTTCGAGACTATGAGGATGAACCTCCAGATGGATCAGATAATTAAAGGTCATGCAGCTATTATGGATCGTTATGATCCTCAGAAAACAAAAGGTCTGATTGTTGACGAATGGGGAAACTGGTTCCAGGTTGAGCCGGGCACAAATCCCGGGTTTCTCTACCAGCAGAATACTATGCGCGATGCACTAACTGCCGCAATTCACCTCAATATTTTTAACAAGTATGCCGACAGGGTAAAGGTTGCTAACCTTGCCCAGATAGTTAACGTGCTGCAGTCAGTGATTCTGACGAAAGATGATAAGATGGTATTAACTCCTACCTATCATGTTTTCAGAATGTTCAGGGTTCATCAGGAAGCACAGCTGCTTAATATTGATCTCAGATGCGAGGATTATGTTAATGGTACAAAAAAGATCCCGGCAATCTCTGCTTCAGCTTCAGTGGATATGGATGGAAAGGTACACATCTCACTGGCAAATCTTAATCCCAATAAATCTGTAACTGTTACATGCCCGGTTTTAGGTGAGACCTTTAAGAAAATTACAGGGGAGGTTCTTACAGCCGCTGAAATGAACTCATTTAACAGTTTTGAAAATGGTGATGTTGTTAAACCGGTTAATTTCACAGGATATACAAACAAAGATGGTGTTCTGACTATCAGTATGCCTGCAAAATCGGTTGTGGTTTTGGAACTGACGAAGTGACCTCACCCTAAAGGTAGTGTCTCAAAAGCTTCATATTGCCCCCTGCCCCCTAAAGGGGGTCTAAATATGGATGATTTTAAGTCCCCTTTAGGGGATTTAGGGGCTTTTTAAATGAGGTACTTTTGAAACAGCCTCCTTGAAGAATGAATTTAGGGGGAGAGGTCATATAAATAATTGATTATGAAAAAAATAGCCATTTTTTCTTTAGTAATTGCCGGTATAATAGCTTTGATTACAGGTTGTGGCAAGACTAATTCATCAGATGCTGATTACCCGATTCAGCCAGTCCCTTTTACCCGGGTTAAGCTTACAGATAATTTCTGGGCTCCCCGTGTAAAGAAAAATGCAAATGTTACAATTCCAATAGCTTTCGGCTACTGTGAATCGACAGGCAGGGTTAAGAATTTTGAAATTGCAGGCGGACTAGATACCGGAAAATTCCAGACTATCTATCCCTTCGACGATTCAGATGTTTTCAAGATCATTGAGGGTGCCAGCTATTCACTTCAGACTATACCTGATCCGAAACTTGATGCATACCTCGACAGCCTGATATGGAAGATCGGCCTTGCACAGGAAGATGACGGTTACCTCTACACGAACCGTACAATAGCTGAGATGCATGGCGGAGAAGGATTGCATGAGTGGGCTAGTAAGGACAGGTGGGGACTAGACTCAATACTCAGTCATGAACTTTATAACCTCGGCCATCTCTACGAAGCGGCAGTGGCTCATTATGAGGCAACAGGGAAAAGAACTCTTCTCGATATTGCTGTCAAATCGGCTGACCTTGTTAACAAAGATTTTGGATGGGACAGGGAAACTGTTTACCCCGGCCACCAGGTTATTGAGATGGGATTGGTTAAATTATACAGAACAACCGGCGAAAAGAAATACCTCGATCTCGCCAGATTTTTCCTCGATCTGCGTGGCCCGAAAGGTGAAGAATATAATCAGGCACATAAGAAGGTAGTTGATCAGACTGAGGCTGTAGGTCATTCTGTAAGAGCTACTTATATGTATTCAGGTATGGCAGACATTGCTGCAATTGAGAAAGATGAAGCATATCTTAATGCTATTACGAAAATCTGGGAGGATATCGTTTATGGAAAAATGTATCTCACAGGCGGCATAGGGGCAACAGGTGGTAACGAAGGATTCGCAGATCCATATGTTCTGCCAAATATGTCAGCCTATTGTGAGACTTGTGCTTCAATAGGGAATATTTTCACAAATGAGAGATTGTTTCTGCTTCACGGTGAGACAAAATATATTGACATACTTGAGAAGACTCTTTATAATTCGATGCTGTCTGGAGTCTCTTTATCCGGAGACAGGTTTTTCTATCCTAATCCCCTGGAATCGAATGGTCAGCACCAGCGTCAGGCATGGTTCGGGTGTGCGTGCTGCCCGTCGAACGTGGCAAGATTCGTTCCTGCTATACCAGGCTATATTTATGCTGTTACCGATAATGAGCTTTATATCAATCTTTTCATCTCCAATGATGCTGATATAAGCATCGGGGAGAATAGAGTGTCAGTATCCCAGAAGGCTGATTTTCCATGGAATGGTAAAGTTGAGATTTCTGTAAATCCTGAAGAAAACATAAAATTTGATCTTAAGATCAGAATTCCGGGGTGGGCCCTCAATGAAGCTATACCAGGTGACCTGTACAGATTTACAGATCAGGATAGTACGCCAATTAACATATCAGTAAATGGTGAATCTTTTGAAATTGAATCTCTTGATGGCGGATATGCTGTTATTTCAAGAAAATGGAAGCAGGGAGATAAGGTTGAAGTTGAATTTCCTATGCCTGTGAGAAAAATTGTTGCTGATGAAAGGATAAAGGAAAATTCCGGCAAAATGGCGTTTCAGAGAGGACCTGTAATTTATTGTGCTGAATGGCCTGATAACACTGACGGGAAAGTACTTAGCCTGATGATAAATAAAGATGCTTCAGTTACAACTGAATTTGTTCCAACTGTTCTTGATGGTACAATGATGATTAAAACTACCGGTAACAAGACAAAAAGGACCCTTGATGGTAAAGTAGAATTGCTTCAGGAAGAGCCTGTTACCTTAATCCCATATGCACTCTGGAATAACCGTGGACCCGGACAGATGATGGTATGGATCCCGACAGCAACTGAGGCTGCCCATCCCTTGCCTGCTCCAACAATTGCTAACAGAAGCATTGTAAGGACCAGCAAAAGGAACACAAGAGACCTGGGCGCTGTAAATGACCAGTTAACTCCTGCCCATTCAAATGACCATTCTGTCTCCTATTTTCACTGGTGGCCCGAAAAGGACAAGTGGGAGTGGATCGAATATGATTTTGAAAAACCTGTGACTATTTCAAAAACAAAGGTCTACTGGTTCGATGATGGTCCAAACGGCGGCTGTCGTATTCCTGATGAGTGGGAAATACTTTATCTGAGTGGCAATATGTGGCAGCCGGTTAAGGCAAAAACTCCTTATAAAGTGACAAAAGACAGCTGGGATTCACTTGAATTCAAACCAGTTAAAGCAACAGCCGTTAAGATTAAGGTTAAGCTCAATAAAGATTTCGCAACCGGAATCTACGAATGGATTATTGAATGAAAAAACGCCATGCATATTATCTGTTATTTTTTATTATTTCAATTAATGGCTGTGTGTCTTCTGTTAATGATAAAAAATTGGAAAATACAGACAGGTATTATGTTGATAGTAATCTCGGGAACGACAGTAATCCAGGTACAAAAAAACTCCCTTTAAAATCAATTGCTGAAGTTAACCTCAGACTTCAAAAAAAACCGGCTTCGGTATATTTTGCTTCCGGACAGGTTTTTGAAGGCACTCTTATTCTGAGAAAAGTTACAGGTTCATCCGGTTCTGAAATTGTGATTTCTTCCTATGGTGATGGAAGGGCCTGCATCAGCGGCGGGAACAATGAGGCAATTATTATTGAAGATTGCAATAGCTTGATTATAAGCAATCTGAATGTGAAGGGAAGTGGCCGTAAAGGAGGAAATAGTACTAATGGTATAGCATTAAACAGGACTGCCAATAGTACTGTTGAAAACACTAATGCTGAAGGGTTTCAGAAATCGGGACTTGATCTCCGGAATTGTTCCGGTATAGAAGTGAAAAGAGTAAATGCCTTCAATAATGGTTTTTGCGGAATTAATATCATGGGTTCTAAACAGAAGTTATCTCATAATATTCTGATTAGTTATTGCAGAGCTGAAAATAATCCGGGCGATCCAACAATTCTCGATAATCATAGCGGAAACGGAATACTTGTCGGGGTATCAGATAATGTGATTGTCGATCATTGTACAGCAACCAATAACGGATGGGATATGCCCCGCGAAGGAAACGGACCTGTCGGTATCTGGACCTGGCAAAGCAATAATGTAATTATCCAGCATTGTGTCAGTTACCGGAATAAAACATCGAGGAATGGAAAGGATGGAGGAGGTTTTGATCTCGATGGAGGAGTTACTAATTCAATAGTTCAATATTGCCTGTCATATGAAAATGAAGGCGCCGGATATGGATTGTTCCAATACTGGGGGGCCACTGACTGGTCAGATAATATTATAAGAAACTGTGTAAGCATAAATGATGGACTTAAAACAGCAGGGTCGGGCAGTTTTTTCCTGTGGAATGGCTCCGGCGACGAAAAGCAACTGTCAGATTGTGAAATATATAACAATATTGTATATAGTGATTCTGTTCCGGTTGTAAGCTTTGAAAATGCTTCAGCTCATAAAAACTTCAACTTTCATGATAATATTTTTATTGGTTCGGTACAACTGGTTAGCGGACAAAACAGTGGAAGTGCTTTTTACAGGAATACCTGGTGGGGCATGCGTGAACCCGGAAAATATCAACATCTGGAAATAATGAAACTAAATAGATTTTTTCAAACTCTGACTGAAATATAGAATAGACTGATGAGGGTCCAATAGTATGGATAAAAAGGCATTAACTATTTTTAACAATTCATAATCCTTCATGATTCTTATATGGTGTAACTTTATAACCGGATAATTCTAAACATACGATTATAACTAACTAACCTTCAATATGAAAAATATTCGATTAAGTGTTGTTTGTACACTTGTTCTGTTCATTTCAACAATCACTGTCTATGCACAGTACACTTCACCTAAGGATTCACTTGGTACCGCTACGGTTCCTTCTGAGATTCAGGATCCGGAACTCCTCGGAATAAACAAAGAGCCTGCGCATGCAACACTTATGCCGTATGCTTCACTTGAAGAGGCACTTACTGCTAACAGGCATGCTTCTACTTTTGCAAGAAGTCTGAATGGGACATGGAAATTTAATTTTGTAAAATGGCCGCAGATGCGTCCGGTCGATTTTTATAAACCTGAATACGATGTTACTTCCTGGAAAGAAATTCCGGTACCTTCAAACTGGCAGGTTCTGGGATACGGAACACCTTATTACCGAAACCTGGGATACATTATAAGAAAGGATTTTCCGAGAATTATGAGCATGCCTCCAAAGACATTCACAGCTTATGAGGAAAGAAATCCGGTAGGGAGTTATCGTCGCGACTTTGAACTTCCGGCAGAATGGAATGGACGTCAGGTTTTTCTAACATTTGATGGAGTCGATGCTGGGTTTTTCCTGTGGATAAATGGTACTAAAGTCGGATTCAGTGTTAACAGCAGGAATGCTGCTGAATTCGATGTCACTAAATATGTTAAGCCCGGTAAAAACATGGTTGCCGTTGAAGTATACAGATTCACTTCCGGTACCTGGCTTGAAGATCAGGACATGTGGCGGTTAAGCGGCATCTTCCGTAATGTTACATTATGGAGTGCTCCTCAGCAGCATATCCGGGATTTTTTCATAAAGACAAATCTTGATGATCAGTATAAGAATGCAACAGTAGAAATAACTGCGAAGGTTAAAAACTATGGATCAAAAGCTACAAAGGCAACAAAGCTGGATGCAACCCTCTACGATGGTAACGTTGCTGTTGCATCTGCAATGTCTGAAGCTGTTGTTCCTGCTCTGCAGCCTGGTGCCGAGAGTGCAGTTAACCTTACTTTCCAGGTAACAAATCCTGAAAAATGGACTGCTGAAACACCTGAATTGTATACTACCGTTCTTACACTTACAAGCGGAAAGAAAGTTGTTGAAACACTATCTGCCAGAACCGGTTTCAGAGAGATAGAGATCAAAGGAAGAGTCTTTCTTGTTAACGGAACTCCTGTTAAACTCAAAGGTGTGAACCGTCATGAAAACTGGCCTGATGTCGGACATGCGGTTACCGAGGCACAAATGATACGTGATCTTGAACTTATTAAGCAGGGAAACTGCAACCTGGTGCGTACATCACATTATTCAGACGATCCGCGGTGGTATGAGCTTTGTGACGAATATGGTATGTTCCTTGTTGGTGAAGCCAATGTTGAATGTCATGGTTACATGGGACGATTTGATGAAGAGCCGACAATGAAAAGTGCAATAATCGACAGGAATGTGGCCAATACTGAAAATTTCAAGAATCATGCTTCAATTATCATCTGGTCGCTTGGAAATGAGAACGGAAGAGGCGGATCAAATTTCAGGGCTGCCATGGCCACAATCAAAGCAATAGACAATACACGTCCTGTTCATTATGAGGGTTTTGGAATCGGAAAAAACAATCCGGCCGATATCGACAGCCGTATGTACACAGGTGTGGCTGAAGTAGAAAAAATTGCTCAGGATACAAGTTATAAGAAGCCATTCTTCCTCTGCGAATATGCTCATGCAATGTTCAACTCAATGGGAGCTATCGGCGAATACAATGATGTATTCGACAAATATGAAACAGTTCTTGGAGGTGCTATCTGGGAATGGCAGGATCAGGGTATCTACAACAAACGCGATCCGAACCATTCAATAATAGCCTATGGTGGTGGTTTTGGTGAATTTCCGAACGATAAGTACTTCATTCATAAAGGAGTTGTGGCGTCAGACCGTTCGCTCAAACCGCACTACCCTGAAATGAAAAAAGCTTATCAGTGGATAAAAGTTACCGGAGAAGATCTTTCAAAAGGAAGATTTCTGATTAGCAATAAATATCAGTTTGTAAATCTTGATGGCTTTAATGCAACATGGACCCTCTCTGAAAACGGAACGGAAATTTCACGTGGCGATGTTAAGATTCCTGATATTGCACCCGGTAAAGAGGCTTTTATAACAATTCCTTATAAGATAGAAAAAGTTAATGCAGGTTCAGAATACTTTCTTCGTCTCTCCTTTGCTCTGGCTGCTGATCAGCTATGGGCAAAAAAGGGATTTGAGATGGCTTCAGAACAGTTTAAACTTCCAGTTGAATCACTTGCTGCATCTCCGGCAACAGCAATGAATCCACTTACACTGGTTCCGGGTCAGACGGACATTACTATTAAAGGTTCGGGATTTACAGTTGTTTTCGATAAGATTGCCGGAACATTCACAACTCTTGAAAAGAACGGAACCAACATGCTTTTAAAAGATGGCGGACCAAGACTTCATCTGTGGCGTGCACCTCACAGAAATGATGATATGTGGGCCGACAGGAGCTGGGTTACAACAGGCCTCAGGGACCTCAAATGGACCACCCAGAATGTGAGTGTTGAGCAAAAATCTCCTTCAACAGTGGCCATAACTGTCAGGCTTCTTGCTACCGGCAAAAATAACTTCACGGTAAATCATGATATTGTTTATACTATCTCCGGCGATGGTTCAATACTTTCTGAGAATACGGTTAACTCGAGCGATCCGAAACAGGTTGTTGCCCGAATGGGTGTAAGGCTGTTACTCGATAAAAAGTTAGATCAGGCAGCTTATTTTGGCCGCGGACCAATGGAGAATTATGCCGACAGAAAACGCGGTTTTGATGTAGGTATCTATAAAAGCACTGTTGCAGAACAGCTTACACCGTATGAGAAACCGATGGAATGCGGCAATCATGAAGATGTTCGCTGGGCAAAAGTTACAACATCCTCTGGCAGTGGAATGATGGCACAGTCGGTTAATACCCTTCTGCAGGTCTCGATGTTACCATATATTGACGAAGAGATGGATAAAGTTGAATACCGGATCGATCTGCCACAGAGCAGTGCCACAGTGTTTACAATAAGTCACCTTACACTTGGTGTTGGAACAGCGGGTTGTGGTCCGAGACCTCTTCCCCAGTATGTTGTTTATGCTGCTCCGACTACCTTTAGTTACATTTTAAAATTGTTGTAATACGCTTAAAATATGCGTAAAATATTCCTTCTATTAATTGTATGCACATACTTCCCGTTACTTCTGATGTCACAGGATGGTGCAAAGAAGATAAGACTTAACCAACTTGGGTTTTATCCTGAATCTCAGAAAATTGCAGTAATACCTGATGGTACTGAAAGTGATTTTTCTGTAGTTTCAATTCCTTCCGGGGAGGTTGTTTTTCAGTCAAAATTAACCGGACCAAATAAATCTGCTTTCTCTCCGAAATTAACCCGCATTGCTGACTTTTCCAGTGTTACAAAGCCGGGAAGTTATAAGATTTCTGTCCCCGGACTCGGTGATTCTTATCAGTTTGAAATTAAGCCTAATATATTTTGCGGACTTACTAAAGCTCTTATAAAGGGATATTATTTTCAGAGAATGTCTACTCCCTTGCTTCCTGAATATGCCGGAAAATGGAGCAGGGCTGCCGGTCACCCCGACAGGGATGTTCTTGTCCATCCTGCAGCAGCATCACCTGCAAGACCTGCCGGTACTATTATCTCATCTCCAAAAGGGTGGTACGATGCCGGTGACTATAATAAATACATTGTGAACAGCGGAATTACAATGGGGACATTATTATCTCTTTATGAAGATTTTCCGGGCTATTTTGATACGCTTAACTTAAATATTCCTGAAAGCAACGACCAGGCACCCGATCTTCTGAATGAGATTGCATGGAACCTGCGCTGGATGCTTACAATGCAGGATCCTGCCGACGGAGGTGTTTATCATAAAGTCACAAATGCTGATTTTGATGGAATGGTGATGCCATCGTTTTGCGTTACACCCAGATATGTAGTTCCGAAAGGGACTGCTGCCACTCTCGACTTTGCTGCAGTTATGGCTCAGTCATCGCGAATCTTCGGAAAGTTCAAAAAAGCTTTTCCGGGTCTGGCCGATTCATGTATCAGATCGGCTGAAAAAGCATGGTTATGGGCTAAGAGTAATCCAAAACTGGCTTATGATCAGAACCGTATTAACAGAGAATTTACTCCTGTTATCAATACAGGAGGTTATGGCGATTCCAATTTTACTGACGAATTTATCTGGGCAGCTGCCGAACTTTATATAACTACAAAAAATACAGGTTATTACAGGGAGGTAAATATGATTCCCGATACTCTTATGCCATTGCCTTCATGGGGGAATGTAAGATTACTTGGTTATTATACGCTGGCAAGGTTTGAAAAGAGACTGACAGATGGGGCTAAGAAGGATTTTCCAATGATCAGAGCCGGATTAATAAAAGCTGCGGATCAGATGTCTGAGGGTGTTAACGACCGTTCCTACAGAACTGTTATGGGCAGAACAGCACGTGATTTTGTCTGGGGAAGTAATGCTGTAGCTGCCAATCAGGGAATCCTGCTTATTTATACATACAAACTTACGGGAAACATAAAGTACCTTGAATTTGCCCTCGGCAATCTTGATTATATACTTGGAAGGAATGCCACCGGGTATTCTTATGTTACAGGGATAGGGGATAAGACACCTATGTTTCCTCATCACCGCCAGTCGGAGGCCGATGGTATAGCTGATCCTGTCCCGGGTTTGCTGGCAGGAGGACCGAATCCGGGCAAACAGGATAAGTGTACAACATACACTTCTTCCATTCCTGATGAGGCTTATACAGATGATGTCTGTTCATACGCTTCAAATGAAATTGCAATTAACTGGAATGCCCCGGCAGCATATCTTGCAGGTGCCGTTGAAGCACTATTCTCAAAAAAATAATTAATTTAGCAAAAACATAACTTAACCACATGAAGAAGATTTTAATAGTATCACTGGCATTAATTGTGCTTATAGCAATGTCCTGCAATCAGTCGGGAAAAGGTAAGTCAACACTTAAGAAGGACCTGTTCGGGACACATGAAGGTAAAGAAGTATATCTTCTAACGCTTACTAACAAATACGGAAACGTAATAAGGCTTACCAATTTCGGAGCTAAGATAACCTGGATCGAGGTACCTGCCAGAAATGGGACGAAAGACAATATCACATTCGGATATGACACGTTTGAGGAAACTATAAATGGTGACATGTCTTTTGGGTCAACTGTAGGAAGGTATGCCAACCGCATTGCAAACGGAAAGTTCTCGATTGACGGAGTTGAATATACCTGTCCTCAGAATAATGGTCCAAATACACTTCATGGCGGGCCAAAAGGCTGGCACAGTGTAGTTTGGGATACTGAAGTACTGAAGAGTGAAAGAGGACCTGCAGTTAAGTTTTCATATGTTAGTCCTGATATGGAAATGGGCTTCCCTGGTACTGTTACAGCTTCAGTGGTTTATACATGGACAGACAACAATGAGATAATAATGGATTATACATGGACAACAGATAAAAAAACAGTGGTAAATCTTACCAACCATGCTTATTTTAATCTTCACGGTATAAATGAATACGATGTTCGTTCTCACATTCTTGTACTCAAAGCATCAGCTTTTACACCTGTTGACTCGGTTATGATTCCTACCGGGGAGATACGACCAGTTGCCGGAACACCGTTTGATTTTACAACTGCGCACAATATTGGTGAGCGGATTGATCTGGAATATGACCAGTTAATTCTCGGAAAAGGGTATGATCACAATTATATTCTTGATAACAAAGAAGAGGTTGATGTAGTGTTATATGAACCATTAACAGGTCGTACACTGGAGGTTATCACCGATCAGCCGGGGATGCAGCTTTATACCGGTAATTTCCTTGACGGGACTAAGAAAGGTCATGGCGGTAGACCATTCAATTTCAGAGCTGGTATGTGTCTTGAGTCAGGTCATTATCCTGATAGTCCAAATCATCCTGAATTCCCCACAACTATAATTAATCCGGGAGAAACAAAAAAATCAACAACAATCTACAGATTTTCAGCTCAATAACATATTGTAATATATAAATTATGGCAACCCGAAGAGTATTTTTAAGAAACACGGCAATAACTGCTGCCGGAATTGGATTAGCACCCGCATTTTCAAGCGCACTTGCAGGCTGCGCACCTTCAGACAGAATAAATGTTGGTCTGATAGGTTGCAACGGTATGGGATTTGCTGACCTTAGTGAATTTCTCAAACATCCACAGGTTGAGTGTCTTGCACTCTGCGATATTGACGATGATGTACTTAACCGCAGAGCAGCTGATGTTGAGAAAATAAGAGGCAAGAAACCTGCCAATCTTTATAAAGACTGGCGTAAACTAATTGATAATAAGGATATTAATCTGGTAATTGTTGGAACACCTGACCATTGGCATTGTTTGCAGATGGTTGCTGCCTGTGAGGCAGGTAAGGATGTTTATTGCGAAAAACCTATCGGGAGAACAATTGAAGAGTGTAACCTGATGGTTAAAGCTGCACAGAAATATAAAAGTGTTGTTCAGGTTGGTCAGTGGCAGAGGAGCGATCCGCACTGGCTCAATGCCGTTGATTTTATACGTTCAGGTAAGTTAGGAAAGATAAGACTTGTCAGAGTATACTCATACCAGGGATGGAACACTTCTATACCGGTACAGCCTGATATGGATACTCCTGCAGGGATAGATTATGATATGTGGCTCGGACCGTCACCAAGCCGTCCGTTTAACAAAAACAGATATCACTTTACCTTCCGCTGGTTCTGGGATTATGCAGGAGGACTGATGACAGACTGGGGTGTTCACCTCCTCGATTTCGCTTTATTCGGCATGGATGTGACTGCACCTAAATCGATAATGGCAATGGGAGGCAAGTACGGTTATCCCGATGATGCATGTGAAACACCTGATAGTCTTCAGACAATATATGAATTCGACGGCTTCAATGTAATGTGGGATCATGCAATAGGTATCAACGACGGAGGTTACAAACGCAATGCGGTCTTAGGCTTTGTCGGTGAGAACGGTACCCTGGTTGTAGATCGCGGCGGATGGGAAGTAATTCCTGAAGTCGTGAATGGAGTTACCCGAATGGAAGCTGTTCCATGGGTAAAAGGTACAGGTGAAGGTTTGAAAAACCATGTTGTAAATCATCTTGACTGTATGACTAAGCGTAATTACAAGACAAATGCCAATCCTGATATCGCAGCTCATATTGCAAAGTTCTCAGCACTTGGAAATATAGCATACCGTACAGGTAAAAAACTTGTTTGGGATGGTACTCAGTTCACAAATGATGTTGATGCCAACAGATTTCTGGTCCCCAATTACAGGGAGCCATGGAAACTGCCGAAGGTGTAATGGATTTTTGAATTAACAAATTAATGGATATGGAATCAAAAGCATTTAACCAGGAGTCGTCAATCGCGGAAAGAATGTTCTCAATTGATTTTTTCCGTGGGTTCACTATGTTTTTACTCATAGGTGAAAGTACCAGGCTTTATTCCCATATCAGAAAAATAGATACCGGCATAACCCAGTTCATTGGTACACAACTTGAACATCATGAGTGGCATGGCCTTTATTTCTGGGACCTTATTCAGCCATTTTTTATGTTTATTGTCGGTGTTGCAATTCCTTTTGCTGTTGCCAACAGGATTAAGAAAGGAGAGGGTGACCGGACAATTACTTTTCATGCTTATAAGAGAGCTTTACTGTTATTCCTTCTTGGGTGGACTCTCTATTGGATTGGTCCGGGTAAAGTAGTCTTCAGGTTACAGGATGTTCTTACTCAATTATCTGTAACATACCTTGTTGCCTTCCTTATACGAAACAAAAGTTTCTGGTTTCAAATGACATTATCGCTGGCTATTCTGCTCATAATGGATCTTGCCTACAGGTTTTTTCCTGTTGAGGGATTTAACCAGCCATGGGTCGCTTATCAGAATCTTGGTGCCTGGGCTAATATAAAGATAGAAGGTGTTGAGAAAACGAGTATATGGGCATCAATAAATGCTTTTTCAACTATAGCACATACTGTATGGGGAGTTCTTTGCGGTAAACTGTTAATGAGTTCTAAACCTGCCGGAGAGAAGATCAAATTGCTGATAATTTCAGGTGTAGCAGGATTAGTTATTGGTTACTCTCTTGATCTGCTGAATATTACTCCGATAATCAAGAAAATTGCAACAGCATCATTCGTATTTACAAGCGGCGGATATGCTATTCTTGCCCTGACATTTTCTTACTGGCTCATAGACGTTAAGAAGATCTTTGTAAACGGTTCAAAAATGTTCAGAATAGTTGGTATGAACTGTATCTTCATCTATGTCTTCTTTGAGTCAGGAGGAGCAGGCCTGGTATATAAAATTCTGACTCCGCTTCCGGTTACCCTGTTTTCATGGGCGGGTGAAATAACTGTTGGAATTGTAACAAGTTTAATGGTGTGGGCAACTTTATGGTATCTCTGTTATTGGCTTTATAAGAACAAGCTGTTCATAAAGATATGATCAGAGCACTCCTGTCCTGGATACTGCTGCTGGCTCTGTTCCCCTCTATCCCTGAGTCTGATCTTGAACTTCTCAGGAGTAAGGTATTATCAGAGATGATGCAGCCTTCTGTAGACTCAAAGCTTATTAATAGGCTTACAGGATCAATAAGAGAAGATGGTACATGGCCCGGGATTGATTATAAGGATGTATCAAGAACCGGGTTTCAGCATAGCCGGCATTTAGACAATATGGTTGCCCTTAGCCGGGCTTATAAGAAATCAGGGTCTGAATTTAAGGGTGATGAAAAATTAAGAAAAGTAATTAATTCATCACTCGATTACTGGCTGGCAAACGACTTTATCTGCGATAACTGGTGGAATAACCAGATCGGTACTCCCGACCAGTTTGTTAAGATCCTGATGATTATGGATAAAGATCTGTCAGCGGATCAGATACAAAAATCTCTCACAATTGCTTATCGAGCAAACCTTACCGCTTCGGGTGCTCGTCCGAGCGGTGACCGGATTAAGATTGCAGGCATACTGGCAAAAAACGCCTTGTTTCAGCGAAATGATTCTCTTTTCGATGAAACGATTAAAGTGATTGCAGGTGAGGTGAAGTTTTCAACCGGAAGAGGGATGCAGTACGATTACAGTTTTCATCACCGGGAAGACAGGGTTACTTCGACACTTTCATACGGCATGGGATATGCAGATGCTTTTGCTGAGTGGGCTGCTCTTGTTTCAGGCACACAATATAGTTTCCCGGAGAGCGCTCTGAACCTTCTTATTGATTATTACCTCGATGGAATATGCCAGACAATGGTTTACGGGAAATATCCTGATCCAGGTGCAGAGAACAGAAGTATCTCCCGCAGAGGATCATTACATGCAGTAGGTTCCTCCACGCCTGAAAGACTGCTCAAAGCCTCAGATTACAGAAAAGACGAACTCAGAAAGATTGTTAAGATCAGAAATGGTGAGTCAAAATCAGATTTGTCAGGTGTCCGGTTCTATTGGGATTCAGAATATTTAAGTGTTCAGCAGCCGGATTATTTTACTTCTGTTCGTATGTTCTCTTCCCGTAATAATAATATGGAAATGCCTTATAACAGCGAAGGGCTTATGAACCACCATTATGCTGATGGTTCAAACTTTATTTCAAGAACAGGTGATGAGTATTATGATATATATCCGGTCTTTGATTTTCAGAAAATACCCGGAACGACAATTGTTCAGAAAGCTGAACTGCCTTCAGAGACACAGATACAGAAACCCGGGCTTACAGAATTTGCCGGAGCTGTAACTGATGGAAATTCAGGAGCCGCTGTATTCGATTTTAAAAGTCCGCACGATCCGCTAGCTGCAAAAAAAGCCTGGTTCTTCTTTGATAGAATCTATGCATGTCTCGGTAACTCAATTTCTTCTTCCGCTTCCGGAGAGGTATTAACAACAATAAATCAGACACTTCTCAGAGGTGTTGTTATTGTTAATAGAGAGGGAACCAAAAGTGTTGTTCCTGAAGGTGTTGTTAAATATGAGGATCTTAAGTGGGCACTTCATGACAGTATAGGGTACATATTTCCTGAAAAAGCAAAACTTACCCTTTCAAATAAATCAGAAACGGGTAACTGGTACAGGATAAACAATCAGTCTGATTCACCGAAGGATGAAGTCAGCGCAAAGATCTTTAAGCTTTGGTTTGATCATGGCAAGCACCCGGAAAATGGCAGTTATGAGTATTTTGTTATGCCTGCTGCCGCAGAAACAGATATTGACAGATTCGTTAAGAAACCGGAGATTACCGTTCTTAGCAATACATCTGAAATTCAAGCGGTAATGAATTTCACTACCGGTCTTGCTCAGATTGTATTCTATACATCAGGTGAGTTAACACTGACAGATAAAATTAAGATAGGAATTGACAGTCCGGGACTGGTGATGATTTCATTCACTGACAGTACTGTTAATGAAATAACAGTAGCCGATCCCTCAAGAAGGCTTTCAAGGATACATGTTTCCGTGAATGCAATGTTAAAAGCTGAAGGTAATTATTTCAGGATAACATGCGACAGTATTTCAAAAGTAAGTGAGATTTCAATTGATCTGCCACAGGGCGTTTATGCAGGCAAAAGTGTAAAGATATTTACCGGCAAAAAAGAGAAGATTGTATTAAATGAATCTTCAGATAATGAGAGTGTTGTCAGTAAGTTTCTGATTGAAAAAGTTTGGTCGGGGCATCCTGTTGGTTTCTCATTACTTACTAAAGGAAAACGGCAATATATTGCATTTTATAATTCGGAGCGACGTATGGTTGCAGGCCAAAGAAACCTTTCGGAGGATAAATTCAACCTTCACGTACTTCCGGCGACAACAAGAGAAAAGACAGAGGGAACAAGTACTGTGCTGGGGTGGGACAGTCATAATTATGTTACCCTTGCTGTTGATAATGAGGGCTATATTCACCTTTCAGGAAATATGCATGTAAATCCCCTTACATATTTTCGGAGTACCAAACCTGAAGATATAACTTCTCTTGTTCAGGTTATGGAAATGACAGGCAAAGACGAAAAACGTTGCACGTACCCTGTTTTTATGACTACCCGTGAAGGCGATTTGTTGTTTCATTATCGCGATGGATCAAGTGGTAACGGAAATGAAATATACAATATATATTCCTGTGCTACCAAAAAATGGACACGCCTGCTCGACACACCTCTTACAGATGGCGAGGGCTTGATGAATGCCTATCAGACACAGCCAATTCTGATGTCGGATAACTGGTACCATGTGTGGTGGGTATGGCGCGATACGCCTGACTGCTCAACCAATCACGATCTCTCATATATAAAGAGTCCCAACCTTAAAAACTGGTACGACGGATTTGGTAAACCGATTGAATTACCTGCTAAGCTCAGCAAGAAATCAGTCATTGTTGATCCTGTTCCCGTAAAAGGTGGAATAATAAACCTTGCAGCAAAATTGTGTCTTGATGCGAATAATAAGCCACACTTTGTATATCACAAGTATGGGTCAGATGGTAATATTCAGCTTTTTGTTGCCGGAATTGAGAATGGCAAGTGGATAAATTCTTGCATTACCGACTGGGATTACAGATGGAATTTCTCGGGAGGAGGAAGCATAAATTTTGAAGTAAGGTTAAATGATTTCACTAGAAGGGATGACGGGTTATATGAAGTGAATTTCTGGCATATTAAATATGGCGACGGAACAATTCTTCTCGATAAAGAATTCAGACCAATAGGGAAAGTTTTAAAGGCTGAATCTTCACGAGCCTTATTTACAAAAGAAGGATCTTTTCCGGGATTACAGATCCGTACTGCAGGTGATTCAGGCAGATCATCTGAACCGGGTATAAAGTATATGCTTAAATGGGAGTCACTTCCTGCAAACCGCGATAAGCCGTACTCAGAACCATGGCCAAGCCCCGCAAATCTTTATATTATGAAAATTTCGGCCAGATGAGCCCTGTTGCAGAAAAACGGATTACATGATTGTTCAATTTTAAATACAAATGACAGATGAGAGTAAAAAAAATTCTTTTTCCGCCTTTAATGATTTTAGTTGTTTTTATTGTCATCCAGGGATGTAAAACAGGAAGTGATCAGAAACAAAATGCTGCTGCGCAAGCCGGTGCTAATGCAGCAGGATCTTTGCCAGGTATGCCAATCCATGAAGCAGCAGTAAATGGAATGACTGGTCAGGTAATCAGTTTACTTGACAACGGTATTGCTGTTGATACTCTTGACGTTGAAGGAAGAACTCCCCTTATGTATGCTTCCTATAACGGATATACTGAGCTTATCAGAAAGCTTATAGATAAAGGAGCTAATGTGAATCTGCAGGACAATTACGGACGTACAGCTCTGATGATGGCCTCTTCAGGTCCATTCCCGGAATCAGTTAAATTGCTGCTTGATAAGTACGCTGATCCGAATATTACTGACGATGAAGAACATTTCTCCGCATTAATGTATGCTGCTTCTGAAGGACAGCTTGAAGTTATAAAACTGTTACTGTCAAATAAAGCAGATCCGTTACTGAAAGACGTTGATGGCGATGATGCTCTTACTTTCGCCAAAAACAATGGACATGCAGAAGTAGCAATTCTGTTGCAGTCGATGAAAAAATAAAAATCAAAAAGATTTATCAATTTCTTCAGGTGGTGTATAATCTGAAACAAGTTTTGCTTTTGTGTACTTTTCAATCTGATTGTCACACTCGTTACGCAGTCTGTTAAGAACATCATTATAAGCAGGATCCTGTGCCAGATTTTTTGTTTCAAGAGGATCATTCCTGAGGTCATACAGTTCTTCAGGAGTTTCAATAAACCTGTATCTGAAATATTTCCATTCGCTCGTTCTTATACCTTCACTTGAAGGAATTTCAGGCAATTTCCAAAGATGTTCGAATAAAATTTCCTCCCTGACTTTTTCAGGTTTCTTATTCCTTACATATGGCATCAGACTTATTCCCTGATATTCTTCAGGAATTTCAACGCCTGCCATATCAAGGATTGTTTTGGCAATATCTATATTAAGGGCCATATCGCTTATATCATTGTGCTTCTTCGTTCTCGGATCAAAAATAATAAGCGGCACATGCAGTGAATTGTCATGCATAAGCCATTTGCCGGCCAGCTGACGTTCACCCAGATAATACCCGTTGTCTCCTATGAGGATAATTATTGTATTGTCAGCCAGTCCTTTGTCTTCAAGCAATTTTCTGATTTCACCTATTTCATCATCTATCTCAGATATCATTCTGTAATAACCTTTTACGCTGTGCTGATATTTTTCAGGAGTATCGAACCGCCATGTCCAGCGCAACCTGTTATAACCTTCCCTGACCTCTTTTGGCAAAGCATTAAAGTATTTATCCTCTCCTAAAACCGGATCAGGTATTGTAATATCAGAATATAGTTCGTCAGATTTTTTCTGCCAAATATACTGTTCGGGTGCATTGTCGTGAGCATGAGGTGCACTAAAGCTTAAGGAAAGACAAAATGGTTTATCCGCAGAAGCATCCTTGATGAACTCCTGTGCCTGATAACTTGTATACTTTGTAAGATGAACAGTATCAGCTCCAATGGTTTTGAAGAAGTAACCCCTTCTGTCGGGGAAGTTTCCGTTACGATCGTAAATGTCTGCTCTATCGAATAGCTTTTCAGCGTTTTTATAAGTTACTCCAAGCTTGCCAAAGAATCCGGTATTGTATCCATTCTGCTTCAGAATTACCGGATAGCTGAGTTGCATGTAGGGTTCTTTCAGCGGACCCTGCTGAAAGGTATATCCATGAGTTCTTTCATACATACCGGTAAGTATCGAAGCTCTGCTGGCAGCACTTATGGGTGTTGTAACAAAAGCATTTTTAAACCAGGTTCCTTCACTTGCAAGTTTGTCCATCTGGGGGGTTCTGATTATTTTATTTCCCGCGTAACCCATTGCATCCCAGCGGTGGTCATCAGTCAGAATGAAGATTATGTTTGGTTTCTTACTTTCTTTAGTATCATGTTTTACAAATGAACATCCTGATAATAAAGAGCAACCGATAACCAGAGCAGATATCTTTTCCATAATGAAGTTTTGAAAGTTATTTTTCACTCCCCCGGAGGCAGGTGCAAATGAAAAAATTCAATTAGCCTTAAATATAATTATTATAAAGATTTTTTATACTTTTCCACTCACATCTAATAAATTAATTATGAGAAAAGCATCATTTCCTGCTATACTGATTTTACTTGTTTTTTCTTCATTATTTACCACTGCACAGCAAGTGCCATATTCATTCCCTTTCAGGAATCCTTCACTTCCTCTTGAGGAGAGGGTGAATGACCTTGTATCGCGACTTACACTCCAGGAGAAAGCTGATCAGCTTCTTTATACAGCACCGGCAATACCGAAACTTGGAATTCCTTCCTATAACTGGTGGAATGAGGCTCTGCATGGCGTAGCCAGAGCTGGTTATGCAACTGTATTTCCTCAGTCAATAACTATTGCCAATTCGTGGGACGAAAGCCTGATGTTTAATGTTGCAAGTGCTATTTCTGATGAGGCAAGGGCCAAGTATCACGAGTTTCAGAGAAGGGGCAAAACAGGTATATACCAGGGACTTACATTCTGGTCACCAAATATTAATATATTCCGCGACCCCAGGTGGGGCAGGGGACATGAGACCTATGGGGAAGATCCGTTCCTTACCGGAAGAATGGGATTGGAGTTTGTCAAAGGATTGCAGGGTGATGATCCGAAATATCTGAAAGTTGTTGCTACTGCAAAGCACTATGCTGTACATTCGGGTCCTGAGCCGTTGAGGCACGAGTTTAATGCAAAAGTAAGCGAAGTGGATCTCAGGGAGACATATCTTCCTGCTTTCAGGACACTTATAGTGGACGCCGGAGCATACTCAGTTATGGGTGCATATAATATGGTCAGAGATTATCCGGCATGCGCCAATCCCATGTTATATGGCATACTAAGAAATGAGTGGGGATTCAAAGGTTACATAGTATCAGACTGCTGGGCCATTTCAGATTTCTGGAAGTTTCAGAAATTTTCGAAGGATGCTGCTGAAGCTGCCGCCGCTGCCGTAAAGGCCGGAACCGATCTTGAATGTGGCGTCGATTATAAGCAACTGATGAAAGCAGTTGAGCGTGGACTCATTACTGAGGCAGATATTGATGTTGCAGTAAAAAGGATTTTCACTGCCAGATTTAAACTTGGTATGTTCGATCCGGATGAGATTGTTCCATATGCACAGATTCCATTCTTTGTGAATTGTTCCGATTATAACAATACACTGGCCAGAAATGCTGCTCAGAAATCAATAGTTATGCTTAAAAATGCTGAGAATATTCTTCCTCTGAGAAAAGATATTAAGACACTTGCTGTTATCGGTCCAAACGCTGACAACTTTGAGTCGCTTGTTGGAAATTATAATGGTATTTCAAAAGATCCGGTTACTGTGCTGAGAGGAATTAAGAATAAGCTTTCTCCCGAGACAAAAATAATTTATGCAGAGGGCAGCGATCTTGCTGATGGTGTTCATAATCTGACAGTAATTCCGTCGCGATATCTGCAGACTGCTGATGGCTTTCAGGGTGCTGTCGGCGAATACTTCGACAACAGGGATCTGAAAGGGGAACCGAAATTTACAAGGATCGACGATCAGATCAACTTTTACTGGGAACATCTCTCCCCGCGTTATGACCTTCCCGATGATAATTTCGGAGTGAAGTGGACAACTTATCTGGTAGCTCCCGAGACAGGTAAATTTGCTATCGGAAGCTGGGGATCATCATATTATGAGGTTTACTTAGAAGGTAAGAAAATCATATCGGAGAGAAATGAACATCATGCGTTTCATAAAGAGTATTCCGTTGACCTTGAAGCCGGGAAAAAATATAAAGTTGAAGTCATTTATAAAAACTATGCAGGCGATGCAGATATGAAGTTGCTATGGGCTCGGCCTCGTCCGAACCTGATCTCAGATGCTGTAAACGCCGCAAAAGATGCTGATGCTGTTGTACTTGTTCTTGGACTCTCACAGAGGCTCGAAGGCGAGGAGATGCCAATTAAGACTGAGGGATTTCTTGGCGGCGACCGCACAAACCTGAACCTGCCGGCTGCACAGGAGAAACTGCTTGATGCTGTAACAGCAACCGGTAAACCTGTAATTGTGATTCTTACCAATGGTGGTGCTTTATCTGTGAATAAGGCCCGGGAGAAAGCAGCGGCTATCCTGCTTGCCGGTTATGGAGGTCAGCAGGGAGGAAATGCAGTGGCCGATGTGTTGTTTGGTGATTATAATCCAGGGGGAAGACTTCCTGTAACATATTATAAATCAATAGATCAGATACCTGCTTTCGAAGATTATAATATGACAGGAAAGACCTATAGGTTTTTTAACCAGGAACCATTATTTCCATTCGGATACGGATTAAGTTATACTACGTTCTCTTACAGTAATTTAGCAGTGCCTGTCACTGCAGTTGCCGGCGATAAAGTAATAGTAAAGGTTACCGTGACAAATACCGGCAGGGTAACCGGAGATGAAGTAGTACAGCTTTATCTAACCGATGAAAAAGCTTCTACACCACGGCCAATCAGACAGCTTGAGGGATTTCTCAGGATCTCATTAAAGCCGGGAGAAAGCAGGGATGTTGAGTTTGCTCTTGATCCAAGGCAGTTCTCTATTATCAATAATAAAGATAAAAGAGTTATAGAACCGGGCTATTTTTCCATATCTGTTGGCGGGAAACAACCGGGTTTCAAAGGTTATCTCGATCCACAGTTTACACAAGTATTAACCGGAAGGATCAGATTAACAGGGAAAGAAGTCTCTTTTGCAAATTAATTCTTAACCACGGAGTTGCACAGAGTTTACACGGAGTTGTACAGAGTTTATTAAATCTAAACTCCGTGTATTCTCTGTGATACTCCGTGTAACTCCGTGGTTAAATTTTTTTACTGACCTTTTAATTGTTTTACAAGCCAGTTATTCAGTGCCTCTGTCTCTTCAGGAAACTGCCAGTGGCCTGTTTCCAGATAAAGAGCTAACTGTTTCGGAGCTGTTATTACATTATAAGCCGAATACATTGAAGTTGGGGGACATGTAAGGTCGTTATAGCCCCATGTGTAATAACCGGGAGCCGTAACTCTTCTGGCAAAATTCACAACATCATAATAGCCAAGAGTCTCAACTTCATTGGGTTTAGGCTGGGCATTTTTAAAATAGTGCGGCCATCCGCCTGCCCTGTTATTCAGATATCCTGTATGATCGCAAAGTGCAGGATATAGAGCTGCCGCAAATTTTATTCTTTTATCAAGTCCTGCTGTGACAATTGTTAAAGCTCCTCCCTGACTTCCTCCGGTAACAGCAACATCTGTTCCGTTGAATTCCGGTAGTGAATACAGAAAATCAACTGCCCTCACGCAACCGAGATACACTCTTTTATAATAGTGTGTGTTACGGTCGTTCATTTTTACTGTGTTATAGGCATAGAGTGCTCCTCCTGCCAGATCTGTATAAACCTGGGGATCGAGATTTACAGGAATTCCATGAATACCTATATCCAGCACTAT
>JFJP01001865.1_pt1 | contig 23266 bp, 15 predicted proteins | sample 431651 | NCBI WGS metagenome assembly JFJP01 (sample SAMN02602958, study PRJNA72255) | Microbial mat metagenome, whole genome shotgun sequencing project. | biome: fresh water; feature: sink hole; material: water; isolation source: purple microbial (photo- and chemosynthetic) mats found in...
TGAACCTGCGCCGTTACGCCTGATCTGCGGCGGGGCAAACCCGCCAGCGGAATGGCCGACTTGCCCGCCGCGCGTTTAATCGCCTTCATTCTCTGTACCGGGCTGTGCGCCGCGCCGGCAAGCGCCTTGGAGGTGAATGTCGCGGTTGGCGCCGACGCCCCTGAAGGCCTCCAGGCGCTGCTGATGCGGCATCTTGAAATCACCCGGGCGACGCGCTTGGGTGAAACGCCTGATGCAGAAGAAATCACCCGTTTGCGGCGTCAGAGCGAACAAACCGCGCACGAATTACTGGCGACAGAAGGCTATTTTTCGCCGCACGTGGAATCCAGCCAGATCGATGATCGAGTCGAATATCGCATCGATACCGGCATTCGCACCACCGTTTCTGGCGTGAAGTTGATTTTTTCTGGTGCGCTGCAGTCCAGCGATAGTCGAAATCTGCGCGGACGTGTCGAGCGCGGTTTTACATTGAAACCTGGCACGCCATTTCGCCAGGCCGATTGGGATGCGGCCAAGCGGGCGACATTGCAGCCCTTGCTGGCGGGCGCTTATCCGGCGGCGCAAATCACGTCGAGCGAAGCACGCATCGACCCGGTCGCGCATCACGCCGATTTGAGCCTGACCATCGACAGCGGGCCGCGCTTCCAATATGGCGCGTTGGTGATCAGCGGCAATCAGCGCTATCCGCCATCGATCATTCGCAATCTGAGTCCGCTCAAAGCGGGGCAGCCAATGCGTCAGCAGGACTTGCTCGACTACCAGATCGCTCTGGAGGCGAGCGGCTATTACACCCAGGCCGCGGTGCGCATTGAACCCGATCCAGCGCATGCTGCGGCAGCGCCAATCCAGGTCGAAGTGGTGGAACGGCCATTGAAACAGCTCAGTCTGGGCGCCGGGGTCAGCACCGATACCGGGGCGCGGGTTCAGTTGGGCTGGCTGGCGCGTAATATCGCTGAGCGCGGTTTGCGCCTGAAACTGGATGCTCGGCTCGAAACTGCCAGCCAACTCGGCGCGGCCGAATTGGCTTGGCCGCGCAGTACCTCCGGTTACGAAAACAGCCTTGGCATTCAGTTTAAAAATGAAGAAATCGAAGGCCAGGAAACCCGCTCAAGCGTGTTCGTCGCCAAACGCAGTCGCACCCGCGGACAGATCGAGACCACGCTGTCCTTGCAGTATCAGACCGAGAATCAGGAAATCGGCAATCTGTTTGTCTCCGGCAACCAGGCGCTGTCGCTCAACTATGTCTGGACGCAGCGCAACATTCGGCGCGCCGTCTATCCTCGCCAAGGCCATGTGCTGACCCTGAATGTGGGCGGCGCGTCTGATGCGTTGCTGTCGGATACGTCATTTCTGCGCGTGTATGGACGTCATAACCAGTTTTATTCGATCGGAAAATCCGGGCGACTGGCGTTGCGTGGCGAGTTGGGCAGCGTCCTGGCCGACCGCCTGGAGGGTATTCCCACCGATTTTCTGTTTCGCGCCGGCGGCGATAACTCGGTGCGCGGTTATGCCTTTCAGAGTCTCGGTCGCGGTCTTGCCGGCGGCGTTGAATCGGTGCGCTATCTCGCCACCGCGAGTGCCGAATACAACTATTTCTTCAACCGCGATTGGGGCATCGCGCTATTTGTCGATGCCGGGGATGCCGCCGATAGTGCATCCGCGCTGTCGCCGGTATTTGGTTATGGCCTTGGCGCGCGTTATCGCTCGCCGGTGGGGCCAGTAAATCTGGATCTGGCTTATGGCGATGCCAATGCTGCATTGCGCCTGCACTTCTCGCTCGGGGTTTCGTTTTGACACGCGCCGCCTGGCATCGTCTGGCCTGGCGACTGTTTATCCCCTTCGCCGGGTTGGCGTTGCTGTTGACGGCGATGTTCTGGCTGGCGAACAGCAACGCCGGTCTGCGCTGGCTGACCGATGGCGCAGCCAGGCTGAGTCGCGGTCAACTGCAGATCGAGGGGGTCACCGGCGAACTGAGTACGTCCATCGGCATCGAAAAACTGGTATTCATCTCGGCGACGCAACGCGTCACCTTGCAGCATCTTCGTCTGCAATGGCAGCCGCGCGCGTTGTTGCAAAGAACGCTCGACGTTGATCTGCTGGCGATAGAAAGCGCGCGTATTGAACGCCTGCAAAAGGACACCACGCCACTGCAATTGCCCGCCAGCCTGCGTCTGCCGCTGGCGGTTCGGATTGCCGCCTGGGAGGTGGCGCGACTTGAGTTTGTCGATGCCGGGCAGACGCGTACTTTCGATGCACTGCACGGCCAACTAGACGGCCTCGCTGACACCTATCGCCTGAATGCAACGGCGACCTCGCCATGGGCGAAACTGGCGGGGCAAGTCGAAATCGACAAGGACGCGCCGTTCAATCTGCACGGCCGCTTCGGCGCCGAGCGGCGCGAACCCTCGCCAGTTGAAGCTCGGCTGGAATTGAGCGGAAAACTTGCGGCGGTCATCTTCAAGCTCAACGCCGAAGCGAAGCGCATGCATTTCATGGCCAATGGCGAAGTGGCGCCGTTTGCGTCAATCCGCCTGGTCAAGCTCCTGCTGGCTGGGGAAGGCATCGATCCGCACCAGTTTGCGGTCGGCGCGCCGCGCGCCGACCTGGCTTTTTCCGGCGTTTTCGAGGGAAAGCGCGATCCCGGCGAAGCGCATGAGCGCCTGTTCGGGACGTTCAGCCTGTCGAATCAACTCGCTGGCCGGCTCGACCAGCAGCGTCTACCGCTGGCCAATCTGACCGGCGCGATGTTCGGCGACCATCAACATGCCGACTTCAGTGCGTTATCGGTTGATCTCGGCAAAGCCGGCCGTTTCGACGGCGAGGGGACGTGGCGAGATGGGCGCTTTCGCGTCGATCTGCGCAGCGCGCGCCTGAATCTGGCCGGCATTCAGGGCGATCTGTATGCCAGCCAAATTGCCGCCAGTCTGCTTCTGGAGGGAGACGCGACGCGCCAGCGCTTGACTGCGGAAGTCAGTGAAATCTGGGGGAAAGGCCGCTTTGCGCTGAGTCATGCCGATCATGTCTTGCGTCTGGAGTCGGCCAATTTTACCGGTCAGTCCGGGCGATTGAGCGCCAGCGGCGCGTTGCGGCTGGATCCCGGCCGTGCTTTCAGCGCCCAGTTTGACGCGAGTGGCATCAACCCGGCGCGGTTCGGGAAATTTCCTCGCGCGCGCTTGAACGCGCTTGGCGAGGTGAGTGGCGCGCTGGCACCGACACCGCGCCTGCGCGCCGAATTCACGCTGCCAAAAGGCACGCTTGAAGGCTATCCGGTCAGCGGACATGGCCGCTTGAATTACGCCAATCAACAGCTGTCCGACACCGATATCGTGCTCGACCTGGCCGGTAATCTGGCTCGCCTGAAAGGCAATTACGGTCGTGCCGGCGATCGTCTTGTCTGGTCGATCGATGCGCCAGCGCTGCATCGGCTGCATGCCGGACTAGGCGGAAGTTTGCGCGCGGACGGCGGCGTCAGCGGCGATCCGAAGCAGCCGAAAATTGACGCACGGCTGGTTGCCGACGACTTGCGCTTGCCGGCTGACATCGCCGCCAAACGGGTCAATCTGCAACTGGCATTACAGGCCACGGCGCAAGGCGAATTTACTGGTCGGCTGCTGGCGCGGGGCGTCAAACTCGCCGCTTGGCGTTTAGATTCGGTCGATGCGACGCTGCGCGGGCGGCGCGATGCGCATGACCTGACGGTGGCGATGCAACTGCCCGACTGGCGCCTCAACGCAACCCTGGCGGGCGGGCTGGATTCGGCGCGGGTTTGGCGCGGTCGATTGAATACCGCCGAAGTCGAGGGCGCATGGCCGCTGCATCTGCAGGCCCCGGCCAGATTGCAGTTGGGGCGCGACCTGCAACAAGTCGACGATCTGGTCCTGACGCTGGCAGGCGGCCAGTTGAATCTGGCGCAATTTCAACGTCAGGGCGCCCAATTCAGCAGCCATGGCAGTTTGAGCAATCTGCCGTTGGCGCCGTTGCTCGGCTGGATGGAAAAGGCCCCGCCGCTGAGTACCGATCTGCGCCTCAATGGTGATTGGAATCTACGCTTGGGCGACCATCTCGACGGTCAAGCCCGCTTGCTCCGTCGCAGCGGCGATGTGCGCTGGAACGACCCGGCAATGCCATCGGGGTTGACGCAATTGACGCTGGATCTGCGCGCCAAAGCCAACCAGCTCAGCGCTACGCTTGCCGTCGATACGCAAGACGCCGGTCAACTGCGCGCTGAAGGCCATGCCACGCTGCTGCGCACTGCCGCCGGTTTCAGTTTGCCGCGGAGCACGCCGCTGGCCTGGACGGCGAAAATCGATGTTCCCGACCTGCGCTTGATGAAACCCTTTTTGCCCGCGGGTATGCGCGGCGACGCTCGTCTCAAGGCGCAACTTGCCGGCAGTGGCAGCCTCTCCGCGCCGAGCATCGAAGGGCGGATCGAGGCTGGCGGGATTCGTTTCGCGATACCGGAAGAGGGCATCGTCATCACCGACGGTACGCTGAAACTCGACCTGCAGAATGGCCGGGGAAATCAGCTGCAAGGGGAACTGAAGGGGCAGAGCGGCCGCATCGTGATCGGCGGCGAAGTGCTGTTGACGCCGCTCCAGGCCGATCTGGCGCTGACCTTCGAAAAGTTCTCCATCAGTAACCGCAGCGACCGCCACGTCATCGTTTCCGGGTTGACCCATCTCAAACTGGAGCAGCACAAACTGCACCTTTCGGGCGAGCTTGTCGCCGATCGCGCGCGCCTGCAAATGCCGGAATCCAGCCGGCCGACACTCTCCAGCGACGTGGTGATCGTCGGCCGACCGCCGCGCGAAAAAACTGCGGCACGCGGCTTGCCGCTATCACTCGATCTGAAGCTCGGTCTGGGCAATGATTTTCTTTTTAACGGCGGTGGATTCGATGCTCGTCTGGGCGGACAACTGCGGCTGTTCACGCAGCATCAGGTACTGCGCGGGGAAGGGGTAATCCAGGTGGTAAAAGGGCGTTATGCCGCCTATGCGCAGTCGCTTGCAATCGAGCGCGGCGTGCTTCGATTCACTGGCCAGATCGACAATCCCGGTCTTGATGTGCTCGCGGTCCGCGCCACGCCTACCGTCAAAGCCGGTGTTCAGGTTGGCGGCAGTGTGCAACGTCCGCTGGTGACGCTGTATTCCGATCCACCTTTGCCAGATACCGAAAAACTCTCCTGGCTGGTGCTCGGGCATGGTCTGGATGGCGTTGGCCAGCAGGAATTTGTGCTGCTGCAAATTGCCGCCGGCGCGGTGTTGCGACAAGCCGAATCAGTCAACCTCCAGGCCAACCTGGCGGAAGCGCTGCATATCGACAGCTTCAATCTTCGCGCTGGTACTGGCGAAGATGTCGGCAGCAGCGTAATCAGTGTTGGCAAGCAGATTTCCTCGCGCGCCACGCTGAGCTACGAACAAAGTCTCGACGGCCTCAACCAGGTGGTGAAGGTTCTCTACCAACTCAGTCCGCGCGTGCGGTTGGAGGCGCAAACCGGGAATCAAAGCAGTTTCGATGCGTTTTACAGTTTGGAGTTTGATTAGTGACGGTCCATGAATAACCTGGACAGTCACTAAGGCGGGCCTTCTTTGTGCGCGCGCTTCCCTGAAGTGTTCTCGCCGCGCTTGTTGTGGGTGCGCGTTGATGCATGCGCCTTCTCCTTGTTGCAGGGCAACAACCTCTGTTAGGATTCGACGCATATGAACATGCTTCGTCAGTCCTTTTTTCGATTTACCTTGCTGCTTCGGGCGGCCGGGAAAGATTGATTCACGCGTATCGACGCGCAAGCGTTAAAGAATCCCCGAGAAACCGCCGGCTCGCTGGCGGTTTTTTCGTTTGGGGTCGGCTCTTACTGGAGTATTTGAAATGACACATATCCGTACCGACGACACCCGCATCGAACAAAGCGACGAACTGCTCGCGCCGATGCAGATCATGCGTGAATTGAAGGCGAGCGAAGCCGCCCTGCAAACCACTTTTCAAGCGCGCACCCGGATTCATGACGTTTTACGTGGCGCGGATGATCGGCTGGTGGTGGTCGTTGGCCCTTGTTCGATCCATGACACCGCGGCCGCGCTCGAATACGCCGCGCGGTTGAAGGTTCTGGCGAATGAACTGGAACAGGACCTGATCACCGTGATGCGCGTTTATTTCGAAAAACCGCGCACCACGGTAGGCTGGAAAGGGCTGATCAACGATCCGCACATGGACGAGAGCTTCGACATCAACGAAGGCATGCGGCTGGCGCGCAAGCTGTTGCTCGACATCAACGAAATCGGCCTGCCCTGCGGCACCGAATTCCTCGATCTGATTTCGCCGCAATACATCGCCGATCTGGTTGCCTGGGGCGCCATCGGTGCGCGCACTACCGAGTCGCAATCGCACCGGCAACTCGCTTCCGGCCTGTCCTGCCCGGTTGGTTTCAAGAACGGCACCGATGGCGGCGTCAAAATGGCGGTGGACGCAATCAAGGCCGCGACTTCCCGGCACCATTTTGTTTCGATCACCAAATCTGGTCATGTCGCGGTATTCAAAACCGCCGGCAACGAGGACTGCCACATCATTCTGCGCGGCGGTAAAGCGCCGAATTATGATGCCGCCAGCGTCAATTCAGCCTGCAAGGATCTGGCCAGCGGTAATTTGCGCCAGTTGGTGATGATCGATTTCTCGCACGCCAATTCGAGCAAAAAATATGAACGCCAGATCGAGGTTGGCCACGACGTCGCCGGCCAGATCGCCACGGGCGATGCACGCATCTTCGGCGTGATGATTGAAAGTCATCTCAACCCTGGTCGTCAGGACCTGGTTCCCGGCAAGCCTTTGGCGCACGGCGTATCGGTCACCGATGCCTGTATCGGCTGGGATGCTACCGAGCCGCTGCTGCGCGAACTGGCGGAAGCGGTGCGAGCGCGTCGTCTGGCCCCACCGGCTGAAGATTAATAAGGCGATCAGGGGAAGAGACGGCACACGACGCGATAGGCTAGAATTCGCGACGGCGGGCCTCCCCGCATGGTTAAGCCGTGAACCTGGTCAGGTCCGGAAGGAAGCAGCCACAGCGGTCGATACCAGTGCCGGGGGTCAGGCTCGCCACCTCCCCATTTCAGAATTCCGAGGAGTTCAGCGTGAACCAGGCTGCACGATTCGTGCGCACGACCTTCAGTGCAATCACCCTGATCCTTGGTCTGGCCGTGACTTCAACTGCGCATGCCATCACCGGCTCCGGCGTCGAACTCGGTTACGGTGTCGAGCACACTACCGCCGTCCGCGTCGGCGCGCGTTGGGACTGGAACACCTACTGGAGCGTCAGCGATGGTTGGATCGCCAGCGGATTCTGGGAAGCAAGCCTGGCTTATCTGCACAGCGATGGCCCCGTCAATTCCGGCATCTGGGATGCCGGCATCACGCCGGTGTTTCGGCTGCGTTCTGGCGTCAGCCGGTTCTTCCTGGAGGGCGGCATTGGCGCGCATTACCTGACCAGAGACTGCCTCAATAACTGCCGCCAACTCGGCAGTAAACTATTGTTTGGCGATCTTCTGGGGTTCGGTTGGAACTTCGGCGAGAAAGATCGCTACGAACTCGGCTACCGCTTCCTGCACCATTCCAATGCCTATCTGGCCGAACCAAACGATGGCGTCAATCTTCACCTGATCCGCCTCGGCTTCAACTACTGAGCTTCCCGCCCATGAGCCATCAAGTTCTTGCCCGCAAATGGCGCCCGCGCAACTTCTCGCAACTGGTTGGCCAGGAACATGTCGTCAGAGCGCTTTCAAACGCGCTGGCGCAGGGCCGCTTGCATCACGCCTATTTATTCACTGGCACCCGTGGTGTCGGCAAAACGACGCTGGCGCGCATCTTGGCGAAGTGTCTGAATTGCACGCATGCGGATCACCCCAGCGCGGAGCCCTGCGGCGTCTGTCCAGCCTGCACAGAAATCGATGGCGGCCGCTTCATCGACCTGATTGAAATCGATGCCGCCTCCAACACCGGCATCGACAACATGCGCGACGTCATCGAAAACGCGCAATACGCCCCCACCGCCGGGCGCTACAAGGTCTACATCATCGACGAAGTGCACATGCTGTCGAAGAGCGCCTTCAACGCCATGCTGAAGACGCTGGAAGAACCCCCCGGACATGTCATCTTCATACTCGCCACCACCGATCCGCAGAAAGTGCCGGTCACGGTGCTGTCGCGCTGCCTGCAGTTCAACCTCAAGCAAATGCCGCCGGGCCATATTTCCGGTCATTTGAAGAACGTCCTCGAAGCGGAAAATATCCCGTTCGAATCCAGCGCACTGAGTCTGCTGGCGCGGGCCGCCGCCGGCAGCATGCGCGATGCGCTGTCGTTGACCGACCAGGCCATTGCCTATTGCAGCGGCGAAGTGAAGGAAGCCGAAACTCGCGCCATGCTGGGCGTCATCGACCAGGCTTATTTGTTGCCGGTGCTGGAGGCGCTGGCCGTGCAAGACGGTCCGCGGTTGATGGCAGAGGCGGCCGAACTGGCCGCGCGCGGCTTCTCGTTCGACGCCGCACTGCAAGACCTGGCCGGCTTGCTGCATCAGATCGCCCTCGCCCAAAGCGTGCCGGAGGCCGTCGCCGAAGACACCCCCGAGCGTGACCGCTTATTCGAACTCGCCCGTCAACTCGATCCGGAAAGTGTGCAACTGCATTACCAGATTGCCACCCTCGGTCGGCGTGATCTGGAATGGGCGCCCGACGAATACGCTGGCTTCAGCATGACCCTGCTACGTATGTTGGCGTTTACGCCAGGCGATGCGCCAGAAGGCTCGCGTATGTCGGCTCCGGTCTCCACGGCCGCAAAAGTCACCGCGCCAGCCCGTTCCGCCGCCGCCGCATTGGCTGCCAGCAGTCCGCCCGTTCGCGCGGCGGTAACGCCACACGTCGCGACAGGCAGTTGTGCTGTCGCCGCAAACGAACCGATCGTGCCAGCGCAAACGGAATCCGTCGCATCGGCAACGCCGGCGCAGGTCATCGCCAGCAAACCCGCCATCGACGCAACAGGTGTCAGCAACGACTGGCGCCCGCTGGCTGAAAGTTTGCCCGGCCTGACTCGGCAACTGGCCATGCAATGCGAGCAAATTGAACGCAACGACGCCGTTCTGCATCTGCACTTGCCGGAAAGCCAGAAAGCGCTGCTCGCCAGCGTCGGCGACAAAATGCGCGCAGCCTTGACAGAAAAGCTCGGCAGCAGTATCAAAATCGAGATCGAACTGGTCACCGACACCCGGCAATCCCCTGCCGCTGAACGCTTGCGCGAACAAGCTGCGCGGCAGACCGAAGCCGAGCGTGATATCCACAACGACGCTTTTGTGCAAACGCTGGTTCGCGAGTGCGATGCCAGCCTGAGCAACATCCGACCGCGAATAGCGTCGGCGGGCTGAATGCAGTCCGGTTTACTGTCATGCCGGCGCAGTCCGGTGTTCTGAATTCAGCGCGGATTACAGCGCATCACTCTCTATTGAACCTACTGAAAGGCAAAAAATGATCAAAGGCGGAATCGGCAATCTGATGAAACAAGCTCAGCAGATGCAGGAAAACATGCAGAAGCTGCAAGCCAAGTTAGCCGAAATGGAAGTTGAAGGAGAATCCGGCGCGGGTTTGGTCAAGGTCACCATGACCGGCAAGCATGACGTCAAACGCGTCAGCATCGATCCATCCCTGTTGGCCGACGACAAGGACATGCTGGAAGACCTGATCGCCGCAGCGGTTAACGACGCCGTACGCAAGATTGACGCCTACAGCCAGGAGAAAATGTCCAGCGCAACCGCCGGTTTGCCGCTGCCGCCAGGGTTCAAGCTGCCGTTTTAACCCTGCAAGCAGGGGGCGACAGCGGGACTTCAACCTCCATCATGCAGAATCATGTGGCGGCATTGAATCAAATGCCGCTTTGGAAACATTCGCGCCAACGCAGTATTAAAATATTTAATCGGAATGGATGAGTAAATATATCAACTATTTCGTGCTTGGGCGTGCGGCGCGAGACGCGATTGAATTCCTCTTTTTGTTGGTCTATTCTGGACATGTGCGTCTTTTTTTTGGGGATTGTCGATGAGTTTGTCTTGGTTTGTCCTGGATAGACGCGTGGGTAGATTTGGTATTTTTGAAAACAAGTTATTGATGGCATTTAAACCATTATCCGGATTATCTCTGAACTGAGAGGATGATATGAAAAAGGTTATATGGCATGTGCTGAGTTTTATCATGCTGACATTTGTTTTGTCGGCATGTGATGGTGGTTCCGGCGAAAATGTAGACGTGCCTGCATTGATTGGTAAATCTCAGACGCAAGCTGTTGCCGATTTAGCGGCGGCAGGCTTGGTGTCTGGCAATGTTACGCAACAAAACAGTAATACCGTGGCGATTGGCAATGTAATCAGCCAGGATCCAAGTGCCGGTGCTTCTGTCGCCACAGGGAGTGCGGTCAATCTGGTCATTTCTTCTGGGCCCACCGCCTCGGCAAGCACTTCGGCTACCGGCAACGTGAGTTCCAATACGTCTGATGTGATTACGGTAGCTACCGGTTCAGGCGCCAAGATTCTCATCCCCGTTGGCGCGGTTCCGAAAACAGTCAGCGGCGAAAATGGGACGATCGCATTCTCAATCGAGAAAGATACAACGACAACGCCACAAATACCCGCGGGTGTCAGTAAAAATGGCGACACCTATCTTTTCGGGCCATCTGGAACAGTATTCGCCAAACCTGTTGCGGTCACTATTCCACTCTCCGGCACCTATTCACCTGATCGCGAATACAAGCTTTATCGGGTAAATCAGACCACCGGTGTTTCTGAATCTTATCCAACTGTTTACGATCCCGTAAACAATTCGCTGACTGCGCAGACTTATGAGTTTTCACCTTGGTGGGCCGGTTCGTCACCCACTGTCAATACGGCAAACGGATGTGTGAATGTCGATAATCGTTCTTCCTCTATCTGGCGCACTGTTGTTACGCAACAATACACGCTCAAATATCCAACCGTCGACGCCGGTTTTGATGGCGCATCTGCAACGTGGTCAAACGGCGCAATTGGCTGGACTAATCATAGCGATTGGTATTTGCCGCAGGGAACTTACCAGATGTGCGTCGAGGGCGAAGTCAATGGTGTAGCGCATCACTCGGAGTTGATTCCTGTCGCAATCAATAATGCATGGAATTACAGCAACCCAGTTTGTACTAATCTGGGCATCGGTAGCGTGGCTTTGCCTTTAACTGGCCGTTGTTCATCTTCGCCCGCCCCGACCGCATCCGTCGGAACGGGTGATCTACAGATCAGTCTTACTTGGCATTCGAGCGCAGCGCTTGATCTCGATTTGTATGTTGTCGAGCCGAGCGGTGAAGAAATTTATTACAGTCACAAGGTCTCCAGTTCCGGCGGCACTTTGGATCGTGATAATAGATGTTCCAATTACGTCAACGGCCAATCTGAAAATATTTTCTGGTCCAATCCGGCATCTGGAACCTATGCAATCAAGATTCATTTTTACTCAAGCTGCTCTGGATCCGCGACAAGTATGCCATTTGAGGTTCGAGTGGTTAACAAGGGGGTGACAACGACTTATTCGGGTACTGCAACCCAAGGGTCTGGTCCGAGCACGTTCAAAAATATTATTGTTGGAAGCGGTGGCGGCACTGGTGGCAATTGCCCAACCGGTCCCTTCACCAATAAGGTTACGATCGGCACCGGTTTCAATGGCACTGATATTACCGGTACGTCAACCTCATTCTCGCTGTCCGGGCTTGCCAATGGCGGTGATCTTTATGCACGCATTGAAAGCGCTTCCACCTTTGAGCCGGAACGATTTGCACGTCTCTATATCAATGATGGAATTTATGGGCAAAAAGACTTCTGCACTAATTGCAATACCCCGCCGGTTCTGAATTGCCCGAATTTGATGATAGGTAAATTCCGTATTACCGATACAGGGTCATTCTCCACAAAAGGCTATTCAGTGCCAATGGGGGGGTATACAGAATCCTACCTGGGTGGCTCCAATATATATATTGGGCAATAAACCAGCAGGTTAGTTAAATCCAACGCCATTCGACATTTTTTGTCGAATGGCGTTTTTGTATTTGTTCTACTGGGCATCAAGAGTGCATAAAGACGCAGGGCTATATTTGGTTTTTTAATTTAATTGTTTTGTTGCGGCGTTGCTGCACCCTATTCGAACTTATTTCAGCTTATGTCCCTTCCCGGAACGCTCTCCAGTCTCATTGACGCACTGCGCGTCCTCCCCGGCGTTGGCCCCAAGTCTGCCGCGCGGATGGCTTACCACTTGCTGCAACGCGACCGTAAGGGCGCGGCGCGCCTTTCCGCCAATCTGACCGCCGCGCTGGAGAAGTTGCATCACTGCCAGCGCTGCAATAATTTTAGTGAAGAACCGGTGTGCGAAACTTGTGCCAGTCCGCGCCGGGATGCCCGTCAGTTGTGCGTGGTGGAAATGCCTGCTGATTTGAATCGTCTGGAAGAAACCCTGGCTTATAAAGGTCTTTATTTTGTTTTGATGGGGCGGTTGAGTCCGCTCGATGGTATTGGCCCGAAAGAAATCGGTTTGGAGCGGCTGATCGAACGCGCTGGGGATGGCGTTACCGAAGAGGTGATTCTGGCGACCAATTTCACTGCCGAGGGAGAGGCGACCGCGCATTACGCCAGCGAACTGCTCAAATCGCGCGCTAATGGTGGGAAACTCAAAGTTTCCCGGATCGCCCGCGGGCTGCCCGCTGGCGGTGAACTCGAACATGTTGATGGTATGACCATTGCCCAGGCGCTGCTGGATCGGCGCGTAGTCTGAAAGAACGCATGACTGAAGATAAGAAGAACCCGACGCCGTTGGAAAAGCTGATGGCCGAAATAGCCAAGGGCGACGACTTTCCGGCGCTTTCTCGCACCATTAACGAGATCAACAATGCGGTCGGCGATGAGAACAGTCGCGCCAGCCGGATGACCGATATCATTCTGCGCGACGTCTCGCTGACCAAAAAATTGCTGCGTCTGGTCAACGCCGCGCATTACGGTTCTTTCGGCAATCAGCCGATCAGCACGATTTCCCGCGCGGTGGTTATCCTGGGCTTTGACGCTGTACGCAACGCGGCGGTTTCGCTGATGTTGTTCGAGCATCTCCGCACCCACGCCAATGTCGATCTCCTTCGCGGTGAAGCCATCGACAGTTTTTATCGCGGCATTCTGGGTCGTATGCTCGCCGGCAGTGCCGGCGTGCGTGATAGCGAAGAGGCTTTCATCAGCGCATTGTTCCGCGATCTGGGCAAGCTGATGGCACGCTTTCATTTCTTCGATAAAACCGAGCAAGTCAGCAAACTGGTCGATGAAGACCTGCAAGATGAAGTCAGCGCCAGCCGACAGGTGTTTGGCGCCGACTATGACGAGTTGGGGCTGGCTATCGCCAAGCATTGGCATTTCCCGGCTAATTTGTTGCATGCAATGTCACCGATGGATCCCGCGCCACTGAAAAAACAGGGCGCTACCGACAGTGATCGCTTGCAAGTCGTGGCCAGCATGGCGCGCGACCTGCATCGCAGCTTTGTCGGAAAAACGGCTGAAGAGCAGGAACAGGCCATTGAATCCCTTTATCTCCGTTACCGTGAAGCCGCTCAGATCAGCCGCGAGAGTCTGTTTGAAACAGCGCATAAAGCGGCGCAGAAACTGAAAAGCGAAACTGCCATCCTTAATGTCGACATCAGCAAAAGTGCGCTGATGAAACAGCTGCTGCAAGGTCCGGTAGAGAAAACCGGAGGCAAAGAAGGCGAAGAGGCGAACAGCTTGCCTGAGGATGCGCTTGCTGAAAATGCGGAAAACGATGCGACCGGCGTGCTGGTTTTGGGGATGCAGGACATGACGGCGATGATGCTGGGTGAATATCACTTGGCCGACATCTTCAAACTGCTGGCGGAACTGTTTTACCGTACCGCGTTATTTGATCACGTCTTGATATGCGTGCTTGATCGTAACAGTCAGAGCCTGGTCGGTCGTGTTGGCCTGGGACAGAAGTCGGCGCAGATGCGCAGCGCTTTTCGCATTCCCCTGGCATTTGCGCCGGATGTGTTTCATGCCGCCATCGCGAACGCACAGGACATCATGATTTCTGATGCCACGGCGGATAACATTCGCAACCGAATCCCGGAATGGCATGCGCGCACCTTTCATGCACAGGCATTTCTGTTGTTACCAGTAATGGTCAGAAACAAGCCGCTCGGCCTGATTTATGCCGACATGACTAAACAGCCCAAGCCGATCCCGTCGCAACTGCTTGGCCTCCTCAAGGCGCTGCGGAATCAGGCGGCGCTGGCGTTGCAGCAAAAACTTTGAATTGGAAAGCACCTCGCATGGAACTTAATACACTTACCGCCGTGGGCCCGCTGGATGGCCGCTACCGCCGCAGCAGCGCAAAACTGGCACCCTATTTCAGCGAATTCGGCCTCATCCGTTATCGCGTAAAAGTCGAAATTGAATGGCTCAAAGCGCTCGCCGCAGAACCTGCCCTCGCCGAAGTCCCCGCCTTCAGTGCAGCTACGTTGAGCGAATTGGACAACCTGGTCAGCGGCTTCTCGCTAGACGATGCGGAAGCGGTGAAAACCCATGAAAAGACCACGAACCACGACGTCAAAGCGGTCGAGTATTTCCTCAAGGATAAACTCGCGGGTAATGCCGAAGTGACGCGTGTGGGTGAGTTCATCCACTTTGCCTGCACCTCGGAAGACATCAACAATCTGTCACACGCGCTGATGCTGGAAGACGCCAGACGCGGCGTCATGCTGCCGGCCATCCTGCATCTGGAAACCCGGCTCGAACAACTTGCGTTCACTCTGGCTGACCTGCCAATGCTCGCGCGCACCCATGGCCAACCGGCCTCGCCGACCACGCTGGGGAAGGAAATGGCCAATGTGCTGTACCGCATGCGCCGCGCCGCCCAGCGCATCGCTCGGGTCGAAGTGCTCGGCAAGATCAATGGCGCGGTCGGCAATTACAACGCGCATCTGTCCGCCTACCCAGACTTCGACTGGGCTGCGTTTGCCGAGAAATTCGTTATCGGATTAGGCATCGGATTCAACCCCTACACCATCCAGATCGAGCCGCACGACTACATGGCCGAGTTGTATGACGCCTACGCCCGTCTCAACACCATCCTGATCGACCTTGACCGTGATGTCTGGGGCTACATCTCGCTCGGCTATTTCAAACAGAAAGTGAAGGAAGGTGAAGTCGGCTCCTCGACCATGCCGCACAAGGTCAACCCGATTGATTTCGAGAACTCCGAAGGCAATCTCGGACTGGCCAACGCGCTGTTGCGCCATCTGTCGGAAAAGCTGCCGATCTCGCGCTGGCAACGTGACCTGACCGATTCCACCGTGCTGCGCAACATGGGCACGGCGCTGGGTTATACCCTGCTCGGTTATGAAAGCCTGCTGCGCGGTCTGAACAAGCTGGAAGCCAATCCCGCCCGCCTGGCGGAAGACCTGGACCACAACTGGGAAGTGTTGGCCGAGCCGATTCAAACCGTGATGCGCCGCTACGGCCTGGAAAAACCCTATGAACAATTGAAAAAACTGACGCGCGGCCAAGCCGGCATCAATCGTGAAACGCTGGCCGCTTTCATCCTCGACCTGGCGATACCCGACGACGCCAAACAACATCTGCTGGCGATGACGCCAGCCAGCTACACTGGCCAGGCGGCTGAATTGGCGCGCCAGATCGGTCCTGCCCAATAGCCAAGCGGAGAAGGTCGATTCAGGTGAGACCTTTATCCTCGAAACCCGATGCCCGGCGCTGGAGTGTCGGGTTGCGCGAAGAGACCGTCAACCCGGCCTGCTGTTAGAGTTCCGCCACGTCAGCAAAAGGGGGGCGAGATGACCCGTTCAGAAGTACATCAGCAAAAACTGCGCCAACTGGCTGGATTTGAAATCAGCGGGTCATTCGAAAACAATCTCACCCGGATGACCTGCCTGGTCGGCGAATTGCTGGCTGCGGGACGGGTTTCGCTGATGCTGCTCGATGCCGGACCAGACCAGGGTGCACGCCTGAAACTCGCCGCCGTCTGCGGCGAATTGCCAGAAGCTGCCTGGAAGGAAGAACTTGTCCCGGGCCAGGGTATTGCCGGTCAAGTGCTGGCCAGTGGAAACAGCATCCGTATCTCCAGCATCGTCCGTTCGGTTTGGAAACAGCACGCCCGCCATGCCGCCGACCCCGGTAGTTTTCTGGCTTGTCCGGTGATTCTGGAAGGCCGCCCAGCCGGTGTGCTTAACATCAGCCAGCCTAGCTCGCGCAAGCAGTTTTCCGCAGTCGATCAGGCCAACGCCGAGTTCGCTGGTCTGCTGATCGGCCGCGCCTTAGAAGTCGGCCGCCTCAGTCGTATGCTCGATTCCCGCTTCGCCCAGATGGCGTTCACGCTGGAAGGTTCCAATGACGCAATCTCGGTGATTTCCATGTCCACCCATGAGCCGGACAAAGTCGCCAAAATGCTCGCGCGTGGCTTCTACCGCGAACTGCGCCACTGTGGCTTCACCCCCAATCAGGTCATCCATGCCGCTGGTGAAATTATTTCCGAACTCACCCGCAGCTTGAACCGACACAAGAAACGGTTGGGGAGCGACTAATGATCCGGCCCGTGTTGAGTTCATCGAAATATGACCGAAGTCAAAGCCTTGGACAGATATTTTAAATAAACGCCTTCGGGATGCGGAAATTACCGATGTTCCGTTTTTGGTGGTGCTGGCGCGGGATGAAGTGCTAGACGTGCCGAGCGCCGTGTGGCTAGCCACATAAGCAAGGTACAACGACGCAATGCGCCCGTTAGTGCTGCCATAAATGGGATATTGGCTGTTTCCACATCCCTTACATGTCTATTGCGGGATATTGTTCTGGTTTTACCCCGACTTCTTGAATCAATCGAGGATACTTGACAAGCGGATCTGGCTCTTGGCTGCTTTTCTTCTTTTTAGTGATTTTGAAAATCCAGTAATCACCGTAATCAAACAAATAATACAAGTGACGCTTTTCCGGTAGTGGGAACAATTTTTCCAGGGTAGTGCTGTATATCTCACCATTTTCATCATCAAATCTAACACGATCGCGACTTCGTTCGGTTCTTGCAATAAAAAACCCAAACAAGTGATCGCGACCAAAATCTACGGCATCCTGAATCGCAAAATGAAGCTCTTCCAGGGTTGAATCTGAATCGATCTCGATCATTCCTTTCCACATGCCATCAGCATAAGCGCCAAATAATAACTCGATTTGCAGTGCAATAATCATAGTAAGCCTCAAGTTGAATATCCAACGATTTGGGTAACGGGCGCCCGCGAAAAAAATTCCGACAAGGCAGTGGATACGATGGCAGTCAAGCAGGTGGGGTGCAAGGGTAACCGGTGAAACCGACCGCACATCGTGCATGACTTGTATCCCGTCCCTTGCTGGAACACTCAGGCTGGGAGCCGGATGGTGTAACGCACCAAGTTCAGTTCTGCGAGTAGTCCTCGCATGGCCGAGATAGTGAGGCACCGCAGTGAAACATGGCTGAAACAGAGAATAGCAAACTTCGGCCTGAACGTGAGAGAGGAACTGGCTAACTTTCCGAGCACGGTTTGAAAAAATAAAGCATGGTCTTTCCTTTTTTTCATGCTTGTCGATTAGCATCCACTTTGTGGATATCTGATGAGTTTTTGAGTGTTCAACTTGCCAGAAATGGTGCGCCCGTATCCTCCATTATCGTTTCTTCAACGGAAAATCAGACTCGCAATGGAAGCAAGGGGTTTGTTTGGTTTTTTGGATTATTTCCTGGTGTTTTAATTTTTTTATTAAAAGGTATGAGTCATGACTAGATTGTTCTTGCCCGCCATTTTAATTGCCATCAGTTTTTCGGCTCAGCCCGTTTTTGCCGCAGAAGAGTACAACGAAGTCCCCTCGGGTGATAAGCAATATAAAAACTGCAAAATATATTCAATGAATAAATGGGAAGGTGGCGGTGAAAGCAGTCCGATCCCAGGACAATCGAAAGCAGAAGCATTTTGCACATGCTTATGGAATGAAACACCGGAAGACTTCAGTGGCGGTCTTGCCAAATTTTCGGAAAGCGCGATGGGAGTAAAAGTAAACGCAATCTGCGAAAGATATTCCAATTGGGGATATTGAGTCGAAATTAACCAAATCGCAAGAATGCTAATTAAGCAGCCCGGAACATGCTCCGGGTTGTTTTCCCTGACGGAATCGTTTCAAACCCCATTTTGCAGGCAAATTTATAATCTGTTGCGCGGAATCGGACTCGACCGAATAATTTTATTGAGTGTGTTTTACATTACTGCATGTCTAGTTGATTTTCGACGATTGTGAAGGTTGGATTTTTATTACCGCCATTCGGCATTAATAATAATATATACATATTGTATTGATGAGCCTCATGCCAAGGTCTTGGTTTCCAAAGCAACCCTGGGAGTGAAACCTGTAAATGCCATTCCGAAACGGGTGCAAAACTGACGACCCGAGAATGGACTTGCATGCATCTTCTTCAAGTGAAATTGGTTGAAACTGTCGTTTTCTTCGCTGTTTTGAATTTCTCTTCGGTATTCTTTGTGTCTCGCTTCACTCAGGCAGATCAATTACCTTCATCTTGCGGTCTTACAATGGCGAGGTCTTTCACTTCATACCGCCGCCGCCATGCCTGTCAATCTTTCCGCCCCCGATCCCGCCAGCCTGCGCCCTGTTCCAGGTGTCGAACTTGGCATTGCTTCCGCCGGCATCAAGAAGCCCGGTCGCCGCGATGTGCTGGTCATTACTGTTCCCGCCGGTTCCGAAGTGGTTGGGGTATTCACCCAGAACCGCTTTTGTGCCGCGCCGGTGACCGTTTGCAAAGATCATCTGCATCTTGAAACCGGCATCCGCGCGTTGGTGGTCAATACTGGCAACGCCAATGCCGGCACCGGCGAAGACGGTTTACGCCGGGCGCGCGAGACCTGCCTGGCGGTAGCGGAGAACCTGAACATCAAGCCGGAACAAGTGTTGCCGTTTTCCACTGGCGTGATTCTGGAGCCGCTGCCGCACGACAAGATCATCGCCGCGTTACCGGCGGCGCTGGCCGACCTCAAGCCGGATAACTGGGGCGCGGCCGCCGAGGCGATCATGACCACCGACATCGTGTCGAAAGCCACCACCCGCAAGGCGAGTCTGAACGGGGTGGAATTCAGCGTCACCGGTATCGCCAAAGGCTCCGGCATGATTCACCCGAACATGGCGACAATGCTGTCGTTTGTTGCCACCGATGCGCCGGTGTCGTGCGAGGCGCTGGAAGCCATGCTGCGCCATGCGGTCAGTAAATCGTTCAACTGTATTACCGTCGATGGTGACACTTCCACCAATGATTCCTGCATTCTGATCGCCACCGGTTCAACCACCGCGCCAGTTATCATGGACAGCGCCGATTCACGTTTCGATTCGTTGCAATCGGTGGTCACCGAAGTCATGATCCAACTCGCGCAAGCGATCGTGCGTGACGGCGAGGGGGCGACAAAATTCATGGAAATCCGCGTCGAAGGTGGCAAAGATGAAGCCGAATGCAAGCAAGTCGCCTACGCTATTGCACGCTCTCCGCTGGTAAAAACCGCGTTCTTCGCCTCCGATCCCAACCTCGGCCGCATCCTTGCCGCCATCGGTTACGCGGGTATTGCGGATCTGGATGTAGATCGGCTCCGGCTCTGGCTGGGCAATGTGCTGGTGGCTGAGAACGGCGGCCGCGCGGCGAGTTATCAGGAAGCGGAAGGCGCGCGGGTGATGGCTGCGCCGGAAATCAACGTGCGCGTCGACCTGGCCCGGGGCGGCACTGTTGCCACGGTGTGGACCTGCGATTTCTCCTACGACTACGTCAAGATCAACGCGGAATATCGCAGCTGAAGCAAGTTAACCGGCGGTCATCGAGATCGCCGGTTGGCGGGCGGCAAGTCAGGCGGTGGCGGCCTGTTCCACTATCTTGCTGACAATGGCGTCCATACGCTGCGCCAATGCTTTATCCGGGCGGGCACTGATTGAATACCAGCGAAACACCTCTTCCTCTGGGACCAGCGTGCTTTGCGGGTTTGCGTCAAAGCGATTCTGCAAGCGCTCGAGTTGGCGTTCGCGTCGCACTTCAGCGTAGTTTTCCGGCGACGGCAGACCGAGCGCGATCTCCAGGTCGAGCAGCTTGGCGGCGCGAGTTTGCTGTCCCGCATCGAGTGTTTCCGGTGTTATCCGGCTTGCCGCTTCAAGGCGATTGATGAGCAGGTTTTCGCTTTTGCCGGTCAATGGCGGCAATGCGTCCCACGCTTGTTTTACCTCGGTCAGCAACGTATCGAGCGGTTCGCCGGCCAGGCTTGCCACCTCGATGCGTTCGGCCAGGGCGGCTTTCCGCGCCAGCAATTCAAAGCGCGCTCGATATTTTTCGTGGCGGACGCTATCGAGAAATTGTTGGGCTTGTTGCTGCAGTTCACGCGCTCGAATTTCGAGTGTGTCGGCGGCGTCACGTGAGGTCGGTCGGGCGGCGTCCCAGTCGGCACGAAACTGGGCCAGGGCTTGCTTGATTGCGCCGATATGGGCGCTGTCGGCGCGATCCGCACCATTCAAGCTGAGCGCAAAGGCGTCGAGCAAATTCTGCCGAGACTCGGCATGCGCCTGGCGTTGCGCGGACTGTTCGGCGCGCTGGGCATCAAGGCGCTCGAACACCGCGTTGCAGGCGGCGCGGAATTGCGTCCACTGTTTTTGTTCGTCGCCGCGCTTGAGCCTTGCCGATCCCTCTGGCGGGTTCCAGCGCTGTTGCAGGGATTTGGCTTCTGCCATCGCTTGGCGCAAGTCGGGTTGCGCGGCCAACGCTTGCGCGGCGGCGATCAATTGCTCGCGACGCTCAAATTCATTCGCGCGCGCAGCATCAAGCTGTTGATTGATGCTGCCGATCAGCGTGTCAAAACGTTTCCGCAGAACGCGTTCGTCGCGAAAACCCGTTTGCGGCGCGGCGCGCCATTGTTGGATCCATTCCGCTCGCAGGGCCTCGAGTACTTTGAAGTGGGTCTGCGCCCAGTCGACAGCAGCCAGTTCTGTTTCCCAATTGGCGCACAGCGCTTCTCTTGCCGCACGTGCTTCAGCTTGCCGCTCGGCCTGTTCCGCGCGGTACGCGGCTACCGGTTGATAGGCCTGTTCAAGCGTGGCGTCGAAGCTTTCCCACTCCGCCTTGCTGGCCGCAGCGTGCGCGTTCAATCGTTTCCATTCCTCGCGCAGCGCCGAAATGGCGGTGGCGAGTTGTTCCACCTCGGGTTCGCCGACGAGAAGCTCCTGCGCAGCGGCAGTCAGTTTCTCGCGTGCTTGTTGGGTGCCCCAGCGCGCCCAGCCGCGCATGGTTTCCAATTGCGCCTGCAGACTGTGCAAACGCGATTCGATTGCCGCTTGCGGCTTGCTACTCCCAAGCATCGACTTGATCTGTTTGGCGGCGGCATCGGCGGCGGCCAGGTGACCTCCCGCGATGGCTTGTTCCAATACATCGAGCTGAGCGAGCACGGCTTCTTGATCGATGCGAACAGGCGAACGCGGTCGGGGGGGCGGGGGGAATTTTACCGTGTCATCGGCAGTACTTTCGCTGGCCGTTACAGACTCGGCGGGCTCAACAGGCTGGGCAGCTTCAACCGGCGCAAGCTGAGGCCGGCTTTGCATCAGCACCGTCCAGCGGCTGTGCAGCGCCGCCAGCGCGGCGGGGTGATCTGGTTTTGCCAGGGCGCTCCAACTTTCGTAGGCGCCAGCTTCAGTCGGCGTGCAGGCTTCCAGGTCGGCGAGAAAGCGGTCGCAATTCCGGCCGCGTTCGTCATCCGCCACAAGCCTGTTCAGGCTGGATTCAATCACCCCCAAGGTAACGCTCAAGCCACGCGCTGCGGTGTGAACAACCAGCCAGGCGGGCAGATTGGCGTGTGTCTGCCGCAAGGCGTCGTAGCGATGCCGCCAGTCAGCGAAATGCTCGTCCCAGGGCCAGGTCGCATGTTCGGTTGCCGCCGCCAACGTTTCGGCTGCTTTGGCTGCGGCTTGCAGGTCGCGCAGCGCTTCCGATTCGCGCCGAAGTTGGTCCAGCGCCTGTTGCATCAAGCCTTCGCAGGTGGCGCCTGTTTCGCCGGCATCGGCCAGACTCGCGAGTTCTTTTTTCAGTTCGAGCAGCGCCGTGCTCGGCAGCGGCGGAGCCGCCAGCAAGCCCTGCAATTGATCGGTTATTTGTTGCGCCCGATGCGAGCTCGCCTCGGCATGCCGACGTTGCCGCAATTGTTCGGAACAATGCTGATAAACACGCTTGTCCTTGTTGCGCGCGGCCTGCGCAACATGCTCCAGGCGCGCTGTTGTGGTGATGCGCTGCGCCGCCGCGTAACGGATTTCAGCGCCACGCGCCTTGGTCGCCACTTCGCTCAGGCACGCTTCATCCTTGATTCGAGCGACCCAGTCCAGCGCCAGAGCTTTGTCGGTGAGCTGGCATACCGCCGCAATCCAGATCTCCGGCGCATCTTCGGCCCGCGGCACTTGCGCCTGGATGGCCAACGCCCCGCCGAGACGATCCGCCAGTTGTGCCTGTGCCGCGGCATCGGCAGCATTGGCCATCGCTTGGCGCAACGCAGTGACATCTTCAGTCGGCTTCGCCGCTACCTGAGTCGGCGGCTTGGCGGGCGCTGCGACAGGTGTCGCAGCGGATTTTCCGAACAGCTTTCTGAGCCAATTCATTAGATTGTTCCGGGTCTGGCAAGAAAAGGGGCGCATCGTAGCTGTTTGCTGCGCCAACGCGAAATACCCATGTACTAAACTTGGTTAAAGCACGACTTTAATTCTTGTACGGCGTTACGCTCACCGCGTGCATACGGTAGCTCGAATTGCCCATTGTGGTGTCAGAAAGACCGAGGCTGAGCTGTCCGCTCACCCACACCGCCTCCATGTTTTTAACGCCCTTCACCGGTTTTGCCGGCATCACATGAATGATCTGGTTGGCTGGCGGCGGTGGTACGTGGATGCAAGCGCCAAAGTAAGGCACCAAAAGAAATTCACGCAGTTCATTCGGGCCACCGTCGAGCGAGACGATAAAGCCGGGGATACGGATGTTCTGCCCGTTCATGCCCGGATTCGCTGGCGCGGCATCCCAGGCCAAACGCATTTTTTCCAGCGCTTCAGTGGCGCGCGGGTCGGCATCGTCCAACTTGGCCAGGTCGTTCGCCTTGAACCCGGCCATCGGATCCCAGTCCTTCGGCAGCAGAT
>JFJP01012177.1_pt1 | contig 23265 bp, 26 predicted proteins | sample 431651 | NCBI WGS metagenome assembly JFJP01 (sample SAMN02602958, study PRJNA72255) | Microbial mat metagenome, whole genome shotgun sequencing project. | biome: fresh water; feature: sink hole; material: water; isolation source: purple microbial (photo- and chemosynthetic) mats found in...
CAGCCACGAACTGCACCATCGGTCATCGCACCTTGCGTGTAGTCGACTTTGGGAAAGCTGCCGCCACCTTCGTGGATACGCACACCGGACAAGCCCTGCGGGTTGCGCCTGTGCTGGACCTCCGTCAGCGCGCCAGCGCCTTCGCCCCCGAAGAAGCGCAGCATTATCGTGTGCAAATGAAAGCCTATCAGACCATGCCAGATGAGCAAATGCTGACCGTGCGGCAGGTCTTCCTTAATACGCCTATCGAGCAGATCGTTTCCCGTCCCGGCTTGCGGGTCAACTGTGATGCCTGCGGTGAAGAGATCATGAATGAGCGCGGAATCCTGCGCAGCGGAATGACATTCTGCCGCACCTGCGCCCTGCAGGGTTATTATCAACCGGCCGATGAAGATCAGGTCCCGCTCAGCCTGGCAGGGGTATATCGGACCCGGGAATAGTATTTATTCAATGACCATTCAACACGGGGGCGGCATACAGCTGCTGAAATTGGGGGAATAGCAGCCAGGGTACCCTTTGGATCTTGGCCAGGTCGTAAATACAATGCAAAGATCTGCATCCTTGTTGGACTAAATGGAAATTACTTTTACTGCACGCCGTTGGGCTTCGATGATATCGGTCATGCCACCCACAATGCCCACCTGCACCTGATCTGCCAGGTTGTAATAGTTCAGGCAGGTGCTGCAAAGGATCAGGCGCACACCTTTGGCTTCCAGCGATTTGAGCGAAGCGATCACCGGCGTATCCTTGACGACCAGCTTGACACCATCTGCATAAAAGCAAATTATTGCCGGGAGCAGATCGTTTTCATCCAATAACTTGAGATAGGTGGTTATCAGCGTTTGCTGAAGCGCCGGCTCAGCATCCCCCATGCCGTTGCGTGTTACGAGAATTACTGTTTCAGAATCTGGTACGGTCATATTAGTCTCCTGTATATGGGTTGATCGGCCTTTTGACAGGCACAATTTCCAAATAAAAATACCGCCACAGCGCACGCTTATGGCGGTATGGGAGGCTAAAGGAAGCATCAAGACATGATACGACCTCCGCTACGCCGGAAAGCGGGCAACCAGGACAATGAGCGCAAACTTGCGCTCAAAAGCCGGGTTCAGGTACGGTGGTTGTAGCGGATCATCGATCGGTTCCTTGTTAATAAATTAATGGCAAAATGAGTTACGATTTTTATTTTATCACGAAGCGCTGAGGAGAAGAACGAGCGGAGATTTATCTCCCGCCGGGTCACATGCGCCGAGTTGCTTCCAGCGCGGACTGTGAAGCGCCCGTCTGCCCCGTTGGGTCGGCGCGCTTTGCCGGGAACAACCGTCCACGAATTCCAGCCACGAATAAACCAATGGACGCCCATCCATATTCGTGCATTCGTGATCTTATTCGTGGATGGCTTCTCACTTGCCTTCCACGATCTTGACCTCATCCCCCGCAGGGGAACAGCTGTCCCGAAGCGGACGTGGATGGCACACCGATTTTTTTGACAATTTCATATTTGCCTACAGGGTGCTGCGAAAATTTCGGACATTTTGATTCTCCTGATTGGCGCATCTTGCAGCCGGCGCTATCGCTTCCTGCGCTGGAGTTTCTTTACTTCCCTATCGAAATCACTTTCAAAAGATATATCCTGTTCCACGCGAAATTTTTCGTATTCCTGCTCTGCCAATGTTTTGGCAATTTCATGGCTGACTCTGCCTGCGTTATTCAGAATATCGTATTCGTTGAATTGCAAAAAGGCGTCCAGTTTTTTGATCCACTCTGTCATCTTCATGGGGATTTGTCGCGCTGCCTGGTTTTCGGCGTAATCCAAATACATGCTGACGATTCGTTCCAGCCCTTTGATCTCGTTTTCTTCCAAATAGTTCTTGGCAACGGAAACATCAGATTTGAGGATTTTGCCTCTGGGTGCATTTTTCCAGGTGGTTAACCCCATGTTCGTTTTTTTGGCGCTCGCGCGTTCGGCTATGATCTCGGCGGCGGTTCTTCCTGTAATTGCCCAGTGCAATTTGTTCTGTACGGTCTTGAAAAACAACAGCGTGACTTCGGCGTCCTGGTCGTAGTCAATACTGCACTGCTGGTAAATATCGGTGATTTTCTGGTAAAAGCGCCGTTCACTGGCGCGGATTTCCCGAATGCGCTCGAGCAGTTCGTCGAAATAGTCCACACCAAAGCGCTTGCCCTGTTTGAGGCGTTCGTCATCCAGCACAAAGCCCTTGATGATGAATTCTCTGAGCGTCTGTGTTGCCCAAATGCGGAATTGAGTAGCCTGTTCTGAATTGACCCGATAGCCAACGGAAATAATCGCGTCCAGATTATAGCAATTTGTCAGGTACTCTTTGCCATCATCGGCAGTTATTCGAAATTTTCGAATAACTGAATTCTCTTCCAACTCCCTGCTTTTGAATATCTCTTTGAGGTGGTAGTTGATCGTTTGGACTTCCACATCAAATAAATCAGCCAGCTGCTTTTGAGTCAGCCAGACAGTTTCGCCTTGATAATACACGGCAACCCGTTTATTCCCTTCGGGCGAAGTGTATAGAATAATTTCATCGCTCATTTTTGCCTGCCTTCCATATTGTTGACCTCATCCCCCGCAGGGGATATCATCCCCGCAGGGGACAGTTGACCCGGATGCGACCCGCTGCGCGTGATCGATGCGGACCGCGTTGCGCCCGCCTGCCGCAGGTCCCGCTGCCCTTTGCGGGGCGGATCGGCGCGCATTGCCGGGAACAATCGTCCACGAATTCCAGCCACGAATAAACCAATGGACGCCCATCCATATTCGTGCATTCGTGATTTTTATTCGTGGCTGGCTTCTCGCCTCCTCTCCACGACCAACCCATATATCATCCCCGTAGCAGACGGTTCCTGCCCGCGTCGGTCTTTCAGCCATTTCTGGCAGATTTGATAATTATTTTTACCCATTCATCTTCAACCAATCCAAAAAATCACGCCCCGTGATAATGGATATGGAACGAAATTCTTTGAGGTCGAGCAGGTGTTTATCGCCGCTCACAATGAAGTCCACTTTGCCCGCGATTGCGGCTTCGAGAAATTTATCGTCTTTGGGGTCGTCTTCGATGAACTTGATTTTTTCTTCGGGAACGACAAATTCCGAAAACTGATAAATAAATCCCAAAATATTATCTATGGTTTCCTGCTTCAAACCAAATTTTGGACGGTTGAGAACTTCAAAATATTCATCCACCACGTCGGTGGTAACAACGACCGTGAATTTTTCCTCGCCCCATTTTTCCAAAACTAAAACCAGCGCGCCGCCCAACGCGCTGGAGATGATTATGTTTGTATCGAGAACGACGCGCTTCATTACTTTCCATCCCGCACAGCGCGGATTTCGGCTTCGATATCCTCTTGTGTGATGTTGAGTCTTTGCGCCGTTGACTGCGCGTCTTGCAGGGCTTCTTCGAAATTCGCTTTGATTTTTTCCTTGTCAGGCAGACTGATTTTCAAAAAGCGGACAAACGCCAGCACGTCTGCCTGACGCGCCTCGGGCAGGGTGGAAATTTCACGCAGAAGGGTTTGTTCAAAAGTGGTCATGGTTCACCTCAATTTCAATTATACAACCTGTTACTTTACCGGCCACCGGCCACCTGCCATTGACATCGATCACCGCATCCACCTCCGCCACGCAAAGCGGGTGGATCATCTCCTGAAGCGCTGTGACCACGTTTTTATAATGCTCAATATCCTTAGCGGACAGTTCCCGTTCTCGGCGGTCATTCAGCCATTTCTCACAGCATTGATACCCGACGATCATGAAGGTGATCCTGGGTATCAATGCTTTTTACTTTGGTATTTAATTTGCAACAACCGCCCACGCGATCCATTGCGCAGGCGGTTGGGGGTTTAATCACGGTGCATCTCCCTATCCGTTACGCGGTTAAATCGCGTCTTGCAAGTTGTTGCCGTTGGGCTTTCGCTCAAGTATAGACCACAGACGGCATTTTGTCGATTAATTGCTGCGGGTCATCTTTCCCTATCCTGTTTTCAGCCGGGAGCCAGGGCAGAAAAGAATATAACCCAACACCATTCGCGGGGATGAATTTAGTGAAAATGGAATCTCTCAATTTAACCTGTTAACCATTCATTAACTTATTAACGTTTCCCGTCGTTTATATTATGGGAGGAAAAAAACCATGTATACACCTCGAATAAACTGGTTCCTATTCGTCCTATTCCTGCTGGGGGCGATTGGCGTTCTAGCGGCGTCACTTTTCATCCCTGCCTTCCGACCTGTTGCCTATGCCCCGCTGCGTGAGTTGATCCTGCCGCCGCCCGCACCTGTGGTGGTTTCGGTGTTGTACTCCACTGAAAAAGAAGCCTGGCTGCAGGATGTCATCGTGGAGTTTGAAAAGACAAACCCTGCCATTGATGGGCATCCCGTCAAAGTGGAATTGGAAAAGATGGGATCATGGGAGATCAACGCCGCTGTGTTGGATGAAACCCGCCAGCCGGTAATTGTCAGCCCGGCGAGTTCGCTTCAAATAGCCGCTCTGCAGGATGCCTCGATCGCTGAAACGGGCAGGTCCCTGGTGAACCCCGCGGACTCCAACACCTGCCGCCCCACCGTCACTACGCCGCTGGTCCTGGTGGCATGGAAGCAGCGTGCAGATGTCTTGTGGGGAGGTCAGCCAGGAAGATCACTTTGGAAAGATCTGCATGATGCGCTCACTTCTTCTGAAGGCTGGGCGGGTTACAATCAACCTGAATGGGGTTATGTAAAATTCGGGCATACTGACCCGCTTAAGTCAAACAGCGGATTTATGACGATCGTGTTAATGACCTACGGCTATCACAATAAGACCTCCGGCTTGAGCACGTCTGACATTCTCTCAGATGACGAATACCAGACCTGGTTCCTCGAAACAGAATCCTCCATTGGGCAGTTTGAATACAGCACCGGTCCATTAATGGAGAAGATGGTTGCGTACGGACCCAGTGTTTTTGACATTGTCGCAGTGTATGAAGCCACCGCCATTGAACAGGCGGATAACGCTGTTGGACGCTACGGTGAACTGCGTGTGTATTATCCGCCTGCCTTGTTGTGGAGTGACCACCCCTTCTGCATCCTGAATGGGGAATGGGTTCAGCCGCAGCAGACCGAGGCCGCCATTCTTTTTATGGATTATTTGACGAGCAAACCCGCGCAGCAGCTTGCCCTGCTCAAGTATGGATTCCGCCCGGTTGACGGTTCCATCCCGCTTGAGCAGACCGGTTCGCCCTTTGACCGGTATGCCGCAAACGGTTTCCGATCCGATCTATCGCATCTGCCGGACCTTGAGATCCCCGCGGGAAACGTGCTGAACACACTGCGGGATTTTTGGTCAAGGAATGTGAATAGGTAAAATATTTTGGTCATTGCGAGCGGGCTGTCCTGGGTGAAAGAGCGCCGCGCTCGTTATGACGGGACCAAAAGGTAGAAAAATGAAACTTCGCATCTTATCCGTTGTTACAATCCTTTCGTTGATCCTGAGTGCATGCAGCGCCGTGGAAAACTTGATGCCCGGCGAACAGGTGGTAGTCAGCATCTTATACGGCTCGGAGAAAAAGGAATGGCTCGAGCCGTTGGTGGTGCTTTTCAATGAAGCGCACAACAAAACAGAAGAGGGGAAAACGATCGTGGTGGAAGCGACAGCCATCGGTTCGATCGAATCAGTGCGCGGAATTATGGATGGCACGCTGCAGCCGACCGTGTGGAGTCCCGCCTCTTCCATTTATATCCCCGTTGCCAATGCCGAATGGAAAAAATCCCATGCCGATGATCTGGTCACAGGCTCGCCAAACGACCTGGTGCTGAGCCCCGTTGTGATCGCCATGTGGCGCCCAATGGCGCAGGCGCTGGGCTGGCCCGACAGGGCTTTGGGTTGGGAGGATATTGCCGAACTTGCCGTCTCGGAGGAAGGCTGGGCGGCCTATGGGCATCCTGAATGGGGCATGTTCAATTTTGGTCACACGCACCCCGCTTACAGCAACAGCGGAATTGTCTCCATCATTGCCGAGACCTACGCGGGTCTGGGTAAACAGCGCGGACTGACCGTGGATGATCTAAAATCACCCGAACTGGAAGAATTCATGCTGGCTGTCGAAAGCAGTGTGATCCATTACGGAACCAGTACCGGCTTTTTTGGTGAACGCATGTTTGAGCGCGGGCCATCCTATCTGAGCGCGGCTGTCTTGTATGAAAACCTGATCGTGGCGCAGGAAACCAAACGACTGGGCGGGCAGTCGGCGCAGGTCCCGGTGGTGGCGATCTATCCGAAGGAAGGCACGTTCTGGTCCAATCATCCATACGCGATATTAAATGCGCCCTGGGTCACACCGGAACAGAAAGAAGCTGCAGAATTGTTCGAAGCCTTTTTGCTTGACAAGCCGCAGCAGTTGAAGTCGCTCGAATACGGCTTCCGTCCCGCCGACCCTTCCATCTCGTTGACTTCTCCCTTGAACACCGAACACGGTGTGGATATTAATGAGCCAAAGACAATTCTTGAAGTGCCGAGCGCATCGGTCATCATGGGCATTGAAGCCCTGTGGCGGAAGAATAAAAAGCCTGTGGATCTGGTGGTGGTGATGGATATCTCGGGCAGCATGCGCGGCGACAAGATCTCTTCCTCCCGCTCCAGTTTGATGCAGTTTGTGGGCAAACTGGACGATAATGACCGACTGCGGATCGATCTGTTCAACGACCAGATCTCCACGCTCACCCCGCTTTCACCGATCGGTGAAAAACGTCAGCAGGTGATCGACAGTGTTTCCGGCATCTTTGAAATGAACAATACCAGTTTATATGATGCCGTCTTGTACGCCTATGAAGGCTTGGAAGCCGAAGGCAATCCCGACCACATCCGCGCGATCGTGGTCCTAAGCGACGGAGAAGATACCGCCTCAGTTGCCGTACTTGATGACGTTATCCAAAAAGTACGGTCCACCGAAGAGGAGGGCGGCAATGCCATCAAGGTCTTTACCATCGCCTTCGGTGACGATGCCGATGCTGACATTCTGAAACAGATCGCTGAACCGGGCGGCGGCAAACAATACAACAGTTCACCTGAGACGATCCAAAAGATCTACGATGAGATCGCGACCTTCTTTTAAAAAACTGAAATGACAAACCGCTCTCCTTTCCTTACCGCTCTTTTTCACCCGTTGAATTTGTCCATGCTGGCACTGACTGCCGCGGCGGGTCTGTGCTCGGCATGGTGGCTGGCTCCCATCGGGTTTATCTTCTGGCTGATCATGGTGGCTGTTGTCTCGCGCGACCCAGGCTTGCAGATCACCTTCACCCGTCAGTCGCGTGAACCGCTGGCACAGCGCTTTCAAAACCGTTTCGACCGGCTTGACCGGGCGCGCATCTCCATCTTTAATTCCCTGCAGGGCGTCTCTCCCGCATTTCGCAAACAGATCCAGCCTGTGCAGGATACGCTCGACGAACTGGTGGAACATGCCTATCAGCTCTGCCTGAACCTGACCGCAATGGACAATAATTTTTATGTTCAGCAGCTCTCGAATAATTTCGATGAGGACATTGAGACCATGCAAAAAAATATTGCCGGCGCGGTGAGCAGCAACGACCGGAAGGAATTCGATGAAACGCTCAAATCCCTGCAGGCGCGAAAAGTGCAGTTAAAAAACGTGGGCACATTGCTCTCCCGTTTCGAAGCCCAGCTAACCGGCACAAACAACGCAGTGGATGGTATTGTTACGAACATTGCCAGCCTGAAAGGGCGGGATGCAAAACAGGTCGAAGGGAAGATCCCGCCGCTGCTGCAGATCCTGCGAACCGAACAGGAGGAACTGCGGCAGTTCGATGCTGAGTTGGAGAGAACCTCGATCTGAAAATTTAGGTGACAGTCACTGGGGGACTTAACCCGTCACTTTGCCGGAGCGGGCGTCGGCGCAAATTTGAATGAAAGCCGGGTCTTGGGGGTCGATCAGCCCAAAGCGGTCAATCCGATGGGGTGTTGGGTCAACAAAAGGTTGTTGGCCGGTGATCAGTTCGGAAACCAGCCGTCCAATTCCACCAGACATGGCAATACCCGCACCCGCGCAGCCTGTGGCGGCGATAAAGCCTTCCAGACCTGGAAAAGCGCCCAGTACGAAATTTCCATCAGGGGTGTAATTTGACAAACCGCGAATGTAACTTGTTATTTTTATCTCTTCGATCAGCGGAAAGAATAAAGATAATTTTGGCGCACCTTCCATCAGGGTATCCCACCCGCGCGGATCCTGTTTGAAGGTTATCCCGTTAATGGAGACCGGCAAATTGGCGGGATGAATGGATGCTGATTTCTTCTCCCGAAACCCAAAGAGGAGGTGGTTAAATTCGGGCCGCGCATACGCCCGCGCATCGGGCAGGATGACGAAAGGCTGGTTGGGGCTGAACGAGCGATGGCTGTCCGTGATCCAATAGTGACTGCGGATGGGTGCCATGGGCAGCCCAACACCGATTTCATGCGCCAGCAATCCCGCCCAAACACCCGCTGCATCCACCACTGTCGCGGCCGAGATCTCTTCATGCGCGGTCCGAACGCCGGTGACCCGATCACCCTGACGTACGAGGGCGGACACTGGCGAATTTTCATTCACTTCAACACCCAGCAGGCGTGCCGCTTTAATGTATCCTGATGCAAGCAGGTAACCATCCACATATCCATCTTCGGGCATAAAGAGCAGGCTGGCTCCCCGGGGCAGGTGCAGCCAGGGAATCAATTGAGAGACTCTGGCAGTATCTTCCCATTCCATTCGCAGTCCTCCCTGGGCGGATACCGCCGCCAATTCCCGTAGATTTTTTTGGTGTTCAGGGGATACTGCCGCATACATGCAGCCCGTTCGCCGCGTGTCGAGTGATTTCCCAGTGCGCGTCTCGATCTCATGGATCGCGGCATAGGTTTCCAAAACCATTGAAATTAGATCAGGTTTGAAACGCCCTCGGGTCAATAGACCAGCCGCCAGGCTGGAATTCCCCTGGGCGATGACATTCCGTTCCAGAAGGAGAATTCGTCCCGCTTTTTGTTTTGCCAAATAAAAGGCGACGGCTCCTCCGAGAACACCGCCGCCAATTACGATGACATCATAAGACCTCATGCAGGACTCTCTCCATCCAGAAGCCGCTCATTGATCTCTTCGACAACATCGGGTAGATCCCAAATGCCGTCGATCACATAATGCGCGCCAGCGCGGTACAACTGCTCCTCTACTTTTTGCCGGGCATTTATTTGTGCTTCCTCTGTATAAGAGTTGAATTCATCCTCGCTCAAGCCGAGCAGATTGCCCGTGAGTGAAAGCCCCACGCTCCATGCGCCCGCGTTTAATCCCTCTTCGATGTCGATCAGGGTATCGCCAACCTTCACCACGGCCTGCATTGGGGTGACTCCCAATTGCATCAGGTTCTGGTAGATCATCCAGGGGAATGGCCTGCCAGCAGGCACTTCATCAGGGCAAACGATGCAGTCGGGTTCGTAGCCCTTTGCCTTCGCCGCCGGCGCAAGCACGTCCATCATCGAACGGATGTAGCCGGTGGTTGAGCCGACCTTGACACCATTATTGTGGAGTACCTGAATGGCCTCGAGGCAGCCCGGGATCGGCTCGGCGTATTCTTTCAATACATCAATTTGCAGAGGGACAAAATTATTGAACAGGTCGTCAATATCCGTTTTGGAGGCGTGGGAACCGTGGGCGGCTCTCCATGCTTCCGCCACTGCGGGGCGGTTGAGGATGGTTTGCAGGTGATCCTTCTTCATCAAGCCCATGCCAGAGCGGGCATCTTCGGCGGTGATGGAGATGCCCCGGCTTTCAAACAGGCGCAGAAAAACCGCTGTCGGCGCAAAGGAGCCAAAATCAACCGTTGTGCCTGCCCAATCCAGGATGACCGCCTGCACAGGTCCGCGATACGTGCGTTGATAGGAAAACATATTTTTTACTCCGTTAGTTTTATATTCATCTTTTTCAAAACCGATGCGATGGCAGACATCAGGGATTTTACATTCGAAGCGTCCAGCCTGCCTACATGCCCAATGCGGAAGCAATCGGCATGGCTTAGTTTTCCAGGGTAGATCAAAAATCCCTTTTCGCTCAAAAGCTCGTAGAAGGTGCGAAAATCAAAGTTGGGGTGCGAGGGATAATAAAAAGATGTGATGATATATCCCTGGTTTTCAGGCTTCAGGTACGCTTTAAAACCCAGCGCCTGCATGCCGGCCAGGGTCAACTCATAATTATGTTTGTAACGGGCACCGCGCGCGGTCACTCCGCCTTCCTTTTCCAGTTCGATCAACGCCTGCCGAAATGCAAGGATGACGTGAATGGGCGGGGTAAAGCGGAACTGCCCGTCGCGTTCCAGGCCTTCCCACTGGGCGTACAGGTCAAGACTGAGCGTGCGCGCAAAACCTTTTGTCTTCCGCAAACCATCCATCTTTGCAATAATAAAAGAGAACCCGGGTACGCCTTCGATACATTTATTGGAGGATGAGATCAGGTAGTCGATGTTGCAGCCGCGGTAGTCCAGCGGGTACGCGCCGAAGCTGCTCATGGCATCCACAAAGTAAATGCGGTCAAATTCTCTGACGATCTCTCCGTACTCTTTAATGGGGTTGATGATGCCTGTTGTCGTTTCACAGTGGACAACTGCCACATGCGTGATCTGCGGGTCAGCCTGCAGGGCCTCTCTCAGCAATTGCGGGCTGGGTACGGTGTCTTCAGTGGTTCTTAAGGACACGGTGTTGATCCTGTGAATATCCGCCATCTTCAGCATCCGCTCGCCATACGCGCCGTTGATCAGGATCAATAATTTTCCCTCCTGCGGGATCACCGAGGATAGGACCGCCTCCACACCGAACGTGCCGCTTCCCTGCATCAGGATTGCGGTGTACTCCTCATGACCATCACCCAGTCCCACCAGCCGCGAGCGCACATCCCGCACAACTTCGATGAATTCTGCATCGCGCGAGCCGAGGTCACGCAGCATGGCCTGCTTGGTGGCCGCGCTGGTGTTCAGCGGCCCCGGTGTAAAGAGGGTTTTATCCCTCGACAAAGGCGGGTTCGAGCCTAAAACATCCAGTCCCAAAATCATGGCTATTCTCCTGGTTAAATATCATCTGCTTTCCATTAACAACACGACCCATTTTTTTGCCTTAGCGTTCAAGGAACAGCGAATATTTATCGCTGTCTATTTTTGGTTTTGGTCTTTCAGCATGGGGGATCGAATTGGGGTTTACTTTATTTTTTTGGGGAGACTCATCCTGGTTAAAAAGGCTGTCCCATAAATAAAGCAGGTATGATATTTTATTTTTATTGCCGGTTGGAACAACCAGCAGCAATTGGACCAAAATGCCGAGCGCATAATAAAACTTCATGACCGGGACTCCTTTTAGTAAATGCTGTCCATTGACCTTTACAATAGCCAGCATGCATCCACTGGAAAGTTTACCTGAAACAGATCGCCCGCAACCGGCATCTTCATCCTGCGTTCGTTGAACACATCCAATGAAATGGGATGCCCCTCCACTTCAACGCGGATGCGGACAATGGCGCCAAGATAAGTGATCGTTTCCACGATACCGTTCAGGTTGTTCGAGCCTTCGATAAACCCGGGATTCAACTCTTCGGGGCGAACCGCGAGGCGGACGGGCTTTCCGTTCAGGTGCCCGTACTGCCCGGCGCGGATCAACTGCGAGCCGATCTTTACCACGCCCTCGGCGGGGTTCTGAACTTCCACGGGAAGCAAATTGATCTGACCCACAAATTTTGCGACAAACTCTGTCGTTGGAAAGTTATATATCTCGCCGGGCGTACCCACCTGCTCCATCCTGCCCTGACTCATCACCACGATCCGGTCTGAAAGCGAGAGCGCCTCTTCCTGGTCGTGCGTGACGTAAATGGTCGTGATGCCCAACTGCTGTTGAATGCGGCGGATCTCATGCCGAAGTTCCACGCGGATCTTTGCATCGAGGGCGGAAAGAGGCTCGTCGAGCAGCAGGACTTGCGGCTGGAATGCCAGCGCCCGGGCAAGAGCCACACGCTGCTGCTGTCCGCCGGATAACTGGTTGGGATAACGCTTCCCTAGTTCCTGAAGATGGATCAATGCCAGCATTTCCTCCACCCGTTTGGCGATCTCGTTCTTTGGCTTTCCCACCACCTTCAAACCGTAGCCGATGTTTTCCGACACTGTCATGTTTGGAAATAAAGCGTAGGATTGAAAGACCATGCCCACGTTGCGCTTGTTGGGCGGCAGGTGGGTCAGGTCATTGCCGTTGATGGTAATGTGACCGGAGGTTGGAACTTCGAACCCGGCGATCATGCGCAGGGTGGTGGTCTTTCCGCAGCCGCTTGGTCCAAGGAAAGAGACGAACTCTCCCTGGGTAACGCTCAGGTTGAAATCCTCCACGGCAACCGCGTTCCCATAGGATTTGTGAATATTGGTTAGTTCAAGATATGACATATCATCCTCAAAAGATTAACGTCCAGTCAATTGCTGCTGCGATGTACCACCGTGGCTAATGGCTTGGATCAACCCCAGGCTCGCCCAGGTCAGGGCGTAACTGATGATCGCCAGCGCGGCGGGTTCAAAGGCTTTATCCCTGCCGACCGCCGCCATATAAGGTCCCAGCGCCGGGCGGAGAAGAAAATCTCCCAGGATCAACTCGCCAATGACGGTGGCAAAACAGATCAACGACCCGCTCAAAATGGCAATTCTAAGGTTTGGAAAGATTACATTGAAAAGGATCTGCGCCCAGCCTGCGCCCATGCTTTGCGCCGCTTCGGTCAAGGTGCGGACATCGATGGTGCGCATCCCAACATCAATGGCACGGAACATATACGGCATGGAGAGCACCACATAGCCGCCGACCATCAAGATATCGGTGGTAAAGGTATTGGAAGTCAGGCGCAGCGGCGCACCTCCAAATGCAGTGTTGATGCCGTACACATAAACAATGACAGGAATGACGAACGGCAGGATGGTGACGATCTCAACGAACGGGCGCGCTTTGGGAAGTTTAAGATACAACCAGTACACCGTTGGCACAAAGATCAGGATGCTGATGGTGACAGAGATGATCCCCATGATCGTCGAATATTGGAAACTGCGCAAAAACTGCGGGTCTGAGAAGACCAGCTGGTAAGCCTGCAGACTGATCTCACCCTTTTTCATCCGCAGGGAAAAATCAAACGTACCATAGAGGGGAACAAAAAAGTAGAGCAGCGCAGCCACCGCCCAAAAGACAGACCAAAGATCGAAGCGAGGCTTTTTCATGATTTCAACCACCTTGCAGTCTGACGCTGCAGAATGGTGTAGGCGAGGATGGTGATGCCCATGATGATCACCATGCCAACGGCAAGGGCGTACCCCTCATACGGATTGTTAAGCACATCGCCGCGAATTTGCTGCGAGATCAGGATGGTGATCAGGTAAATACTGCCGCCGGTCAACGCGTAGGCTGTGGCGTAGGCGCCAAATGCGCTTCCAAAAAGCAGTAAGGTGGCGCCTAAAATGGAGGGCCAAAGGATGGGTAAAGCCACGTCCCGCCAATATTGGAATGGGCTTGCGCCAAGGTTGGCGGATGCTTCACGCCAGTCTTTCTTGAGTCCCTCCAGCGCGGGCGTGATGGTCAGCACCATGAGCGGGAATTGAAAATACGTGTATGCCAGCACAAGTCCGCCAATACTGTACAGATTGAAGCCGTTATCGTAGGGATTGAAGGGACACACCTGAACGCCCGCGGCATTGGTGTAGCAAATTGACTTAAGCACAGCGGTCATGAACCCGGTCCGCCCGAGGGTTGCAATGTACGAAAAAGCCAGCGGCACACCGCCGAAGTTTGCCGCCAGACCGGAGAAGGTCATCAAAAAATTCCGCATCCAACGCGGTGTATTCCCAAGGGTGATGGCATACGCCACGAAGAAGCCGAACACGCCGCCCACCAGTGATGTGATGACGCTGACTCGCAGGCTGATGCTGTAGGCCTTGATGACGTAGGGATTTTTCATCACCGCATAATTGGCAAGGGTGAAATTTCCATCGAAATCCTGAAAGGAGCGCATCAGCAGGTTGGTGGATGGCAGCACGAGGAAAAAGAAAATAAAAGCAAAAAACGGAACCAGCCCGATCCAATTGGACTTGGTCAGGCTTTCCAGGACACCCCTTTTTGCGGGAACGGCAGCGGATTGAGCAATGGTTTGAGTCATGGCATATATGCGAAGGCGTGACCCAGCAAACAATTTGCTGGGTCACGTGATGGGAATTACAAAAGATCAATTATTTGATGTCAAGACCGACGACGTTATCCCACTCGTTCTTGATCAGTTCGCGGGCGGCTTTGAGTTGATCGCCATTGGGGACGACAGAACTGGCAATGATCTGGGGGTCGGGCAGCTTCGCTTCGAGTTCGGCGGGAACCACATCGCGCTCAAGCATATCGGCGAGGCGGGAGGGAGCGCAGTAGCCTCCCATCCAGATCAGGTGACCTTCATCGGAGTAAAGGAATTCTTCCCAAAGGCGGGCAGCAGCCGGGTGCGGCGCATAGGCGCTGACTGCCTGCAGGTAGTAGCCGCCCCAATTTACAGACTTGGGATATACGATCTCGATGTTGGGATTGCCGGCAAAGTTATCCTTATTGGCGGCAGCCAGATAATTCCACTGGAAGGTGATGGGGGTCTCGCCTTTGGCGATCGGACCAGAGTCGGCGATGAGCGGCAGGAGATTGCCTTTTTCATTCAGTTGTTTGAAGAAATCCAGGCCTGGCTGAATGTTATCAAGGTCGCCGCCGTTGGCAAGCGCCGCAGCGTACACGGTCTGGGCAGCCTGATTCGAAGCGCGCGGGTCACCTGCGATGGCGATCTGACCGTTATATTTTTCATCGAGCAGGTCAGCCCAATCCTGGGGGACGTCGGTTACGACATCGGTGTTGACTTCAAAGACCATTACGCCGTTGTAGTCGGTATAGTAGAAACCATCGGTGTCCTTGTCGCCCATCATCGTATCCCAGGTTGCCACTTTGTACGCGGCGAGCAGACCCTGCTCTTTGGCGAGGGGACCATAAGCGGGGCCAACGTCAATCACATCGGGAGCCTGCGGACCCTTGGATTCTTTGTTGTCAATGATCGCCTGAAGTTCATCAGCTGAACCGCCATCGGGCAGGAGGGAGTTGACCTTGATGCCGTACTTGGCGGAGAAGGTTTCCATCATCACGCCGTAATTGCACCAATCATTGGGGAGGGTGATCACGTTCAATTCACCTTCGGCTTTGGCGGCTGCGATCAGCGCATCCATCCCGCCGCCCTCTTCCGCGGATTTTATTGTTGACCAATCACTTGCCGCGGATGCGGCAGGCGCGCCGCAAGCGGCCAGGATTAAACTCATTGTGATCATTAAAAAAATTATGGAACGATTAAATTTTGACATACCTTTTCTCCTTTTTTATTTTTATCAAACGCATAATAATGCCCCGTGATTAATACCAAAGAAAGGATTGGTTAACGTTCTGGTTAACAGTTCTGGCAGGCATGTTCCGTCTGTTTAATAAATACAATCGAAGCTATTTTCCCCTGGCGGCTGATAAATTCCCTGCAAACCATCCTTAACCGATCGGTAACACCCTCTTAACCCGTATCTGGCGTTTCCGTGGAATAATACGAACAGAAAAGAAAATCTTCTGAGGCCACAAAGTTCAACCAGCTTTAACGGTTCATGAATTTTTTTCATTTTCTCCTCCTTCTAGAGAAGGCGGCAACAAATCGTTGCCGCCTTCGTATTTTCTTAAGGACCGGGAGGATGCCATGGAAGCGAAAATATAATTTTTGACGATCCTGAGTGCCGGGTGGGTTGGGGTTTCATGCATGATATAAGAACGCACCTTCCATTTTCCCGGAAGGTGCGTTCTTATCATGTAAGGAAGATTTTGCCCGATCTGACTCAGGCAGGGGGCATTCATATTTCATTCAGGCAGGCTGCCCATTGGCATTTCATCCAGATATTCAAGGAATAAGGGGACAAGGCCGGGGTCAAAAATGATGCCGGCCTGCTCAACCAGGTAATTGACCACTTCATCCTGCTTCCATGCCGGCCGGTAAGGTCTGTCAGACGACAGGGCATCCCAAATATCCACGAGCGTAAAAATGCGAGCCGCGAGCGGGATATCATCTTTGCTCAACCCCCTTGGATACCCTTTTCCATTCCAATGCTCGTGATGACAGTAGGGAATATCAAGGGCATGTTGAAAATAGGAAATGGGCGAGAGTAAATTATGAGCATATTCCGGATGCTTTTGCATGATCGCCCATTCACCTTCAGTCAACTTCCCTTTTTTGAATAAAATATCATCCGGGATGGCGATTTTTCCTATGTCATGTAAAAGGGAGCCAATTTGAATGTTCTCACACTCTTCCTCTGAAACCCCCACTTTTTTAGCCAGTTCCAAAGTCAATTTTGTGACCCGCGCTGTATGCGCCTCGGTTTCATAGTCACGCAAATACAACATGCGCAATAAGCCATGCAGGGTCTGGTCGAGGTCCTGTTTTTTGCCATTTTCGTTATCCCTTTTTGTGGATCTGAAAGCCCTTTTTTCCTTGTGTAAAGGACTCAGGTCCTCCTTCCATTTGATCATCCTGTTTCTCCCCGTCTTTTTGGCAAAATATAATGCATCGTCTGCCTGGGTAAATAGTTGATCCATGGTGTGACTCGCACCTTTTGAAAAACTCATGCCGATGCTGATGGTTACCCGGACCTGGTAGCCGTTGATCGTATGAAAAAATCCTGCGATATTTTTGCACAATGTTTCTGCCTGGTTATATGCGTCCTGATGGGATACATCCTGTAAGAAGACAACGAACTCTTCGCCGCCAAAACGTCCCATCACCCCTTTATTTTTAACGTTGATAAATATTTGCCCCGCAACAGATTTGATCACTTCATCGCCAACCAGGTGTCCATAGCGGTCATTCACATTCTTAAAATTATCGATATCGATCATCAGGACTGCATATTCAAGATCAAATTTTCGGATCGACTCCATTTCTCTGTTCATCGCTTCAAAGAAACCGCGCCGATTATTGACGAGGGTCAGCGGGTCTGTGATGGAAAGATTCTGGACCTCGGAATATAAATTGCGGAGCGTCTCCTGCTGCGCCATCAATAAGGTGTACATTGAGACGACCCGGTATCGATCGGGGTGGGAAACAATGATGGGGTAATATAATGACCCGGTCTCCCTGACCAGTGCGATTTTGACCGCGTCATCGATCGTTGTATCGGCGGGCAGGGTCAGGGTTGTTATTCCCAGCATTTGATAAAACTCCTTGCTGGTGTTTTTCAGGAATAACTCCACCCCAAACGGCCTGCCTAATTTTTCATAGATCTGTTCCCGGGGAATTAAGCCAATAAGGGTATTTTGTTCAAAAACCAGCACCCCGGGAATTTGCAGGTCATTGTCAAGTAAAAATAAAACCTCTCTTAAGAACTGGGAAGCCTCAACGGACACATCCCAGTACGGCAGTTCCCCCACTGTTCCATTTAATGCTTGTGGTTCCGGGACGTATTTCATGGGTATGTAAAATGGGTTGACTGTTTGAAGATCATCTAAAAATTTTGTTTTCATAAAACTTCTCGTGATGCGGACCTCGGGGCTGTGTTTTGAAATGCAAATCCTGCCTGTTTCAAGACATGGGATGAACTTCATTTCGCTTGAATAATATACTACGGCTTGACAGATGGGAATATTAAGTGATTTTTAACGTTCGGTTAAATTGTATTTTCATGTTTGTAATTTTTTCAGGCATTGCGAGTGTTCACTTTCCTCTTTTTTCTGCCCGTCCTGACCCATGGCAGGGTTCCAGCGGACTCGTCGCGCAGCGGCCAGCCCGCAGGCGGCGATTGAGCCTGTCGAAATCGCTTTCATGTACTGAGGCGCAGATTTATCTCCCGCCGGCCCCCGCATCGGGCTAATCGACATGCAGTTCGGTTACCTGGCGGAAGTGAAAACCATAGATCGCAAAGGTGATGGCGAGCGGGAATAAGCGTGGACGCCGAAACAGGGTCCAGAAAAAGAGACGCCAGTACTGGGTCCGTTCGACCCCGTGGATCCCCAGTTGGTATATTGACCGCCAGAGTGCCATGATATATTGCGGCTCCCATGGGACGCTGATCCTGGGCGGCTTATACTCGCGTAGAAATGTCCTGACACGTTCGTAGTACAGCCTGGGCGCATAGATCTGGTTGAGGATCTTGCGATATCCCTCGCGTAAGGGTTCCAACCCCATGCGGGGGATGATGTTCGTGGTCCCATCCACGTTATCCCCTGAAAATTCATCCACCAGCCGTCCTTCTTTTTGCATGCGCTCATACAGGCGTGTTCCCAAAGGGGCTTGCAATAAACCGACCATGGCCGTCACGATTCCGCTCTTCTGAATGAAATCGATCTGCTGCTGGAAGATCGAGTAGGAATCATTATCGAACCCGACAATGAAACCGCCCTGGACCTGGAGACCTGCACGCTGGAGCTGTTTGACACTTTCCACCAGATCGCGCCCCTTGTTCTGGCTTTTGCTGCATTCCGTCAGGCTGTCTTCATTGGGTGTTTCGATCCCGACGAATACCGTATCAAATCCGGCGGCCACCATTAATCTCAATAATTCCGGATCATCCGCCAGGTTAATCGAGGCTTCTGTGTTAAAGGACATGCCATTTTTGCCTTTGCGCCATTCAATCAGTGCTGGAAGTAATTCGTCCTTGATCTGCTTCTTGTTGCCAATAAAATTATCATCCACAAAAAAGATGCTTTTGCGCCAGCCCAGCGCGTACAGGCTGTCCAACTCGGCAATGATCTGCGCCGAAGTCTTGGTGCGTGGACGATGTCCCAGCAGCGAGGTTACATTGCAAAAGTCACAGTTGAAGGGACAGCCGCGCGAGAATTGAACGGGGATGGTATCGTAGTGGCTGAGGTTTGCCAGCTGCCAGAGTGGGACCGGGGTTTGGTGGATATCGGGGAATTTCGTGGATGTATAAACGCGTTTTGCCTGACCCCGCTCAAGGTCCATCAGGAAGGGGGCAAGGGTTTCCTCCGCCTCGTTCAAGACAAAATGATCCACAGCGGGGAATTGCTCATATTCCATCGTAAAAAGCGGACCGCCCGCGACCACCTTTTTGCCCGCCTGCTTGCAGCGCTCGATGATGGCACGCGCCGACTCCCGCTGCACAACCATGGCGCTGATAAAAACAATATCAGCCCAGTCCAGGTGTTCATTCGTGAGATCGGCTGCATTGAGATCGATCAACCGCTTTTCCCACCCGGGAGGCAGCATGGCTGCAACGGTCAATAGACCCAGCGGGGGCGCACCCGCCTTCTTTTTTACGAACTTTAGCGCGTGTTTGAAACTCCAAAAGGTGTCGGGGAATTCGGGGTAGACAAAGAGGATCTTCATTTCTGCCTTCCTGTTATTATCTGCCAGTCAGCAGGGTATTTCCCTGGCATGGCAGGCAAACATCCTGTTAATGAGGAACCAACGCATCTTCTTCCCTGCCCAATAATGCCTCGTGAACAACTTCAAGAATTCGATCCTCGGCGTGTGCAGGGGCGATGGTGATCAGTTTGTTCCGTTCGGGCTGTCTTGACAGTTCGTCTGCCAGGCGCCCTGTCCGGCTCACTGCAATGACCGGACGTTTATTCTCCAAACTCAATTCAATGTCCTTGCGGGAAACCTCGCTGCCGTTGATCAGGATCGTCACCGACCGATGTCCTTTTGACAGGATGGTGGCCGCATCGACGATCCACGGAGACTCATCCCCAAAATCACTGCCGGGTACCAGGATGAAATGGGAATAATTCGGGTCCAACTGCCGGCGCTTCCTTCCCCACCATAAAAAGTTTGTACTGCGCGGACCGCCCGGCCAGGTTGCCAATGCTTCAGGTGTAATACCGATCAATGGGTACGTTTGATGCTCTTGTGAGCGGGTTTGGGAAATTTGGGACATCACCCCCGAGTCTGTTCCTCCGCAAATGACCAACGCCTTCATGTCTGTCGCGGCTTTGGAAATGGTGTGGATCGCCCTGTGTGTCGCCTCGGCTTCCTTTTCATCGATCTCGCCGCCGATCAGCACGATCACCGGGGAATTGCCATTCAGGTGCAGTTCAGAGATGGCCTGTGCCAATTCCGAGCGGTTATTGGGAAAAACACATAATGATTGCTGCCCCGGGAAGGAAATTTTTTTAGTTCGCATAATGTCCTTTTTCCATGTTCATCATCTTCAAATTGCCCAACTGTCTCATGCGGCTGGATCAGCCGCCAATAATTTTGTCCGGGTGATGTTCGCTTTTTGTAAGGCGAACTGGTGCAGTTTGCCGTATGTAAACACGAACGGGTAAGCTATTAAAGTCAGCAGATCCATAACGATAAAGATCAAATATAGTTTCATTGTTGTTTCTCCTCGGGTATTCTAAAAATAACGAACATCAAATTCCATGGTTCTTATGCCTGTCAGCCTTTTCTCCTTTTTTATTGGAGCCGGCAGAAGGGTTTGTGCCGCCTTTTTTAAGCAGGGCATCCTTGTCTTTCACAAGGGCCTGTACGGTTGAAGTGGTTTCGCCCGGGTGTGGATTGGATGCAGCATTGACATCCATGCTGGAATTGGACTTCTTTGGCTTGCGTTTACTGACACCTTTGTGTCCCATTTTTTTCTCCTTGATGGTTGATCGTGAAATACCTGGTCTGATGATTACCGGCCGTCTGCCTTGTCGAGCAATTTGCCGATGCGTTTGATCCGCTGCCGGTTGACTTCGTGTTCCGCCACACGCTTATGGAACTCATCTTCATCGATGATGACAATATCGGGTGGATTTTGAGCCGAGAGCTGCAAGGCGGCCTCGTCCTGGAGTTTAATATCGTCAAAGACCTTCAAGAAGGCATCCGCAACCCGGCGTACAAATTTTTGATCTTCAACGATCGTTACTCCCACGGGCAGCGCGGGCACGTTCTGCGGCTTTTCTTTAAAAACGACCCTGGCTGAAAGTTTGCCGTTGTCAATAAAGGGGAAATCTATATGGGTCGGCATGATGCCGAATTGACCGCGGTCCAGGATGAAGGCGTAGCGCAGGCCATCACTATTGCAGGATACGACCTGAACTTGCAGTTCATTTGCCAGGTCATGCAGCAGGCCCGGATCGAAATAATCGCTGAAAGGGATCGTGGTGTTCGCGGCAATATATTTGTTATTGAGTATGCCAAACAGCACGATCATTCCGGAGTCCGGGTCCTGGGTTAATCGCCAGCGCTTAAATCGCGGCAGCAATCCCCATTTGGTCAGAATGGTTGAGACCTGGGCCCTGATCTGCCGGGTTTTTTGGGTGATGCGGTGCTGCTCAACGGTCTGTAGGGTCATCGTTCTCCTTCTCATCACTAGCCAGCAGTTGCTCCTTGACTTCATCGATCCACTGCTCCACGTCATCCGGATCGGTGACCTGATAACCGTCGTCGATGATCACATCATCGGCATGGTGATGATGTTGCGGCACTTCAGCCGCCAGTGCCGGCAATGGTTCAACGGGAGTTTCGAGGATCCGCTGGTTGTCCTGCTGGATCTTTAGCCAGCGCCAGAATCCCAAAAGAAGAGTTCCGGCCAATAATACAAGAAAGGTCGGCAGGCACCACATCCACAAAAAAGTAATGGGTCCCTGCTTTTGTTCTTCACGCTGGCGTTCCTGGTCGGCGTACCATTGTGATGTTGCAACAGCGGCCTGGGTTTGGGTGGCAATGCCATTGGCAACAGCCGTCTGGGTGCTTGCGGCCAGGTCGTTTTTATTTTGCTGGGCGATGGCAGCATTCGCGGCCTGCGTTCCTGCCGCCATGGTTACTTGGAGGTTGTACTGTGACTGGGTGAGTGCGGCGATCTGTGTCGCTCCCGCTGAGTTGACGGTTGCCTGCGCATTGGCGCGCGCAATTTCGGCAGTAGCCGCGATCTGAGCCGCGACATAATTGGCATTGTTTTGTTCCTGGGTCAGCGCCGCGCCCAGGGTCGCCTGTGCTGAATTGACAGTGGCCTGGGCATTGGCGCGCAGGATTTCGGCGGTGGCTGCCGCCTGGTTATCGAAGCTATTCCTCTGCTGGGTCAGGGCGGCTGACAGGGTGGCCTGGTCACACGCCACACAGAACGTGTCTGACAGCGCGGGTGTGTTGATTAACGCCGGGGTGGCTAACGACGCTCCTTCCACCAGCACATATGGAGTTACGTCCGAGACATCACATGCAGCCAGAGACAGTATCAACAGCATTGAGACTGTCCCGTAAATCGCAAAAACGCTAAAATGTCGGTACATGGCATTCATGTTATTTTTCTGATCAAGCAAAATTGGAGACTGCCAGTCTCACCAGCGGGGATGCCAGATCGACCGGTCGGGAATTTATACGGCATCTTTCAATGCTTTGAGCGTTCTAACCTTAATTACCTTGCGCGCCGGTTTTGCCTTAATGGTCATCGGCTCTTTGGTGAATGGATTAACACCTTCATGTTGAGGCGTGGCAGGCTTGTCAACAATGCTCAAAATCAACAGTCCTGGAATAAGGACCTCGCAGGGTTCCGGCAAGCCGAGCTGCGAGGTCACAATGTCTCTAATTCCATCAAGCGCCAGGGATGCCTGCTGCTTATTCAGGCCGCTTTTCTCAGCCAGGGTGGTAACGAATTCAGATCGGGTCATTCTTTTATTGGGCATTCCATACCTCAATTCTTTATTAATGGTTTCTCTACCGTACATCTCATAAATTTTTGCCCGTGGGCATTATATGTCATTGCGAGCCGCTCTTTGGCGAAGCAATCCCCTGCTGCTTGGAGACTGCTTCGTTCCTCGCAGTGACACTACTCTCGAAATGTTCCTCGTACAAATCCTTCGCAACACTTGCACCGTACGCACACTTGCCCTGGCGGGCAGTGCCAGGGAGTGCAGGTGTGACATTTGTACGGAGAGAATTAATGGTTCCATTGCATGGTTAAACTTATTTACCTGCCGTCGCCTTGTGAAATTTCCTTCACCATTTCGGCGGTTTTTTTGGGGTGGTCAAAATGAATTGCCACATCCGCCTGGGCAATGATCCCCAGGATCTTGTGATCATCGTCCACAACTGGAATACGGCGCAATTGATGCCTGGACATGGCATCGACAACTTTTTGCAGATCATCTTCGGCGCTGCATGTCACGACCTTGCGCACCATCACGGTCTCCACTTTGGTGGATTTGGCATCGAGCCCTTCTGCTATGATCTGGATCG
>JFJP01037747.1_pt1 | contig 23264 bp, 16 predicted proteins | sample 431651 | NCBI WGS metagenome assembly JFJP01 (sample SAMN02602958, study PRJNA72255) | Microbial mat metagenome, whole genome shotgun sequencing project. | biome: fresh water; feature: sink hole; material: water; isolation source: purple microbial (photo- and chemosynthetic) mats found in...
CCGTATTCGTTCAAAAATTTGGCATATTGTTCGTTGGTTACTTCGTATTTCGACATGTAGAAACTTCCAAGTTTTACTGAGTGTACAGGGCTTTCGTCGCCGCTACCTTTGTTTGAACCCATATCAAAAGTTCCACCTTCTACATATTTAAAACCTGGAGGTGCTTTTAGTTGGTATTTTTGTTCTTTGTCGAGCTGCGAATACATAGTTTTAGCTTCAGAAATGTATTTTCCGCGTGGATATGTGTCGATGTATTTTTCGTAATCGGTAATTTTTTCGGTTTTTACTGCTTTTTGCCAAATTGGCTCTTCGTTAGCTACCCAACGGCGGTAATTTTCTTCCTCTATTTCTTTTATTTTAGCATTGGCTTCTTTCGCATTGTAAGCTTTTGGAAAAGCATCTAAATATCCTTTGTAGGCTTCAATTGTGTTTTCTTTTTTTGCTAAATCAAAAGCTTCATTATCCTTTTTTCGCAATTCAATTTCAGCTTTTATCCGTCTGATTTCATTGTTAGCATCTGCAACAAACAAACCGTCTTGCGTGTTTTTTATGTACAGTTCATAAGCACCAATTGTATTTTCTTTCTGAGCTAGTTCAAAGGCAATTTTATCTTTTTCCTTTAATGTTTTGATGTGCTCATTTGCCTCATTTACATAAATTCCTTTGGGATACAATTTTTTATATTCTTCAAACGAAACTATTTTATTAATTTCTTTTGCTTTATTAAACTCGGCTTCGTCTGCTTGAATAAGGCTTTCGTCCATTTGGCTGGTCAAAAAGACAACTCCTTCGTCAGCTTCTTTTGTGTATTTACCATTGGGGTAATCGGTTAAATACTTTTTGTAGCCAGCTATGGTTTTGTTTTGGCGTGCAGCTAAAATCGCTTCTTCTTCGGCTATTTTTTTGCCAAAACTAAATGAATGACTTTGCTTTTCAAATTTTGATTTGATTTCTATTTCTTTTTTTTCTGAAAAATTATATTTTTTCTCAGAAACTTCCAGTGTATATTTTCCTGTTCCGAGTGCTATTGTTATAGGTTTATTCGCCTCTAAATCAATCTTTTGGTTATTAATATTTACAATCACATCAGTGTCGGCAGTTAGGCTTACTTTTGCTGTTTGCAATAAATACCAAATTGTTGCGCCTGTTATTGCTACTAATACAATTGCTCCAATAATTAGCAGCAACTTATTGCTCGTTTTCTGCTTATTTACAGATTCTTCCATTCTTTTTACTAGATAATTTTAAAATTATAAAACTCCAAATTTCAAGATTTTATATTAATGCCTGCTTTTTAATTTTTAAGCAAGAAATGATATTTTAAAAGTAGTTTTTTTGAGACTTTCACACAAAATTCTACTAACAAAATACAAAAGTATGAAATTTTCTTAATTTTTCAACAATTTATAGTTATTCTGAAAAAAAAGCTTAAAAATAGAGAGTTATTTTGTTGATTTTCAATAAAATAACTCTCTTATTTTATTACAATAATTTTGCAATTTCAAAGTGCATTCCATCTTTTCGGCTAAAATGCCCACCCCAATAAAAACCAAGCTTGTTGGCTATCTCAACTAGCTCACGTACAGAGCCTTCCTCGCCTACAAGTGCCGGACGTTTTGCCAAGCCATTCCATTTCACATTGATGTCAAAAGCTGTACCAAAGGCATGATTGCTCAATTTTGTTTGGCTTCCTCTTATGCAGCGTGGCGAGTAAGTGCCATTCCAAGTTTTCACTAAATAAAGCAAACCTGCTTTTTCCCATTCAGCCCACAAAGCTTGCATTTGCGGTGCTGCTTTTTTGTGAAAATAAATACTTCCCGACGCTTTAGGCTTTCCGAACATGTCAATTCCCTTTAGCTGAGGCACATCTATTGTGATTATATTTTCATCTTTCCATGTTCCAATTACAGTAACCGTGCCTTGTTCGTCGGCGGTATATTCAAATTTACCGAACATCTCGAAGCGTTTTTCGTCGTTGTAAACAGCGTCAAAATCGGGTTTGGGAGGCCAATAAGCACTCGTTTTTTCTAAAGCCGTGTCTTGCACCACTTCAAATCCTAGAGTCATGGCTTTTCCATAGCACGAATTGCCCACTACTCCGTCGGCTGTCAAGCCGTTACGCTTTTGAAACTCAATAGTTGCATCTTTGGTGGTTTGTCCAAAATCGCCATCGGCTACTTTTAGCAAACCTTGCCCTACCAAAAAAAGTTGCCACTGCTCTACCTGAGGACCGTCGCTGCCTTTTCTGAGAACTTTTAAGCTGATTGTATCCATATTTGTTGTTTTAGAAGGTTCTTTTTTGTTTAAATTTACTTCTTTTTTGGGTTCCAAATTTTTTATTGTTTGGCTTTTCGAATTTTCTTTTTTTACAGAAACTTTTGATTTAGAACTTGTTGAAGTTACTTTCTTTGAAACAGCTCCTCCACTTTCTTTTTTCATAAAAAACATCTGAAAAAAAAGCAGTATTTTTTTGATTATCAAATCCATAGCTATGACTTTATTTTAAAATTAAATATCCTATTGCAACAATGTACCCTAAAATAATTAAAATTTCAGTATTGTATTATAATAATAGTTCTTTTGCAAAAAAGCTACTAAAACGATATTCTTTTTTTACATCTGGCAAGCAAATATAAATAAAATAATATTTTTTACCAAGTTTTTTTATTGAATATAAAACAAAAAAATATAAATAATTGATAAACAGATTATTAATTTTGTTTTTTTGAATAAAAATCACAAAATTGGGTTAAATTACATTCGTTGCATTTGGGTGAACGTGCCAAGCAAACATAACGTCCGTGCAAAATAAGCCAGTGATGAGCTATGGGCAAAAGTTCCCTTTCTATGTTGCTAACTAATTGTTTTTCAGTTTCTAAAGGTGTTTTTGCATTTTCCGTCAAACCCAAGCGTTCGGAAACTCTAAATACGTGAGTATCAACAGCCATAGCCGGAACATTATACACCACCGAAGCAATAACATTTGCTGTTTTTCTGCCAACACCGGGTAATTTTTGCAGTTGGTCAATATCGGAAGGCACTACATTTCCAAAATCTTCAAGTAGCATTTTAGCCATGCCTACAAGGTGCTTTGCTTTATTATTGGGATATGAGCATGACTTTATGTAATCAAAAACCTCAGCAGAATCTACTTCTGCCATTTTCTGCGCTGTGGGAAAGCGTTTGAAAAGTTCTTTGGTAATTACATTTACTCGCTTGTCGGTACACTGTGCCGATAAAATGACGGCAACCAGCAGTTCAAAAGGATTCGTATATTCTAATTCGGTTTCGGCAATGGGTTTATTTTCTTTGAAATATGTGATTATTTTTTCGTATCGTTCCTTTTTAGTCATTTCGTTTTTTTTTAATTGATATTTTTTACGAAAATAGAAAATTATACGAAACTTACCAAATAAAATATAAAAATTTGACTCGTTTTTTGTCAAATTTTACTTTGTTTAATAGGTTGTCAAAAAAAACTTCAAACCGAAGGCATCTCAAAATTTATGCCTAAGGCTTGAAGTTTTATAAAACCTTGATTTATAAGTTAATTAGATTTTCAACGTTTGCTCTGCATTAATTGTATAATTTTTATCTAAAACGGTTAAAGGAACCGATTTTTTTGATAAATTCTTAATATTAATTTCGTTTTTACTTACAAAAACTTCTAATATTGCTCCTCTAAAGTTTACTTTGAATAAATAACTTTCCCATTCTTCGGGAATATTAGGCGCAAAGTACGGTTTGTCGTTCTTAATGCGCATTCCGCCAAAGCCTTTCACAAACGACATCCAAGTTCCTGCCATGCTTGTAATGTGGCAACCTTCGTGTACTTCGTTGTTGTAATCGTCTAAGTCTAAGCGAGCTGTGCGCAAATAAAATTCATAAGCTCGCTTGTTGTCGCCAATTTTTGATGCCAAAATAGAGTGAACACATGGCGAAAGCGACGATTCGTGCACCGTGCGTGGCTCATAAAAGTCGAAATTTCTGCGAATAGTTGCCAAATCAAACTCATCTTCAAACAAATAGATACCTTGCAATACGTCAGCCTGTTTTATGAAAACAGAACGCAAAATTCTGTCCCACGACCAATTTTGATTGATAGGTCTTTCGCTTGGTTTTAAGTCTTTTGCCAAAATTTGCTCTTTATCCATAAAACCATCTTGTTGCATGAAAACATCAAGCTCTTGATTGTAAGCAAAATACATGGTATCCAAAATATGTTTCCATTTTTTAATCTCTTTGTTTACATCAAATTTAGTTTTTTCAATTATTTCGGTGTAACGTGTTGGTTCTGTTTCTTTTACATAAGCAATTGCTTCTTGAGTATATTTTAAAGTCCAAGTAGCTACCTTTGAAGTGTACCAATTGTTGTTCACATTGTTTTCATATTCGTTAGGTCCTGTAACTCCGAGCATTACATATTGCTCTTTTGCTTCCGACCAGCTAACCCTTTGCGCCCAAAAACGAGAAATTGCAATTAAAACCTCCAAACCAAAATCTACCAGATAATTTTTATCGCCAGTGTATCGAATGTAATCGTAAATAGCAAAAGCAATGGCGCCGTTTCGATGTATTTCTTCAAACGTTATTTCCCATTCATTGTGGCACTCTTCGCCATTCATTGTAACCATTGGGTAAAGTGCTGCACCGCCTGTAAATCCAAGCTTTTGAGCATTTTCTATTGCTTTGTCGAGCTGTTTGTAACGGTATTTGAGCAAATTTTTGCCTACATTTTCTTCGGCAGTAGCCAAATAAAAAGGCAAGCAATAAGCTTCGGTATCCCAGTAAGTGCTTCCGCCGTATTTTTCGCCTGTAAAGCCTTTAGGTCCAATGTTTAAACGTTCATCTTCGCCCGTATAAGTTTGGTTCAATTGATAAATATTGAACCGAATGCCTTGTTGTGCAGCCACATCGCCATTTACAATTATATCGCCATGCTCCCATTTCGATTCCCACCAAGCGATTTGCTGGCTTAGCATTGTGTCAAAACCACTTGAATAAGCTCTCGAAAGTGCTGCATGGCAAGCCGATAGCACATCATGCTTTGGATAATTCATGGAAGAAGTAATGGCAGCAAATTTAAACAGAGTGATTATTTGCCCTTGTCTTGCTTCTATCTCTATTTTTGTTTGCACATATTTCTCTTTTACAAGCGATTGTGCATTTGTTTCTACTTCGTTTCCGTTTACCGTAAGTTTGGTTTTCATGCCTGTACATACATGAAAATCAGTCTTTTTAGTAGCAACAGTAATGTAACCTTCGTTGCCAGAAACTTCTTTGCCTACTTCGTCCCAAAATTTTTCGTCGTAGTTTGCATCTTCATTTTTTACATCGGCATCAATGTAAGGCGAAAAAATAATTTTTCCAGTAAAATTGAGCGGTTCTACGCTGTATTTAATTACAGCCGTTTCGTCGTCGGTCATACTCAAAAGACGAGTAGCGTCAACTTTAATTTGCTTGCCCGAAGAAAGTTCGGCGGTAAATTTTCTGTTCAAACAACCTTCCTTCATGTTTAGCGTGCGCACAAAATCAGTTACCTTGCACTTTGCCAAATCCAATTCTTCTCCTTCAATTGTTACATTTATTCCTATCCAATTGGGTGCATTTAAGACCTTTGCAAAATATTCAGGATAGCCGTTCTTCCACCACCCTACTCTAGTTTTGTCGGGATAATAAACTCCAGCAACATAGTTTCCTTGAAGACTTTTACCAGAATATTTTTCTTCAAAATTGGCACGCTGCCCGAAACGACCGTTTCCTAAACTGAAAAGGCTTTCACTTGCTGTATGATTTTTCATATCAAAACCCTCTTCAATTATTTTCCAAGGGTCATGTTTAATATAATTTTTCATGTTATATCGAATTGTTTCACAGAAAAAAGCGATTTCCTGTTTTATGATTTATATTTTTGTTTTTTATAGTCTGTTGATTAACAAAAAAATAAAAGTTCAATTTTATTCTGAAAATTGAACTTTTACCCATTTATTTTATTTCCATTTCTACTTTCTCTTTTACAAAAAAGACTGAAACAGCACCTAAAATCATACAAATTCCCGCAAGAATTAAAATGTAAATGGCTTGATTGTTAAAAATATATTTCAAAATTAGTCCTGAAAAAAGACCACTCAAAATTTGTGGTACAACTACCGTTAAATTGAACAAACCCATATAAATTCCGGTTTTTCCAGAAGGCAATACACTCGATAAAATAGCATACGGCAATGCCAAAATGGCTGCCCAAGCAATTCCAATGCCAACCATAGAAACCAATAAAAGACTAGGGTTTGAGAAAAAATAGGTAGAAATATAGCCCAAGCCGCCCAGTAAAAGGGAAAGTGAATAAACCGATTTTCGTCCCAAAATTTTCATCAAATAGGGCATAACTAGCGAAAAAAGAGCAGCATACAAACTATAAGCCGCGAAAGACATTCCTACCCAGTTTCCTGCTTCGTTGAAAGCTGCCGAGCTAGAGTCGCCAATTTCGGTATGCCAATAGTGCTGAGCCACAGCAGGAACGGTGTAAACCCACATCAAAAAAAGTGGAAACCACGAAAAAAACTGAACCACAGCTAATTGAATCATGGTTTTGGGCATCGAAAGCAGCGTTTCCCACATACTTAGTTTTTGCGAAACTTCGGTGGCTTGACTAGTATTGTACTGTTTAAATTCTTCAGGCGGATATTCTTTGGTGCGGAAAACTGTTACTAAAACGCTCAAAATAAGCATACTTCCACCAATGTAAAACGACCAAATAACAGAATCGGCAACCTCACCTGCCGGCGCTTCGTTGGCAACACCTAAATACGTCAAAATATAAGGCAAAGCAGAGCCAATTACAGCCCCTACATTAATCAAAAAACTTTGAATAGAATAGCCAAAATTGCGTTGTTCTTCGGGCATCATGTCCGAAACTAAAGCCCTGAAAGGCTGAAAAGTAACATTAAATGAACCGTCCATAAGTGCCAACATTACAGCTCCAAAAACAAGTGCAGCCGCACCTCCGGCAGTAATAATAAAAGGAGCATTGGGCATAAAAAACATGGCAAGCATAGAAACAAGCGCACCTCCCAATATAAATGGAGAACGCCTACCAAGTCGAGTCCAAGTAGAATCACTTGCCGCACCCACAATAGGCTGAACTAGCAAGCCCATGATGGGTGCCACTAGCCAAAATAATGATAAACTGTGCAAGTCTGCACCTAAATTGGATAAAATTCGGCTTGCATTTGCATTTTGTAGCGCAAATCCAAACTGAACTCCTAAAAATCCGAAACTTACATTCCAAATTTGCCAAAAGCTTAATCGTGGTTTTTTAGTCATTCCTTTTTTTTTTGAAAATAGTTGTTTTTTTTATTAAATTCTAATAGCTACAAAGTGTACTATTCTTTATAATTTATAGTCTAAAAACTTTTGAAAATTGTCTATTTTAGTAGCTTTTTTTTGATTGTTTAAATTTAAAAATCGTTTGGAAGTAGCAACAACCCGTAATTTTTTAAATTTATTAAATTTCCGATTTTTTAAAATTTCGTTATCTTTTTTCAGCAAAATTGCAGAAAAAAATTAACTCAATGATTTTGAGTTTTTTACACTAAAATTAAAAACAAACAAAGTTAAGCTTCTGTTTCATCAAAAAAATAGAGAGTATTTGTTAAGTTAATAAAAAAAATGTTTTTACTCTCTTCAAAGTTAAGGAAAAATTAATATTACGTGCAAGTTTGAATAAAAAAAAAAAGGGTGCTAAATGCTGTTATAGAGGATTTTAGAACGCTATAACTTATTTCAAACGTTTGCATAAATTTTCAAAAATTAAAAAAATGTTAAGATTTTCTTATGAAAATTAACTATTTTTAGTCATAATTTCTAAATAATAGCTATTTTTAGAGATTATTTCTTTAGATATAAAATCAATTTATTATCAAAATTCATTGCATTTGTATTAAATAAATTACTTTTTTTATTTAATTTTATATTGTTTTAATTTTTTTTCTAATTCAGATATATTTTACTATTTTTGACTTGTTTATTGGAAATGCAAACGACCATTAAATATAGTTTTTAAAACTGCTTTTAATAATAAAATCCTTAAAATCAATAACATAAAACATTTATGAAATCGTACAGAAAAGAACTTTGGATAAATACAAGCAAAAGAAGAGAATACATAAACATAACGCCGGAAGTAAATAAATGCCTGATAGATAGTGGAATAAAAGAAGGCATTGTGCTTGTAAATGCAATGCACATTACGGCAAGCGTTTTTATTAATGACGACGAGTCTGGCTTGCACCACGATTTTGAAATCTGGCTCGAAAAATTAGCACCTGAAAAACCTCATAAACAGTATCAACACAATGGTTATGAGGACAATGCTGATGCTCACTTGAAACGACAAATTATGGGGCGTGAAGTGGTGGTTGCAATAACTCAAGGAAAGCTCGATTTTGGACCTTGGGAACAAATTTTTTACGGAGAATACGATGGAATGCGTAAAAAAAGAGTGCTTGTTAAAATAATTGGTGAGTGATTTTCTTTAAAATTGAATGTTTTTAAAACTTTTTGTTTAAATTTGTAAAAAAAAGAACCGATTTTTATTAGTTTTCATCTATTTTCAAAAGCTCAAATTTTGAAGAAAATATTTTTATATATTCTTGTCTTTGTGCTAGTTAGCAATTTATTTGCTCAAAAAAGACACATTAATTTCGAGAAACTTTCGATAGAGGACGGTTTGTCGCAAAGCACTATAAACTGCATGTTGCAAGACAATAAAGGTTTTATGTGGTTTGGCAGCTTAGATGGACTCAACAAATACAATGGATACGAAATTAAAACCTACCGCAATAGCCTTTCGGAGCCAAATTCTATTTCGGATAATACTATAACTAGCTTATTTGAAGACTCTTATGGCTTACTTTGGATTGGAACGCTTGGCAGTGGAGTTTCTATTTACGACCGATTTCAAGATAATTTTATTCCAATTCAGCGGAATAAGTCAATTAATTCGTTAGTAAGTAACTCTGTATCAGCTATTACGCAAGATGTTGAAGGAAATATTTGGGTAGGAACATTGTATGGATTATCTAAGTTGAGCAAAAAATTCAACAAAATAGAATTTACCAATTTTAAAAAGTATTCTGGTTTACCAGCCGACAAAGTAAACGCTCTTTTGGCTGATAAATCGGGGAATATTTGGATTGCGACTGATAAAGGTTTGGCTTCATACAATATTTATCAAACCGTATTTAAATTGCATGCAGCCAATGGGTTAATTGCTTCAAAAAAAATTAATACTATTGCCATCGACAAAGATGATATACTTTGGCTTGGAACTGATGAAGGTTTGGTAAAATACTATAAATCATCAGGTATCGCTCAATTTTATGAGAATGACCATTATCCGCAACTGCTAAAAAGTAAAATAAATGTTGCTTTAATTGACTCAGAATCAGCTCTATGGGTTGGAACTGCAAAAGAAGGGCTATTTCAAATAGATACTAAAACAGGAAAAGTAAGTAATTTTAAATACGATGCTACTGATAATAAGAGTATTAGCGTAAATGAAGTTTTAAGCATTTATCAAGATAAAGCTGGAATTATTTGGATAGGTACTTCGCTTGGTGGCATCAATAAATGGAACAGGCACAACGCTGGCATCGAAATTTATAAATACAACACTTACGATGCTAGTAGCCTAAGTTCTAACTTGGTACGAACATTTTTTCAAGATAAAAACGGCACCATTTGGATAGGAACAGTCGATGGAGGACTGAATAAGTGGGAAAAAGAAAACCAGAAATTTATTGCGTATAAAAACAATCTTCAAATATCTAATTCTCTATCTAACAATAATATACGAGCTATATACGAAGATAGCAAGAATCGATTTTGGGTAGGAACTGACGGTGGCGGTTTGAATTTATTGGACAGAAATACTGGTAAATTTAAAATTTACAAAAATGAACAAGGCAATAAAAATACTTTGAATAGCAATAATATTTGGGGTATTTACGAATATGGAGAAAATCTTTTATTGGCTACTTTTGGAGGAGGAATTAATGTTTTTAATGTAGAAAAAAACACAGTAAAGGCGCTTGAATACGATTCTACCAATGTGAATAGCATTAGCGACAATCGTGTAACCTGCATTTTTAGGGACAGTAAAGCCAATTTTTGGGTTGGAACTTATGGCGGAGGTTTAAATTTATATATTCCCGAAACTGGAATTTTTCATCGCTTTCAGCACGACAAAAAAAACCAAAAAACAATAGCAAATGACCGTATTTATTGCATTTTTGAAGATTCAAACCATCAACTTTGGATAGGAACCAAAGGAGGATTGAATAAGTTTGACCCCAACAATAACACTTTTATACGTTTTACCGAAAGAAATGGATTACCCAATGATGTAGTACTCGGAATTTTGGAAGATACCAGTAAAAACCTTTGGTTTTCAACCAATCAGGGCATTTGTAGGTTCAATATCGAAAATTACTCGATACGAAATTACAATGTAATTGATGGTTTGCAAAGCAATGAATTTTTAGCAGGCTCGTATTGTAAAATCAATTCAGGCGAGATGCTTTTTGGTGGGATTAGTGGTTTTAATATGTTCAATCCCTCGAAAATGAGCTATAATTCAAATATTCCTGGTATTTCGATAACTGCTTTTAAAATATTGAACAGCGAAATTTTATTAGATTCAGCTATTAGCGAAAAAAAGCGTATTCTCTTGGATTGGAAAAGCAATAATATTGCATTCGAATTTGTGGCACTTGATTATACTTTTTCGAAAAAAAACCAATATGCTTATATGCTCGAAGGTTTTGAAACTAATTGGAATTATGTGAGAAACAGGCGTTTTGCTTCTTATACCAACTTGCCAAGCGGCACTTATATTTTTAAAGTGAAGGGATCAAACAACGATGGTGTGTGGAACGAAATCGGGAGTAAAGTGAAAATTATTATCAAACCAGCTATCTGGCAAACTGCTTTTTTTCAAATACTTGTCGTTCTTTTTGCTTTCATTTCAATTTACTTTTTTATTAAGGCTCGAATGAAAGCCATCAAAATAAAAAAGGAAGAACTAGATTTATTAGTAAATATGCAGGCTGAAAAAATTTTGATAGAAAAGAAAAAATTGGCAGAACAAATGCAGTCAATTGCTTTTCAGCGACAAGAAATTAACGACAGTCTTATCTTTGCAAAACAATTACAGTTAACTAATTACAGCAGTTTGAATAGAAATAATAAAACATTAAAAGATTATTTTGTTTATTCAAAATCAAAAAGCGAAGTTTCGCACGATTTTTATTGGATACGACGAAATGATAATACCATTATTTTTACTGTAATTGACTGTGTTTCTTGCGTTGAAGATAAATTTTCGGCAAGTAAACTGGCTTCTAGTTTTTTGAACAATTATATTAGCAGAAAAAGCATAGAAAAACCCGGAATACTTTTGTCTAATCTGGCAAAAACACTTTCTAATACATTCAAAAATCAAAAATACCAAAATCCTGATATTCTTAAAATTGTGATAGAAACAGCTATTTGTATAATTGATTTAGACCAAAATAAAATAGAATTTGCAGGAGCAAATATGCCACTTTATCGTATTCAAAACAATAATTTATCAATCATCGAAGGCAACACCAAAGCAATCACTTTTGCAGACGATATAAATGATTATTTCTTTGAAAATCATGAAATTAAGTTACAAAAAGGTGATTTGTTTTATCTCTTTACCGATGGGTATGCAAAACAAACAAACCACAACGATTACTCTGCTTTTTATTATCGCCGTTTTAGAGATTTACTAGTTGAAATTCACGAACTTCCGATGGATATTCAAAAAAATACACTCGATAAAACGTTAGAGGATTGGCGCAAAAGCAACGAGCTTAACGACGATATTTTAGTCATCGGAATTAAAATATAGTATTTGGAATAACAAAGCATTCAGACCTTAGAAATGCGTATTTTATTCATAGCCAATAAATTAAATCTATTGGCTATCGAATAAAATTATTTTTGCTTGGCAGTTAAAGCGGCTCCAACTATTCCGGCATTATTTTGCAGTTTTGCAGGAATTATTTTGGTTTTCGATTTGAGTAAATGCAAGAATTTTTCCGGTTTTTTACTTAAGCCACCACCTAAAATGAATAAATCGGGATAAAATAATTTTTCGAGTAAAGCCAAATATTCGTTAAAACGCAGTGCCCAAGTTTCCCAATTCAATTCATCGCGCTTTCGAGTAGCATCAGAAATTGAACGCTCAGCAATATCGCCATTAAGCTCTATATGACCAAATTCGGTATTGGGAAGTAGCTCGCCTTGTGTAAAAATAGCAGTTCCAATTCCTGTGCCTACCGTAATTAAAATCACAACACCTTTTTGCTTTTTGCCTGCTCCAAATTTCATTTCAGCCAATCCTGCCACATCAGCATCATTGACTACTGTAACTTTTAAGCCCGTAGCTTTTGAAAAAAGTTTCTTGGCATTTATATTTATCCACGATGCGTCAATGTTGCTTGCCGTATAAACCAAACCAGCTTGTACTACTGCTGGAAATCCACACCCAATATCGCCTTTCCATTTAAAATGCTTTGCCATTTGAACTATCACTTCTGCAATAGCCTCAGGCGTTGCAGGTTGGGGAGTTTCTATACGGTGCCGATCGGTAACTAACTCACCCGTAGCAGTATCTACAACTGCACCTTTAATTCCCGAGCCACCAATATCAATGCCTAAAATTTCATCTTTTTTCATTGTTTTTTATTATAAGTTTTCTTTCAAACACTATTCACTTTTTTCTTTTTCAAAAGGAAGACTGAAGTAAAAAGTTGTTCCCTTGCCTACTTCCGAAGTGAAATTAATTTCGCCTCCCATCATTTTTATTAAGTTACGAGAAATTGTTAACCCCAAACCCGTACCCTGATAAATTCTACCTTCGTTGAGAATTTGACCAAATTGCTTGAAAATGATGCTTCTATTTTCATCAGAAATACCAATTCCTGTATCTTCTATTCTAAACTCAATAAATTTATTTTTTTCCAAACAGCTACACTTTATATATCCTTTTTCGGTAAATTTTATGGCATTTGAAATAAAGTTTGTTATGATTTGTCGCAACCGAACTTCGTCGGTATAAAAATAAAAATCGGGGTCTGAAAAATCACTTTCAAAGATAATTTTTAGGTATTCTTTTGATTTTTCTTTTTTTATTACCTCAAAATAATTGAACAACTCTTTAAATATTCTATTAACATAAGCTCTTGAAATATTGAGGCTTAGCTGTCCAGTTTCTATCTTTGCAATATCTACAATGTCGTCAATTAGCTTTATTAGCACTTGCCCGCTAGTTGTAATTAATTTAACGTATTCGGCTGTTTCTTCCTTAGTTATGTCTGGCTCGGTGAGTAAATCCGAAAAGCCAATAATTGCATTCATGGGGGTTCGTACCTCATGCGAAATATTCGATAAAAATGCCGTTTTTAGTCGTTCCGATTCTTCTGCTTTTTCTTTGGCTTCTTCAAGTTTTATTTCATAATTTCGCTGCTCAGTAATATCCTGAATAATACCGTTTATTTTTAAAACACGTCCATTGTTTAAATAAAATTTTTCGGCTCTAATGCGAACTATTTTAAATTCTTTATATCGGGTTTGCCACTCTAATTCAAAATCTATTTCGTTGAGTTCTTGAACAAATTTAATAAAAATTTCATCAAAATTTACTTTTGAATACTTTTTCAGCCACCGATGCAAAGGTAAAAAACTATCCTCGTAGTTTTCGTTGTTTATTCGCAATATTTTAAAAATTTTATCGGAAAGCCACCAAGTATCATTATACACATCAATTTCAAAGCTCCCAAAATCGGAAACCTCTTGCGCAATGTGAAAATGACGAACGTTTTCTTTTAAATGATAAAGGAAATTATTATGCTCTAAAACTAATGAAATTAAATTAGTTATAAAAATCATTTTTAATAAATCTTCTTCATTAATATAAATTTGGGGGCTGTAAGATTGCAACACCAAAACACCAGATGATTTTCCTCCCATGTACAAGGGAATACCCAACCAATATTCCGACATTTGCCCAAATAAATCAACTTCACCGCTTTCGATAAGCTTTGTATCATCTTCTTTATCAATCAAAATAGCCTTTTCTTTGCGGCGTACAAAATCAGTAAGCGAGCGAGACAAATCAAGATCTAAAAAAATTTGTTTTTCGTCTTTTTCATCGATAAAGAAAGGAAATGTATATTTTTTTGTTTTTGGTTGATAAAGTGCTACAAAAAAATTCGATACATCAATAATTTCTGCTAAATTCGCATGTACTTTCGATAAAAACTCCTCGTTAGAGTCAGTGTTGTATGAATCAGTTATTATTTTTAGCACAACATGCCAAAATTTAGCATTTTGCATGCCCAATCCTATCTTTTTATAGAAAGAATGAAAATCTATTTTGACTGAAAATTCGACCATAGGTCTAAATATTAAAATTTTAAACAGTTTTTATCAACTTTCTTCAAAATAAAACTTGAACAAATTTATATAAAAATATGTCAGCAATTTATATATTTCTTTTCAAAAATCAAAAAAAAATACTGAAAAAAATTTCCAGTATTTTTTTTGTTTCTAGTAAATCATTATATATTAGCTATTTAATCGTAATTCATTGTTATTTTGCTGCCATATTTTTTATCTGCCAATTTTGTTGATTCGGTAATTACACTTTTTGCGCCTCCGTTTTTAACAAAATCAATAGCTGCTTCAATTTTAGGAGCCATACTTCCTTCGCCAAACATGCCCTCTTTTAAATACTTTTCGGCATCTTGTACGTTTAAAAACTCTTTAATTTCTTCATTTTCTTTCTTGAAATTGATATAAATATAAGGTACATCGGTAAGAATGTAAAGCTCATCAGCTTTGATGGTAGAAGCTAATAGCGAAGAGGCTCTGTCTTTGTCAATTACAGCTTCTTCTGCTCGCACCATGCCGTCTTCATCTATCGAAACCGGAATGCCGCCACCGCCTACTGCTATCACTATAACTCCTTGGCGTGCAATATGTTCAATTGTATCTGTATTAAAAATGCGAATTGGAATAGGGCTTGGTACTACACGGCGATAGCCATCTTCCGATTTTGAGCTTTTTTTGAATATCCAACCTTTTTCGGTGGTTAATTTTTGCGCTTCTGCTTCGGTGTAAGCTTTGCCTACTCGTTTTGTTGGATTCTTAAAAGCAGGATCGTCTTTATCTATTTCAACCTGAGTTACTAAGGTTAAAATATCGCGTTGTAAGCCATGCTTTTTCAGCACATTGCGCAACATGCGTTCAAGCATATAACCAATACCGCCTTGTGAATCTGCAACACACACATCTAATGGCATTTGAGCTACACCATACAGGCTTTCGCCAGCATCGTTTCGCATCAAAATATTTCCTACCTGCGGACCATTTCCGTGCGAAAGAATTATGTTGTAACCTTCTTTTATCATAAACACTATATTTTCAAGTGTTTCGGTTGAGTTTAATTCTTGCTCTTCTATTGTACCTATTTGATTACTACGCAATAATGCGTTTCCGCCCAATGCTATAACTGCTAATTTACTCATAAATTTTACTTTTTTTAATAAGTATTTTAAAAAACAAATTTTAGTTGCTTTTCCTTTGAAAATACAATTTTTTATCGCTTTTTTTTGTTTGTAAATTGTGTTAGAAAATTTCTCTCTAATGAACAATTTCAAAAGTATATTGAAATGGTCATTTTTACTTAAACTTCAAAAGCAAAGATAAAACCTTAACTGAATACTGCAATAGTTCTCAAATATGTTAAGAAACATGTTTTTTTTAAGCAGGTGTCTCTTTAAAAAAACTGATTAAAATTCATCATTTTCAAGTTTTTAGTGATAAAATAGTCGTAGAATAACAGAAAATAGGACAAATTCTTATTCGAATTTAGAAAAAAAATGCGCAATTTTACTTTTTTAAGTATTTGTTTTTTAGATTATTACATAATTTATTTGTGTCTTTCTTCTAAAACTTCAATTACGTTTTGTAGAGAGAAACCTTTTGCATTTAGCAAAACTAAATAGTGAAAAAGCAAATCAGCCGCTTCGCCTAAAAATAATTCATCGTTATCATCTTTTGCCTCTATAATTAATTCTACCGCCTCTTCACCTACTTTTTGTGCTATTTTATTTATTCCTTTATCAAACAAGCTTTTAGTGTACGATTTACTTGCAACAGAACTCTTTCTGCTTTCAATAATTCCTTCCAAAAACGGAAGAAATTCGGTACTGGCATCATTGTCTTCGCCCCAGCAAGTATCGGTTCCGGTGTGGCAAGTTGGACCCTTGGGCTTTGCAAAAACCAAAATTGTATCATGGTCGCAATCGACCTTTACATCTTTCACTTCCAAGAAGTTACCAGAGGTTTCGCCTTTTGTCCAAAGCTCTTGGCGCGAGCGGCTAAAAAAAGTTACTTTGCCAGAGTTGATGGTTTTTTTATAAGCTTCCTCGTTCATATAGCCGAGCATTAGCACATTTTTTGTTTTATAATCTTGAATAATTGCGGGAACCAAACCGCCTTGTTTTTCAAAATCAACTTTCATTTTCTTCATCTTTTTTTGAGGATAAGCCGTTTAAATAATTAAGAATTAGTAAAAGATTTCTTGCAAACTGAAATTCTAAAAAAAATATTGTTGTTTCGTACTTAGATAATAAATCTAAATTTAAGGGTATTTTCTGCTAAGATTTAAACCAAAGTAGAAAACAAATCATAAATAAATTTAGCTTTATTTTATATTCTGAAACACTGCTTAACTAAATAGCTATGATAAGCTTTTCTTTTGTTGAAAAACAAATTTACAAAAAAACATTTATTTTTTTGTAAAAGCAATGTTATCTTATTGCTATGTTTTTATTTTTTAAGAAAAATTTCAAGTCGGGAATTAGAACTTCGCCAAAGTGGAAAATGCTTGCAGCTAAAGCAGCATCTGCTTTACCTTGAATAAATATTTCGGCAAAATGTTCGCTATTTCCTGCACCTCCTGAAGCGATAATCGGAATTTTGAGCATTTCTGAAACTTTTGCAGTCAAATCGAGCGCAAATCCATTTTTTGTACCGTCGTGATTCATAGAGGTGAGCAAAATCTCACCTGCTCCTCGCTCTTGGGCTTCCTTAACCCAGTCTAGCGTTTTTATTTCAGTAGCTGTGCGCCCGCCATTCAAATAAACCAACCAATCCTTTCCATCAAAACGTGTGTCAACTGCCAATACAACAAACTGACTACCAAAGCCTTTTGCTAATTCAGTAATCAACTCTGGGCGTTTTACTGCCGCTGTGTTGATTGAAATTTTGTCCGCTCCACTGTCCAAAAGCACAGCCACATCGCCGATAGAATTAATTCCTCCGCCAACTGTGAACGGAATATTCAAATTTTGTGCAATCCGTTTCACTAAGTCCGAAAGTGTTTTTCGTTTCTCTACCGTTGCTGTAATATCCAGAAAAACAAGCTCATCAGCTCCTTGTTCGGCATAAGCTTTACCCAATTCCACAGCATCGCCGGCATCGCGCAAGTTTATAAAATTTATTCCTTTTACTGTCCGTCCGTCTTTGATGTCTAAACATGGTATTATTCTCTTTGTCAGCATTTTATATATTTTAACCGAATTAAATACTCCAAAACCTTTATATTTTTATAATTACAGAAACTCCTTCAAATCAGAAAGTTTTATTCTGTTTTCATAAATAGCTTTTCCAATAATTACACCTGAACAACCCGAATTTTTAACTAAATAAATATCATTAATAGATGAAATTCCGCCAGAAGCTATTAAATTAATACCAGGAAAAGTTTGAGTAATTTCCGAGTATAATTCTGTAGAAGCACCTTGCAACATTCCATCTTTGGCAATATCTGTGCAAAAGACTGACGAAATGCCTTGTTTTATTTTTCCTTTCAAGAAGTCAAAAATATCTATTTCAGTAGCTTCTTGCCAAGCAGAAACTGCTAATTTTCTGTTATTTACATCTGTTCCTAGCAAAATTTTTTCAGCACCAAATTTTTGCAACCAAAGCAAGAACATTTCTGGATTTTTTACAGCAACACTTCCAACTGCAACATATTGAGCACCAGCACTTAAAACCGATACAAAATCATTCTCAGTTTTTACACCGCCTCCAAAATCAACAACAAGCGAAGTACTAGAGCAAATTGTTTCCAATACCGATAAATTCGTAATTTTTCCACACTTAGCACCATCTAAATCGACCAAATGTAAGCGTTTTATGCCAGAATCTTCAAACATTTTAGCAATTTCGAGCGGATTTTCATTGTAAATTTTCTTGCGACTGTAATCGCCTTGCGAAAGCCTCACACATTTGCCATCAATTAAATCAATCGCGGGAATTATTTCTATCATTTTTTTTAAATTCAAACATTATTAATTAGCATAAAGCCTTTATTATAAAATAGTTAATGCTAAACATCAAAAACGAAGTTTCGTAAAATTTGTTCGCCTATTTTTCCACTTTTTTCGGGGTGAAACTGCACAGCATAAAAATTATCTTTTTGCAATGCAGCAGCAAAAGAAGTGATATAATTGCAGTTTGCAATCGAAAACTGGCTATTTTCTGCATAAAAACTATGTACAAAATATACAAAAGCCCCTTCTTCAATATTTTTAAACAAATTTGTTTTTAAATTGAAAATTTGATTCCAGCCCATGTGCGGAATTTTCTCTTGCCCTCTGAAAAGCTTTACTTCGTTAGGTAAAATGTTCAAACATTGCACATTGCCTTCTTCAGAACTTTTGCAAAGTAATTGCATACCCAAGCAAATACCCAAAACGGGTTGTTTCAAATTCAATATCAAATTGCCAATTCCCGTTTGGTTCAAAAATTTCATAGTAGAAGCCGCTTCACCTACTCCTGGGAAAATAATTTTTTCGGCATTTTTAATCTTTTCAAAATCAGCGGTTATTTCGCTTTCTACACCCAAACGGTCAAGCGCAAATTTCACAGAACGAACATTTCCTGCATTATAATCTATTATAGCAATCATATCTATAATTATCAATTAATTACTAAATACTTCCTTTCGTAGAAGGCAAACCATTGATTGAATTGCGCTGAATCGCCATCTTAATAGCGCGAGCAAATGCTTTGAAAATGGCTTCGATTTTGTGATGTTCATTTTCGCCTGTCGCACTAATGTGTAAGTTGCATTGTGCTGAATCAGAGAATGTTTTGAAAAAATGCTTAAACATTTCGGTAGGCAACTCTCCTACTCTTTCACGTTGAAAATCAGCATTCCACACAAAATACGGGCGACCGCCAAAGTCTAACAAAACTTGTGCTGAGCATTCGTCCATTGGTAAAGCAAAACCGTAACGCTCCATGCCTATTTTACTGCCCAAAGCTTTTTTGAATGCTTCGCCAAGCACAATTGCAGTATCCTCTACGGTGTGATGCTCATCAACTTTCAAATCGCCCGAAACTTTTACCTGTAAACTTAAATTTCCATGCTTCGCTATTTGCTCCAACATGTGGTCGAAAAAAGCAATTCCTGTATCAAAGCTCGATGCACTATTTTTATCTAAACTTAAATAGATTTTCACATCTGTTTCGCTTGTTTGCCTAGTAATTTCAGAAGTTCGCTCTGAAAATTGTAAGAAATTATAAATTTTATCCCAGCTTTCGGTTTGCAACGCACACGAATTTATTAAATTTTCTGGTAATTTATTAGCAGATAAATAAATCCCTTTTGCGCCTAAATTTTTAGCAAGTTGTACATCAGTTGCTCTATCGCCAATCACATAAGAATTTGCAATGTCATAATTACCTTTTAAATAAGAAGTTAACAAGCCTGTTTCGGGTTTGCGGGTATTCTTTTTTTGATGTGGAAAAGAATCGTCAATGAGAATATTATCGAATACAATACCTTCATTTTTAAATATTTCTAACATTTTATTCTGAGCTAAATAAAAATTTTCCAGTGGAAAACTTTCTGTACCCAAGCCGTCCTGATTTGTAACTATAACTAGTTCGTAATCAAAGTTTTGTCGTATTTTCCACAAATTGCGAATTACTGCGGGCACAAATTCTAACAACTCGAGCGAATCTAATTGTTCCGAAGGTTTTGGTTCTACAACTAAAGTACCATCTCTGTCGATAAATAAAGCTTTTTTCATATATTAAATAGTTTATAAATAAATAGTTATATTTCAAATTTTGCTAAAGTTTCAATTAATTCTATATTCTCCTGCTTGCTACCTACGGTTATACGTAAACAAGAATTACAATTTGGCATATTTGACCTATTTCGCACTATTATTCCATTATTGGATAAAAAATTATATATTTTAGTTGCATTTTTTACACTTACTAGTATAAAATTAGCATCGCTAGGAAATATTTTTTCAACAAATGGGAATTTTTCCAATTCTGAAATCAAAAAATACCGCTGTTTTTTTATTTCCACAATGAAATTATCCAATTTTGAATATTCTTTCAATGCTAATAAAATTTTCTCTTGACTAAGCGCATTGATGTTATAAGGTGGCTTTATTCTATTGAAAATCTTAATAATAGATTCATCTGCAAAAGCCATTCCTACTCTTAAAGCTGCCATTCCCCACGCTTTTGAAAAAGTTTGCAATACAACTAAATTTTTATACTTGTTGAGTAATTTTAAGCTCGAAGGGTTTTCTGCAAAATCAATATAAGCTTCGTCCACAACAACTATTCCATTAAAATTTTCAAGTATTTTAATTATCTCATTCTCTAAAATTTGATTTCCACTAGGGTTATTTGGTGAGCATATAAAAATTAGCTTCGTTTGCTCATCTACAACCGATAGTATTTTTTGCGTATTTATTTCAAAATTCTCTGTGAGAGCTACTTCAACAGCATAAATATCATTTATTTGTGCCGAAACTTGATACATTCCGTAAGTTGGAGGCAACACTATAACCTTCTCTTTTGCTGGTTCGCAAAAAGCCCTGAAAAGCAAATCAATAGCTTCGTCGCTTCCGTTTCCTAAGAAAATATTCTCAGGCTTAATATTCTTAATTTCAGCAAGTTTCTCCTTAATTTTTGTTTGGTAAGGGTCTGGATACCTGCTCAAGTCCCCCTCAATTAACGCACCTAGTGCGCTTTCGTTGGCATCGAGAAAAATTCGAGCTTCTCCTTTATATTCATCTCTAGCTGAGGAATACGGCTTTGCAGCTTTTATGTTTTTGCGTATTATATTTTCTAAATTGAACATAATCTTAATTTTAAAGTATTCTGCAATTAATTCATTAAATAAATTACTGTATAATTTTATTTATTATCCTAATAGCTACGAATCGAAACAGCATTTTTATGTGCCTGCAAATTTTCAGCCTCTGCCATTATTTCAATGGTTTTTCCAATATTTTGCAAGCCTTCTTTTGATATTTCTTGCACTGTAATTTTTTTACAAAAACTATCTAACGAAACACCACTGTAAGCTCTGGCATAGCCGTTTGTGGGTAAAGTATGGTTTGTACCAGATGCGTAATCTCCAGCACTTTCGGGCGTGTAATTGCCTAAAAAAATAGAGCCAGCGTTATATATTTTTTCTTGAACTGAGTTGTAATTTTTTACCGACAATATTAAATGCTCGGGGGCATACTCATTAATTAATTTAATGGCTTCATTTTCAGATGGAATAATAAAAGCTTTGCTATTTTTAAGAGCTTTTCTAGCTATTTCTTTTCGTGGCAATTTTTCTAATTGAATTTCTATTTCTTGCAAAACTGAATGGATTATTTCTTTGGTTGGCGACACAAGAATAACTTGACTATCAGCACCATGCTCTGCTTGCGAAAGTAAATCGGCAGCCACAAATTTTGGTATTGCAGTTTCATCTGCGTAGATTAAAACTTCGGAAGGTCCGGCTGGCAAGTCAATAGCAACTCCTTCTAAACTAGCTAATTGCTTTGCTGCTGTTACGTATTGGTTTCCGGGTCCAAAAAGTTTATCTACTTTTGAAATCGTTTCAGTTCCATAAGTTAAAGCTGCAATAGCTTGAGATCCTCCTACTAGGAATATTTTTTCAACTCCAGAAAGTAATGCGGCATAAGCAATTGCCGGATTTAAGCCAGATGGATTGGGCGGAGTGCAAAGTATAATTTCACTACAACCTGCTAGTTTAGCGGGAATTGCTAACATTAAAACAGTAGAAAATAAAGGAGCACTACCTCCGGGAATGTACAAACCTACTTTTTGAATAGGTACCATTTTTTGCCAACAACGCACGCCTTTCATTGTCTCAATTATCTTATAATCAATTAGTTGAGATGCATGAAATTTTTCTATATTTTCGGAAGCTTGCTGGATTGCGCTTTTCAAGTCAGATGGACAAGTATCTGCAATTTTTTTAAGCTCTAGTTTATTAATTTCAAAGTTCGGCAAATCGAATTTATCAAATTCTTTATTAAATTTCAAAATAGCTTTATTGCCTTCATTTTTAATTGTTTCCATTATTGGTTTTACAATACCCAAAAGACTAATTGTATCAAAAACAGGACGTTGCAGTAATTTTTGATATTCCGAAATTCTAGGATTTTCTATTATTCTCATCATTTATTTTCGTCTTAACGTTTTGAAAATATTCCTATAACTATTAAATTATTTATTATCAGTTATTTATTAGTTATGTACTACTATTAAATTATCATTTTTTCAATAGGCATAACTAAAATCCCCTGAGCACCAGCGGCTTGTAGTTTTTCAATAATTTCCCAAAAATCATTTTCTTCAATAACTGAGTGTAAGGAACTCCAACCTGCTTGTTGTAAAGGCATTATGGTTGGACTTTTCATTCCTGGCAAAATAGCAGAAATTTCTTCAATTTTTTCATTGGGTACGTTTAGCAAAATGTATTTTGTATTTTTTGCTTTTTGAACAGCTTCTAAGCGGAACAATAATTTTTTCAAAATAGCCTGTTTTTCAACATTTAAGCTCTGATTTCCAATTAAAACTGCTTGCGAGTGTAAAATGGTTTCAACTTCTTTTAATCCATTCATTAACAAAGTACTACCTGTACTTACAATGTCGCAAACGGCGTCGGCAAGCCCAATACTCGGCGCTATTTCTACCGAGCCACTAATGATATGAATTTTTGCTTCTACTTGGTTCTCTTTCAGAAATTTAGAAAGAATTTTGGGATAAGAAGTTGCAATTTGCTTGCCTTCTAAATCTTTTACCGAATTGTATTGCATTTTTTT
>JFJP01022020.1_pt1 | contig 23259 bp, 17 predicted proteins | sample 431651 | NCBI WGS metagenome assembly JFJP01 (sample SAMN02602958, study PRJNA72255) | Microbial mat metagenome, whole genome shotgun sequencing project. | biome: fresh water; feature: sink hole; material: water; isolation source: purple microbial (photo- and chemosynthetic) mats found in...
CCTGAATATATTATGCTCCGCTGTATAGTTAAGAATGTTCATCTGGATTCTTCCTCCTTATACTTTCAGTCATTCAACCTGTTTTACACAAACATGGTTTTCGGCTCTTAACGCATCAAGGACGAAATAAACACTTGGAGAAAATAATGGGCTAGTGGCTTAATCTTGCTTTCATGCCCATAGTTATCTTAAGAAATACTTCTTCATTAACCGCAAGTATAAGAAGAACAAATTAATATGTCAATGAAATAATTGCATGAAATACTAACCGGAACGGACAAAAATAATTATGATGCAGCTTAAAAAAATAATCAATCGCAAACGATGTCGGACTGGTAAAGTTTAGCGGTACCTGGCTTTCTTTAATTAATTGCAACTACCGTTGTTAGGTTCATGAAAAATTGCGCAAGAAGGCTTTTATTTGAAACATTTAGTTTTTCAAAATGCGGTTTTGTAATTATTACGCTTTCTCATAAAATGTAGCAGCCTTTGATCAAAAATCAGCGCTAACTGCGGAAGATGGGTTTATGACAAGTTCCAGGGTGATTTACCACAACCGTAACAGCGATCTTTTTGATATTATATTTATCCTTGCTAAACAGGAATCGGAGCAATCACTTGGGATGCCGCAAATGACCAGGCGACGAGTAATGCGTTTAGCGTTGCCCCCAGATATATCTGACCTGTCCATTCACAAAACCACGTCGAAATTACTGAAGTAATTGCCAGGAGCATCAGGATGTGGAACAGATTGATCACAAAGACGACAAACAGGCCGTTTGGTCCGACGAAGGGGATGAAGCCTGTCAAAAATAGCGGCACGTACTGAACCAGAAGAAACAGGATAATCGGAAGGCACATCGCGAAAATATTGCTTACCGAACGATTGTAGAATGTCCTCATTGGTGTTTTAGCTGGTGGCATACGAAGCTGACCGTGCAGAAATATGCCGGTCTGCAGAAAGCAAACAAATATGAAGGGCAGATAGAGGAAAAACATCCGCCAGCGGTATGGTGTCAGGTCATTAAAAAACGGCCAGACAAAACGAAAATTCACGATGAACAGTTTTTCCGCGAGGTATTCTGCCAAATACATACATAGAAAAAGAATGAAAGCAAGAATTGCTGCCCGTACCAGCTTACCTGTCTGCAAATGAAAAGCGCCGACTTGATCCGAAACTCCCATGTCGAGCAGGTTGATACCTGTCTGGGCGGATTTCCTGTTAAACCACAGTCGAAAGAGAAGAAAACCGATGATGTTTACCCAGAGAAACCACCAGACGACAGCGTTAACCATCATCATGGGAAAGGCTCCGTCAATACGGACAAGGTACTTGTGTATTCCAAAGAGGATTAGAATCAGCGGTAGATAGAGCCACATAAGGCCGCCATTGATTGCGGTGTATATTCTGTAATCCCGCACGGAACAGGAGTATTTGCCGGCGGGGATAGCAAGCAAAGAGTTAAAGAATTTTGTTCCCAGCAGAAGAAATCCCAGCGGCAGGACCAGGGCAAAGCCAAAAAGCATGGCGGCAAGCGTAGAGAATTCCTTGACCGGCCATATTTGTCGGTGTGGATCAATCCAGTAGCGCTCCGGAGGGGAAAGCGCTGCTTTCAGCCAGACCAGAGTTTCGGCAATCGCTCCTTGATGATGGGATTCATGCACGTGGGTGATGTGTGGGACAAAGACGCGGCGCGCCGTTCCGGCTGTAAAATCGCCATAGGTCTTACCCATTTCCGGCCGATCAAAGCCGAATGCCTTTCTGGTGTTATCTGTTGCCATCCACTGCTGTTCGATGTCCCGTGTCATCGTCATACGCTGCCGGAATTCGTCGTATTTGCCGATGATCATAAGCATATTTTTTGGTATTGCAGGTGTTGCCGAAAGCGTGTAGGCAAAGCCTGTGAGAACCAGTGCGCGAAGCGCCGGATCGTTTAGTGCCACAAGATATGCCATTTCCGCCCCGAGACTATGCCCCATGATGCCCACCCGTGTCGGATCCACAAAAGGTAATGCTCGGAGATATTCTACGGAAGATCGGCCGCCGTAGGTCTTGTCAAAATCTGCCGCATCAGGGTTGCCGGGAATTTCCGAGTGACCTCTGCCGATGGCATCAATGTTGAGGACGACCATCCCGCGTCGGGCTATTTCGATGGCATAGGCGTCTCCAGTTTCCCTGTTGTTCTGGTATCCGTGGATATATACTACTCCGGGAAGTGGATTTTCCCGACTCGCCCCAAAAGGCATAAAGAGCTTGGCCCGAATAGAAATGCCGTTGGCATTGCTGTAATACACGTCCGTTACAGACACCCGACCGAAATCCTGCTGTGTGCGGGAAGCAAGGATGACCGCCGCTGCCAGCAAAATTATACAGATGATCAGGGCAATAAGTGCCCGTTTACGATTTTTAGGATCAAGAACAAATTTCCGATTCATATTCCCTCCAAATGTTATAGTGTCGTAGCATTTTAATTAGTTACTATTTAATGTAAGGTATTGTCTCCGGCCCCTCGGGCAGGACGGCGATCCGGCAATTCGGCGTCTTTTCGCGCATTTCATTTAGAAACAAGGCAATATCCTTTACCTTCCTCATTTTACAGTCGCGCACAGCCTCCTCCGGCAGAAGAGAATGTATTCGTACATCCGCCTTTTTCAGGACATTAGCGAGTATTTGAACTTGCCACTGATCGCGCTGTGTTTCCGGAGATTCCAGCATCATCGCAATCAGTTTTTCAGGAGAGGTTTGTGACCGCAGCAAGCGGTAAAAATTTTCATGATGTGTAATGCCTTCTGCGCAGGCTGCCGCGATGATTATCGTTCCTCCGTGCCGCACAATTCTTGCCGCCACGGACAATCCCTTGACTGCCTGATAAAGATTGGCATCCAGTGGAAAGCCTGCATTCGACGTCACGACGACATCGTAAGGCTCATCGACAGGACACATGGCGGACTGCCGGACAAAGGTGCAGCCTGCCCTATGAGCCTCCCGCCAATTACCTGCGAATATTCCCGTTATCTGCCTGCTGCTGTTCAAGGTAACGTTCACGACAAATTCCGGAGCAATTCGATCGGCCACTTCCGCCATTTCCTGATAGACAGGATTTGTCTCTGTCTCGCCCCATGTTGCACCCGGATTGTCGATCATTTTAGCGGAGTGATTACCATGTATTGTTTCGATACCGCTGACTCCCGGCATCACTGCTTTCGGGCCGCCGGAAAAACCGGCAAAAAAGTGAGGCTCGATAAAACCGGTCAAAACCTTGACTTTGGCCTCCAGAAATATACGATTGATCCAAATCTCGTGACCAAATGAAGTTCGGCCCTGATGCACCAGCATATTCCTGTCATCGGCACAGTGTTGGAGGATGCGGTAATTCTTGACGATGTCCGCTCCGAGCATATCCGTTAATTCTTCGCGGGTATTAGGGCGATGGAGTCCTAATGCGTTAAGCAGTGTGATCTTATCTGCAGGTAGATGGGAAAGTTCGCCAAGGATTGCAGGAAGAACAAGCGAAGAGGGCATGGGTCGGGAGCGGTCGGGAAAAACGATTACCACATCGTCCCCACTTGTGGCAATTTCACGCAGAGGCCTGACGCCTAAAGGATTTCGCAGGGCTTCCCGAAGTGCAGATGCCTCGTCCGGTAAGCCTTCCACAGATTTTGGCGATATCACATCCACGTCGTCCGGGAAATTAACTGAAAGACCGCTTTTACCATAGGCCAGCCGAATCTGCATTATTGTGTCCCCGCAGTTTTTGTTTTTCTACCTTCCGTTGCCGGGCAATACTATTTCCAGATCAGAAAGGGGAAACGATGCACAGGGATGGAAATAGCCGGTCTGTTTATCCGCCTCCCGTCTTGCGTCACTCTCCGGACTTACCCATACTTCACCTTGAAGCAGCAGAGTTCTGCAGAACTGGCACTCCCCGGAACGGCATGCGGAGGGAGGAGCAAGCTTTGCCCTCTCCAAAGCGATCAAAACAGATTCACCGGCGGCAGCGGGAATTAAGACGCTGTCTTCTTTCAGGCGCACAGTGATGGAAAATGTTTTTCCGGAAGCCCCCTGCGGGTAGGACGGAAATCGTTCCGGCTTTTTGATTTCACCGTAAGCCTCTCTCCGTATTCTTCTGGGTGGCACCCCGAGGGCAGCAAGCTCCATGCCGACAAAGTCGTACATTACATCCGGCCCGCAAAGAAAGAATGAATCCGCCGCAGGGTTCGAATGCTTTTCAATGACCGATTTTGTGATAAATCCCTTTTCACACCCATCCAGCACTGTTTTCTCGCAGCTCATGACCATGACGAATGAAAACTTTTCGGGATATTTATTCGCTAGTTCCAGAAACTCCTGGTGGAACATGATTTCTCCGTCATCGGCGCAGCCATAAATGAGTTTGAGTTTGACATCCAGTCTCCCCTTGCAGATCTCGCGCGCCATCGAACGGAATGGTGTTATGCCGGAACCGCCTGCAATGGCGACAATCGACTTGGTATCGCGCAGCGGGGAATGATACATTTGCCCCATCGGCGCCGAGGTTATCACGGCATCGCCGACCTTCCAGTTTTTCCAGATGAATTCCGTGAGAAAACCGTTCTCCATCTTTTTTACGGAGAGGTCGTAAAATCCCCCAAATGAATCTGAAGGGCTTGAGGCAATCGAATACGGGCGTGTAATCGGGTACCCATCAACATTCACCTTGAGGCTCAAGTATTGGCCTGCCTGGAAATAAGCGAGCTCCCGCGTAACCTTGCCATCCGTAACGAGCCGGAAGGTCTTGCTTGTTTTGGTTTCGTCGATTATTTCTTTGATTATCAGATGCTGGCTCTCCGGATGAAGCCTCGCGGCAAGCACATTGATAAAGGGTGCTTCCAGCGGTGTAGCCGGGGCCGCGTCGATAATCTTCGCCCTTTTTTTTACAAGATTTTTGAATGCGAGCAGATCGCATATCGACCATTTCACACTGAATTTTATTGGTTTGTCGTTCATACCGGAACACCTCCATTGTTCATGTCAAGCAGAGTCAGCAGCGCCTCTGTCTGGCCGCAAATAAGCGCGCTGGAATACCCTATCGTTCGAATTCCCCAGCCGCTGCTGAATCGCAGCCCTCTGATGTAAACCTCGTCCTTCATTGCCATGAGCCGTGGAAGAAAGGAATCCCAGGAATCCACCTCGTAACCGTAAATGGTGCCCTGGTAGGCGCCGGTATACCGCGCATAAGTGGGCGGGGCTGATATATCTATTTCCTCGATATGGTCGCGGATGTTGCACCCGGTCGCCTTTTCGAAGTCTTCGATGAGGTAGCCCGCGATTTCATTCTTTTTGCGGAAATAATCTGCAGGTTCGATGTTTTTCCACGCCTCGGCCTTATACAGGATGGTCATGGAAAGAATGGTCGTTCCGGCAGGTGAGCAGTCGGGTATGGCCTTGTTCAGGCATACTGTCGCCTGCACCGAGGGCCTGCCCAGGCTGGAAAAATCTTTATACAGCCTCTCCGTGTCCGTGTCTTTGTAAATGAAATAGGAATAGTCTGAGAGTCCCAGTTCCTCGGGCGAGGCATCCAGTCCCAGCCAGACAACAAACCCGCTTGCCGCGATTGAACGAGCGTTTACAGATTTCAGCGCGCGCACGGGAACCTCAGATTTCGGATAAATCATCTCGCTAAATACCCTGGGAGGACCGGCGCAGCAAAGCACATGTCGCGTCCCGATGCGTTCACCGCTTGCGGTCTCTACACCAATCACACCACCGTTATCTACCAGTATCCTGTCAACTCTCGTGTTTAGTTCGAGCGTACCGCCCAGAGCGCGAAACCGTTGTTCGAATGACTCCGCCATGGCGGTCGAACGGTAGCGCGGAATGGCTGCTCCACGGAGTAGATACTTGTAGAGCATTACCGCGAAGAGGGTGAAGTTCTGGCGGTTCATGGGAATACCCACGTAGCACCAGTATGCATAAAGGATGTTCTTTACATCCTCCGGCATCTTAAGTGCGCGGCACACCACATCGACTGAGTATGAGGCCGTCTTCATAAAGTTCGGATATTTTTTTAACAAAACCTTTTTATCCGGATTTCCCTTAGACTCGGCGATATAGGCAAGCGCTTCGCTGATCTCCTCCGCAATGACAAGGAATTTTGTGACGCTAGGTCTGCTGCCGGGGACGTAATTTTCCATCGCGTCGATATACTCTTGCTTCCCGAACGGCATAACCACATCGATATTTTTTTCCGGCACGATAAGCCTGTAAGCTTCCGGAACCGATGCCCATTCCACGTCGATCCCGAGGTCTCTGAAGAATTTGCCCGTACCGCCGGGATCCTCCTTTGTACCGACATCGCAGAGTTCGTGCAGCGAAGCTTCAAACTCGAATCTCCCGCGAACAAAGCTTGTCGAAAAACCGCCCAGGATGTTGTGCTGCTCCAGCATGAGGACATTTTTCCCGGAAAGCGCAAGTTGGGTCGCCCCAGACATGCCACCGTTTCCTGCTCCCAGGACTACCGCATCAAATTCCCTGTTCCAATTATTTTCCATAAGTATTCACCCATAGTTGAAAGTTTATCTTCCGACCGGTCATCAATAAAATTATCAATGACACAAAATAATTATATCATTACTAAATGTCTATCTGGCATGTCGCTCTGCATAATCTCAAGCACACTAAGTTCTTTGCAAAAGAGATAGGGCGTTGTGTCTGAAGACGTCGCAACCACATCCGATAGCTATTATATTATAGTCGTTAAATTCCGCACAGTCATTTCCTTGTGGTCTTTTTCAAGTTTGTTTTCATTGCGCACATTACCTTATGTAAAATAGCGCGGTATCAAATAAATTGCTTGAGAAAGCAGGTTTTTAATAAACTGTTTTCTTGATTTTGAAACAATGGTGTACAGCAGTAAAAGACTGCATAAAATTACTGCAATAATAACAATAATTATTTTCATATTTCATTTTCCTTCATTTTTCATATTTATTGATCAGATCAGCCGCAATCATACCGGATGCGGTAACTGTAGGAACACCTCCGCCGGGATGGGTTGATGCACCGACAAGATAAAGTCCCTTGATCTGTTTGGACTTGGCGGAAGGTCGAAACATCATCGAATTTGAAAGATCCTGCCGGAGCGCATAGATGGCTCCCTCCGGTGATTTTAATTTTCTTTCAAAATCAACCGGCGTTGAGAATTCCGCATGGACAATATGGTCGCGCAATCCGGGTAGATATTTATCTTCAATGTACTTGATAATATTGTTCTTGATGGTTTCTTTTTCACGATCCCACGTTGTGCCCTTCAGTTTGTAGGGTCCGGGAGCAAGGGTAACGGCGATAATATGGTGTCCTGCTGGTGCCAGAGAGGCATCGGACCTTGTCGTCCAGCTTAAAATTCCAAATTGCTCCGCTGGAAAATCGCCTTTTTCATAATGGTTAAACCAGTAATCGTTCATCTGCTGCATGGGAACGGTCATCAATGTATGATGATCTTTAAGAGGTGGCGCGTAATCCAGGCAAAGATAAATCATTGGGGTGGCCATAGAGTATTTATAACTTTTAATCCCGATTCTCATAAGCCAGGAGAGATTTTTCTGATCAATCATATCCGTGTACAGCTTTTTCGAATTTATATCTGAAACAATAATTTTTGCATTGATTACTGTGCCGTCGCTTAACTGTACGCCTTTGGCTTTTTTGTCTTCCACAATAATCTTTTCAACCGTAGAGCTTAGCTGGACCTTCATGCCCTTTCTTTCGCCGCATTTCTGGAATCCCAGAGGGATGCCAATCATTCCTCCCTTGGCATAATAGATGCCGGTATGTTCTGCGTAAGGAATCATGGAAAAATGTCCGGGCAAAAGTGCGGGGGGAAGTCCGCAATAAAAACTATGGAAAGAAAACGCCTCGAGGAGTTTTTCATTTTTAAAATATTTTCGAAGAACCCCTTCATAACTGCTGAAAAATAGTGAGCCGTATTTTAGAAGGGCAGGGGTTTTAGCGAAAAGTTTGCAAACATCCCACAGTGATCGCGCCGGGGTGACAAAAAAACCGTCCAGTGCGGCTTTGAGAAATCCATCAATTTCTTTGGAATAGTCTTCCCAGCCCTTGACATCTTCGGGTGCCAGTTTTTTTATAGCTTCCTTTGTTTTACTCAGATCAATCGGGAATGAAACTTCAGTTCCGTCATGAAGCTTTGCAGTAAATGTCGGGTCAACGGGAATAAGATCAACTTCAGCCTGGAAAGTTGTTCCCATTCGCTGAAATGCCCAGTTGATAACTTGCGGAAATTCAATAATGGAAGCTCCAATATCGATTTTGTAACCATCCCGTTCGTAGGTTGAGCAACATCCTCCGACACGATCGGCCTGTTCAATAACAAGAACCTTCCGACCCTGGTGGGCCAATAACGCTCCGGTGCACAAGCCTCCAATACCCGCTCCAATAACAACTACATCATAGTCACTCATCAAGCCACTCCTTTGTTTGTTTTGATAAGATATTGCTTGCTTATCGCAAGCCCATAAATCTTTCCGTCTTACCTGTCAAGATAATTTTATCTGTAAAACATGGGTGTGTTATGTTTGTTGGGCGCGAATTGTGTTTGTTGCGGATTACAATAAAGTAATTTCATCGAAGTTGGTATTTTGTGTGCAAGGAAAAACCATCGAATAGGGTATGGGGCGGTAGCTGTCGGGAAACACGATATCCATATTGTCCGGGAAATTCCCGGTAAGCCCGCTTTTATCATAAGCCAGCCGAATCTGCATTATTTTACTCCGCAGTATTCCGAGAAATACTATATTTACATCCGCTTCAAATGAGGCCTGTGGAAAATGCTATCATGAACTGTGCGGTATAGTACATGGGCAGACCTATAGCTCGGTTCATAAATTCCTTTTTAACGAATCTGTGCCGGGCGACGAATATATCGGACACATAGAAAAGCAGGGCTCCTGCAAAGACAAGAATCTTCCCCGTCATATCGAGTGTGGGGTTGCTCTTCAGCGCCGATGCGCCGATGGTCATTGCCGAGATGATAACAATATAGGCGATTACCGGCCCCATCATGTTTCCCAGACTTGGTTTGAGCCAGGAGAATACGCCGATGCTTAGCGCCAGGCAGGAAATTGTAGTCACCCATAAGACAGCGCCCGGGCTCCCGCAGGTGAAAAATGCTATTGTGTACATTATGTGTCCGGCAAGAAATGCCCCAAGACCTGCGGTAAAAATCTTCTTATTGAAAAAGAATATCAGGCAGACATCGCCGATAAAAGACATCAACAGTCCCGCAAAAACAATGTAAAAATATGTCATATTCAGGTGAGTCTGCAGAAGCGCGGCAGCAATGAAAAGCATTGAAAGCATGGGCTTGACGATGATGAGCCCTTTTGTGAATTCTTTTTTCTCGAAAAATAGAAGGCCTACCAGCAGAAAAGAGGCAACCGCCAAAATTATCTCATAATGCTGAATCATTTATCATCTCACGCTAAATACATTCAATCAAAAGTTTCTAACAACTACCGAACGGCTAGTTTATCGCCTTGTCGAATCATACGGCCGCCGGCAACACTAATGTTGGAATTGATTAAAGCATTGATCGGCGTTCCGGTCTTCTTAGATACTGTCCAGAGCGTATCGCCCTTTTGAACGGTGTAATGCTCTTTGGGGTTGTTAATTTTTTGACCACTTGCTTTGGCCAGTTTTATTTGCCCCTTGTAGGTTTGATGAGCGCGAACACGCCTGCGTGGCCGTTCGTACAAATCAGCATACATGGCCTGCTTCACGTTTTGTCCCTCTCGAAAAGGCAACACCACCAACTGATTTTTAGTGACACGTGTGCTTGCCCGGACAGAATTGAGATCTTCCAGCACATAAGGCGCTATTCTGAATTTCTTGGCCACATCGGCGATGGTCCCTGATGAATTCACTCTATATTTTTGGAAGGCAGTCGCTGTAAAATTTTTACCGGCGCAGCACTGGTTATAGACAACATCTGTTCCTACGGGAACTTTTAAACTATATGTTCTCATACCGGGAGGAATGTACCAGCGCAACAATTCGGGATTGAGCGCGTAAATATCATCCACGTCTATACTCAATTCTTCGGCCAGAGCTACAAGGTCAGTTTTGCCAGGCACATCTATCTCAGTGAAATCGAGCGGCCCGTGAAACTCGATATCTTTGAAACCAAAGGAGCTGAGATTTTTGCCCAAAATAGCCAGGGCCATAATTTTCGGCACGTAATTTTTTGTTTCAGATTTGAGATAACGCCCTTTTCTTAAATCCCAAAAATTGTCCGTTTTGTAGCGCGCAATTGCACGGTTCAGCTTGCCCTCGCCCGCATTATAAGCCGACGCCGCTATTTCCCAATCGCCGTAATCTTCGTAGAGTTTCTTTAAGTATTTGCTTGCGGCAATCGTTGATTTAATGGGGTCGCGCCGTTCATCGATATACCAGTCGATCTTCAATCCGTAATGACGACCGGTCGATGGGATAAATTGCCATAGACCGACAGCCCGTGCATAGGATTTCGCTTTTGCCTGAAATCCGGATTCGGCCATAGCCAGATATATGAGGTCGCGGGGCAAACCGTTATCTTCAAGCATATTGCCTAGCATAGGTACATAACGACCGCCGCGCGCGCTGTAAATCTCAAAATAATTCCGGCCCCTGTTGGAAAAATAATGAATCCACTTTTTGACCGAATCATTATAAACGACGGGAATATCGAAATAGTAGTTCTCTAATTTTAAGTGTTCAGCTCCATCCAGAAAATAAGATTTCTGAGGATTGTTGACCAACTTATCTATCCGGATGCCACCGAAAATGGGTGTAGGAGTTTCCTGCTTATCTTGCAGTTTAGTCTCCATCACCTGTTGAATGTCGGGCGTAGAAAATGTTTTCTGCGGCTGTGTTGACAAATGTGAACACGAAGAAGCAAATAATGCCGCAGCACAAATCACACCGGGGAATAAGTATCGCATCATAATGATAATTTTATTCATTCTATTTCAATATTGGCGCTAACTACAGACGCCATTTGCATCATATCAATAGTCTGACCTTCTTTCAACTTTGTTAAATCAGTTATTTTTCCTGTCTTGCTGGTAGTTTTGGTGTTGTTAAATAGTTTGATTAATTTCGCATCCGCCACGATATTTTTGCCCGCATTTTCCGGTTTACCATTGACCGTTTTGGTTTGCAGTTTGTTTTCCTTAATGTAATCCCACAGTTTTTTGGTTATCTCAGTACGAGGAAGTGATTTGGCGCCAAGAAATTCCGCCAGATCCGCTTTCAATTTTACCGGTTTATTCAGTCCTTTTGCTTCTACCATCTTTATGCCTCCGATCTTTTAGTTGAGTTAGTATTTTTAATTATTGTTTGGGGAGTCTAGTGCTTCCGGCTTTATATGTCAATGAAATATATACGGCCACATATTTATTAATCAAGGGTTGGAACGAATTCAACTTCCCGGGGAATCTTGTAAGAAGACAGATATATACGGCAATGTCCCATGATTTCTTTTTCATCTGTCATGTCGCCGGGTTTTTTTATAATCAGCGCTTTGACAATCTCTCCCCGCAAAGGATCTTTTTGGCCGATGATTTTAGAGGTGACAACTGCGGGGTGCATATCCAGAATTAATTCCACCTCTTTGGGGTAAACATTGAAGCCGCTGGTAATGATCATGCGTTTTTTCAGGCCGACTAGAAAAACGTAACCGTCAGCATCCATGTACGCAAGATCGCCTGTGTGCAGCCAGCCATTGCGGACGACTTCTGCCGTCGCCGCTTCATCCTTGTAATAGCCCTGCATGACGACATTTCCTTTGACCAGCAGTTCTCCTACCACTCCTACTGAAACATCACTTCCGGCATCATCAATAACCTTTGCCTCAACGCCCGGCAGAACTGTTCCTATCGATCCCGGTTTCTGCACCAGATTGGGCATGGTGAATATGCAGCAGGGAGATGTTTCCGTCAGCCCGTAACCTTCGAGTACTTTAATGCCAAAATGTTTTTCAAACTCGGAAAATATTTCCGGCGGCATGGCCGATCCGCCGGTGATGCCAAAGCGCAGCGAGCTGAGATTGTAATCTTTGATTTTATCGTGAAACAGCATTCCTAAAAATAGGCGGGGAACGGCGCAGATATAAGTCACCTTTTCATTCTGAATCGCCGCAAAGATGCTATCCATCGTGAAGCGATCCATCATCACAACTGACGCCCCCAGGCAGATGGGGGAAAGCATATTAACGGACGCGCCGAAGGAATGAAAGAGGGGGATAATAGCCAGACTTCTATCATCTTGTGTGCCATTGCAGATTGTCCGGAGCAGGTCTGCCTGAGTGGCGAGATTATTAAAAGTTAAAACGGCTCCAACCGGTTTTCCCGTAAGACCCGCAGTATAGATCATTACCGCCGGATCATCCCCTTTAAGTTCGGGTAGATCTGAAGGCACTGATCCGCTACGCACGATTTCATTAAAAGGTGAATCAGGATTTAGTCCAGTGGTAGTAACCAGATGCTTACAAAGAGGAAGTTTTTCTTTGATGTCCCGGTATCTTTTTGCCAGATTTTCTGCCGTGATTAAAACCTTGGCATCGCTATTCTCAATGAGATGATGAAGCTCATAAGATGTTGTCATAACGTTGAGGGTTAGGGCGACGGCGCCGATCCTTAAAGCGGCAAAGTAGGAAATGATAAATTCCGGACAGTTAGGAAGCATGATGGCGACTTTATCACCTTTTTTAATGCCTAGTCCTTTTAAGTGATGGGCAAGGCCATCCACGAAAGCATTGAGCTCTCTATAGTATATTCGCTTGCCGTCATAGATAATGGCCGGGTTTTCCGGATGGCACTCGGCAGTTTCCTGAAGCAATTTCAACATATTCATATCGTTATTTCATACCATCCTTTGTTTTTTGATTTTGATAAGAGATTAATTTTGAATGGTCTTCAGTATAGGGGGAGTATATTTTTCTGTCAAGAAGAATTTGGGACAGAAGAATTTGGGAAAGAAATAACTTGACATCGTTTTTAAAATCGTTTATTGGTTGGATCACTGAACCAATTAAGTGATTTAAATGGTATTGGAAGGATGAGGAGACTTCTCTATGTCTTTAAATACTGCGTTTGCCCAACCAATCATTCGTTTGCGACTTCATGAAGAAATCGTGACCATTATCCAGAAGCAGATTATGAACGGGACTATAATGCCGGGCACCAAACTGCCACCGGAACGCGAAATGGCCGAGACGTTCAATGTTAATCGCACAACCCTGCGAGAGGCCCTGCACAAACTCGAAACTCTTGAGCTACTGGAAATCCGCCACGGCGACGGGATCTATGCCAAAAACTTTTTGGAGAGCGGCAATCTGGATCTCATCAAGGCCGCCGTCAGCCTGGAAGGTAATAACGAGACCCTCCTGAATGTAATGGAGGTACGTCTCACAATAGTCCCGGAAATAGCCGCCCTTGCGGCGCAAAGGCGCACGTCAGCGGAGTTGGCCGAAATAAAGCGGGTAATTGACCGCGACGACCTGACCATAGCGGAGCGGGATATCAATATCCATCACATGATTGTCCGCGCCACCCATAATCTGGTTTACACCATCATGCTCAATTTCTTCAACCAACTCCACAGAGACGTCGGTCAGCTTTATTTCAATGACGAGCGCAATATCGAACGGTCTTGCAAGTTCCACAGCGAAATCTATGAAGCCATCAAAGACCGGAAGCCGGAAACTGCAAGACGCATTATGCAGGATGTGCTTCTGTATGCGGAACAAGCCGTGAAGGACTATCTGGCAGGCAAACAACCACGGTTGTAAACCATAAACTTTAAGGAGAAGGCGCCATGCAAAGATTTATCGAGAATTACACAAACGAACATTTTGACGTGATCGTAATAGGCGGTGGCATTACCGGGGCCTCGGTCGCCTATGAGGCGGCAACAAGGGGGCTTACTGTAGCCCTGCTGGAGAAGAAGGATTTTTCGTGGGCCACCTCCGCTTCAACCTCTAAGCTGATCCATGGTGGGATGCGCTATCTGGTAAACGGCGAGATCGGGCTTGTGCGCGAGTCGCTGCGCGAAAGACGGGTGCTCGAAAATATCGCGCCAAATTTCGTCTATCCCATGCCCATGATGATGACCCACAACAGCACTCAGATTAAGAACAACAAATGGGTCGTGAAGATAGGCATGCTGATGTATGATGCCCTGTCCTATGACAAGAATTTTACCTGGGATAAAAGCAAGAAGATCCCCATGCACAAAACTATTTCCGGTCAGGAAGTGCTAAAAAGTGAGCCTAACATCCGAGCTGAAGGCCTTACCGGCGCATCGATCTTTTATGACTGCAACAGTATCTTTCCTGAGCGACTGACGCTGGCCTTTATCAAGTCCGCGGTTGCTTACGGCGCCAAAGTTTCCAACTATGCCCAAATAGATGGATTTCTTTTCAATGACCGGCATGAAGTAATCGGCGTGCAGGCCAATGATTTGCTAAGCGGCGTAACACATAAAATAAGCGGATCTATCACCATCAACTGTGGCGGGCCCTGGGCGGATATTTTGCTTGGTCTGGTCAAGTCAAACGGTAAAGGATGCGAATTGCGCCGTTCCGAAGGCATCCATGTCATTACCGGCAAGAAGCTGCTTTCCGGAAAATACGTGGTAGGCTCCATGACTCCTAATGGCCGTCACTTTTTTCTCATTCCCTGGCGGGGACATACTCTGATCGGCACAACGGACAAGCCCTTCATCGGCAGTCCGGATGGATACCATGTGACCCGCCAAAGCATTGACGAGCTGATTGCCGAGGTTAACTCCTCCTTTGGCGACGGGGCACTTAGCTTTGCCGACGTCAAACACACCTTTGGCGGCCTGCGACCTCTTGTCGAGGATCAAACCGAGGAGACTTATGTATGCTCGCGCCGCTATGAGATCTATGACAATGCCGAAGAAGGGTTAAACGGCATGATCACAGTTGAGGGAGGCAAATATACAACCAGCCGCAAGCTGGCTGAAAACTGCCTTAAGACAGTGGCGACAAAGCTTGGCCGCCCTTTAGGAAAGAGCATTACCGACAAATCCCAATTGTCCGGATGCGTCATACCAGATATGAACATTTTTATGCAGACCCTTAAGCGTGATAACAATGATTTCGCCGAACACACGCTGGACTATCTTGGTAAAAATTATGGTACAGAGCATGAGGCGATTCTCAAACTGGCGCGCGAAAATGCAGTATTGGCCGAAACCGTTAATGCTGATGGTGAGATTCTGGCGCAGGTAACGTATGCCATCCGCAATGAAATGGCGCAAACCATGACCGATATCGTTATGCGACGCACTGGTATTGGCACGTTGGGCAATCCCGGTGATGAAGTGCTGCAAAAAGTCGCCGCCGTTGCCGCAAAAGAGTTGAAATGGGATGCAGGCAAAGTTAAACTGGAAATTGAGGCGGTGAATAATTTACTGAAACTACCGGAGTAAGGAAAAGGACTAATAAGGAGGATATGATGAGTAAATCAAAAATATTTCGACCGGGCTGGACAGAGGAAGCGCCGGTGGCGGGGACTTTCCGTTCCATTGCCAAATACGGCGATCCCAATCATTTCAAGCATCCTAGTGATGCGTGGGTGAAGATGATGAAAGATGATTTTCACATGAGCGATGACGATTTCTTAAAAAAGCAGGATGAGGGTAATACTCCTGTAGTTCTGAACCGCCAGCCGGCGCTTAAGCCCGGACAGATTGAGGCACTTGTAGCCATCGTGGGCAGGGAAAACGTGGCTCTCGACGATTATTCCCGCGTTAAATATTCATCAGCCAAAACCTCCGAGGAGATTATAGAACTTCGTCAGGGCATTATCCGTGAGGTTGCCGATGTTGTAGTGCATCCGCGCGATAAGCAAGATGTGCAGAAGATCGTGCAATACTGCGATGCCGAGCTCATCCCCATTACGGTCTTTAGCGGTGGCTCATCCTGCAACTTCGGTTGTCGGCCATTCAAGGGCGGCGTTTCGCTTGTGTTAAGCACACACATGAACAAACTTTTCGAGGTAAATGAGCTCAACCAGACAGCACGAGTCCAACCGGGCATGTTCGGACCGGCTTATGAAAAAGCCCTGAACCAATCACCCGAACTCTTCAACACAAAGCTCCGCTATACCTGCGGCCACTTTCCTCAGTCCTTTGAGTATTCAACCGTAGGCGGTTGGATCGTAACATTGGGCTCGGGCCAGGCATCGACCTATTACGGCGATGCCTACGATATTGTGCTTAGCCAGGAATATGTCACCCCGACAGGAATCTTCAAGACACTTGATTTTCCTGGTACTGCCACAGGCCCCAAGGTAAATGATATTATGAAAGGTTCAGAAGGCACGTTTGGCATTCTGGTCGAGCTCACGATGAAAATCTTCCGTTACATGCCGGATAACCGCGCGCGTTTCAGCTTCATGTATCCCACCTGGGAGGCCGCCGTGAATGCCAGTCGCGAGATTATGCAATCCGAATTCGGTAAGCCCGCCATCTTCCGCATCTCAGACCCGGAGGAAACTGATCGAGGCTTGAAGCTCTACGGCATGCCGGGTATCGTGGATTCATTTCTTGTCCTGCGCGGGTTTAAGCCAATGCAGCGCTGTCTGTGCCTGGGTAATGTGGAAGGAGATAAAGACTATGCACGCCTGGTGGCGCGCAAAATCAAGCGCATCGCCGGTAAATATGGCGCAATCTCTCTGGGCAGTTATGCCGCGCGCAAATGGGAAAAGACCCGCTATACTGAACCGTATATGCGCGAGGATTTAAATGATTACGGCATCCTGCTCGATACTCTCGAGGCTGGTGTCACCTGGGACAATCTCCATCGTCTGCATGAAGGCGTGCGCGCCTTCGTCAAGAGTAGGCCGGATACGATCTGCATGACGCATGCCTCGCACTTCTATCCACAGGGAACCAATCTCTACTTTATCTTTTTTGCCCGCATGGATGTGGCAGAATATATCACCTTCCAGAAGGGCATCATTGACCATATCCAGAAATTCGGCGGATCACTGAGCCATCATCACGGAGTGGGACGATTGCTCGCGCCCTGGATGGAAGTGCACCTCGGCAAAGAACAGATGGCGGTCTTGCGGACATTGAAACAGCACTTCGACCCGCACAATATAATGAATCCGGGCGGCAAGCTAGGGCTTGGATGATGGGGTAAAACATGAAAAACTATATCATCGCCATTGATTCCGGAACGCAGAGTATTCGGGCAGTGCTCTTCGATCGCCGGGGCAATGAAATCGCTTTGGAACAGGCGAACTACGAGCCATATTTTTCCCTGGCGCCCGGCTGGGCGGAGCAGAGGACAGAAGATTACTGGAGCAAACTTTGCCAGGTATGCAGGGCGCTGATGGCGAAGATTAACATTGACATTGACGAAATAAGCGGTATCGGACTCACCAGTCAGCGCAACACCGTCATCCCCATGGACAAGGAAGGTAAGGCGTTGCGGGCGGGGATTATCTGGCTCGATCAGCGTATGGTTGCTGATGTGCCGCCTCTCGGTAAGATAAGTAAGCTTGCTATCAAGCTTGCCGGCCAGACAGAGGCGCTTTTGTACGCCCAGAAGAACTCAAAGTTTTTGTGGATAAAGCACAATGAACCGGATATTTATCGGAAGACGCACAAGTTTGTTCAAGCCTCGGGATTTTTTGTGCGCAAACTCACGGGCGAATTTCGCGATTCTTACGGTATGATCTCTGGCATCTACCCCTTTGATTACAAGGCATTGCGCTTATATGGCATGCCCATGAACTTCGTCTATGGCGCCTTGGGTATCGAGCAAAGACAATGTGTTGAACTCTATCCTCCGGACAAGGTGCTGGGGTATATTACCAAAGAGGCAACGCTTGCCACCGGGCTGCCGGAGGGCTTGCCGGTTGTGGTTGCGGCAGGCGACAAGCAGTGTGAACTGCTGGGGGCAGGTGGTATCGATCCGGCAATTGCCGTGATCAGTTTTGGCACGGGCACGGCGATGGAGGTAATCACATACAAATACATAAGTGATGGGCAGTTGCGTTTTTACACCTGGCCTGCCGCTGTTCCCAAAGCATGGAATATAGAGATGTTTATCAATCGTGGTTTCTGGATGGTAACATGGTTCAAGCAGGAGTTCGGTCACCGCGAGGCAATCGAGGCACAGAAGCGCGGAGTGGCGCCAGAGGTAGTGCTAGATGAGGTAATTCGGGAAATCCCCCCGGGTTCAATGGGGCTGATGCTTCATCCCTGCTGGTCTCCAACGGTCAGCAACAAATACGTTAAAGGTTCGATCATCGGGTTTGGAGATATCCATACGCGGGCGCATATTTATCGGGCGATTTTTGAAGGTATATGTTTTGAGCTGCGCCGCATGCAGGAGATTGTGCAGAGTAAGACAGGTATTGCCATAAAGGAAATTCGCGTTGGTGGCGGGGGTTCGCGCAGCGATGTTGCGGTGCAGATCGCGGCGGACATGTTCAATCTGCCCACATCGCGCATGGCGACATCCGAGATTTCGGCGCTAGGCGCGGCAATGGATGCGGCTGTGGGGACAGGCATGTATGCCACATGTGAAGAAGCGGCGGCGGCAATGGTTCGCAAGGGTAAGACATTTACGCCCAATCCGCAAAGCCATCACATCTACACACAGCTTTTTGATGACGTATACAAGAAATCATTTAGCACAATGGAACCAATTTACCGCAAAATTGCCCAGATTACCGGATACCCGGCAGAAGGCTGAAAGAAATAATGCCGTTCAAACCTCGCGTTACCCTATAGTAACCTTAAGATTATTCAGGTGGGTAGGTTCGTCTTACGGGTCTGAAGGTCACGCAAGACAAGGACTACATCTGTAACGGTCCCCCGCTGGCGGTTGTATGGGTAGGAAATTGCAATGTTTGTACTTTACCTTTGAGCTACTGCTCTCGTTTAATCTTAATTATTTACAACTTCTTCAATTAAATGTATGCACGGTATTGGATAAAAGTTAATTATGATTAATCTGCTGACACCGCCTATATTTGATAATGAGGACAAGACCCTGGTCGCGCGCCACCTCTTTATAATTGCATGGACTTTCATTTCAATTGGTTGGCTGCCTTTAATTATAGCCATATTTCTTCCGGAAACAGTTTTGCGTTGGATGCTGATTGCAGGATATATAGAATTGTCAGGATTGATTCTGCTTGTTTTAAACAAATATGGCCATACCCGTCTTGCAAAATATTTGTTGATATTCTTTCTCTGGGCAGCGGCTACGGGCATGGCGGCGACCGGAGGCGGAGTCAGCTCCAACGCCATGTCGATATATCTCATTATTGTTCTTATCGCAGGTCTCTTGCAGAGCGGGGAAGCAGGAGTTATCACTGCTGTTTTGTGCAGCGCCACGGGCTTGTATCTGGTTAATCTTGAGTATAGCGGCTCGCTTCCGGCTAAGCAGGTTTTCCATACGCCCTTGACGGAGTGGATTGCCAACACTATTTACATGTTTATCATTGTCAGCCTTCAGTATCTTGTCAGCGGTACGGTCAGAAAAGCGCTAAGCCAATCACGTCAGGAACTGAAGGAACGCATCCGGGCGGACGCGGCACTGCGGGAAAGTGAAGCCCATTACCGCCTGCTTGCCGATCACATGAAAGATGTCGTTTGGCTTATGGATATGAACATGAAGACAACTTTTAGAAGCCCTTCCGCTTATAAATCGAGAGGATATACTCTGGAAGAATTTCAAGAACCGCTGGATAAAAACCTCACGCCGGCTTCCGTAGAACTGGCGACAGGTGCATTTCTGGAGGAAATGTCCAAAGTTAAGGCAGACCCGAATTATACTTTCATGCGCAAGCTGGAACTTGAGTTCTATTGCAAAGGCGAAACTACTTTGTGGGCTGAATGCACATTCAGCCCCATCTACGATGAGAACGGAAAACCGCTGATTCTGTGCGAAGCCAGAGATATCACCGAACGTAAACGGGTGGAAGATCAGTTGCTTGAAACGGGGGAACGGTATCGGAGGATGGTGGAAAATGCCAGTGATATTATCTTTCGGACGGACAGCACCGGACACTTCACGTTCGTCAATCCAGCGGCGTTAAGTAGCACCGGATACAAAGAAGAGGAAGTCATCGGAATGCATTATCCGGCAATAATACGCAGGGACATGCGTGATGAAGCCATTAAGCTTTTTGGCCGTCAGTTTGTTAAGGAGATTAAAAATACATATTCCGAATTCCCAGTTGTTGCAAAAGATGGGCACGAGATTTGGCTTGGGCAAAATACTCAGTTGATTGTAGAAAATGGCAATGTTAATGGCTTTCAGTCAGTGGCCCGTGATATCACAGAACGCAAGCAGGCACAGGATGCGCTGCGGGAGAGTGAAGAGCGGTATCGGGGCATTCTCGAAGAGATGGATGAGGCATATGCTGAGTTGGACTTGAAAGGACGCTTCACATTCTTTAACGAGGCCATGTGCAAAACTCTTGGTTACAACCGCAGTGAGCTCATGGGTATGGACAACAGGGCTTATACTACGCCGGAATGCGCCAGAAAAGCATTACAGATATTCAATGATATCTATCAAACGGGCATCCCCAAAGCCATGATGGCTTATGAAGTTATCAGAAAAAATGGTGAGAAGAGGATACTGGAGACATCTATTTTGCCAATAAATAAATATGCGGGCGAAATAATCGGCTTCCGTTGTGTTTCGAGGGATGCAACACAGCGGATCAAGGCTGAAGAGGCGCAGCGAATTCTGGAAGAACGTCTGCAACAAGCAGACAAGATGGAATCCATCGGTACGCTTGCCGGAGGTATCGCCCACGATTTCAACAATCTGCTTGCTGGCATTCAGGGTTTTGTTTCCATGATGGTAATGAATCTTAAAGACAATGACCCGAATTATGAAAGACTTCAGCGGATTCAGGATCAAGTCCAAAGCGGTGGTGATTTGACCAGGCAACTGCTGGGATTTGCACGTGGCGGCAGATATGAAATCAAACCTTCCGATATGAACGAAATTCTGGAAAAGACGTCTTCTATGTTCGGCAGAACCAAAAAGGAAATTTCCATTCAGCGCAAATCCGGTAAAGACCTCTGGAGTGCGGAAGTTGACAGAGGTCAAATGGAACAGGTATTTATGAACCTTTATGTTAACGCCTCTCAGGCCATGCCCGAAGGTGGAGACATCTATCTGGAAACGCAGAATGTTTTTCTAAATGACGAGAAAAATTTTCCTTATTTTATGAAGCCTGGAAAATATGTGAAAATATCTATCACTGATACCGGCACAGGAATGGACGAGAAAACCAAAGAGAAAATCTTCGAGCCATTTTTTACAACAAAAGCAATGGGCAGAGGCACAGGTTTGGGGATGGCAACAGTCTATGGGATCGTAAAAGGCCACGGCGGCATGATCAATGTGGAAAGCGAACCGGGCAATGGAACAACATTCATCATCTATTTGCCCGCTTCGGAGAAGGAAGTTCAAAGAGAAGATGCCCCAGCAGACGAAATCGTTACCGGGACAGAAACAATCCTGCTAATTGATGATGAAAAGGTAGTTATGGAAGTCAATAAGGAACTTCTGGAATCCTTGGGATACACAGTTTATGCGGCAGGCAGCGGTCAGGAAGGTATTGCAGTTTACATGGAGAAGAAAGACAAAATTCATCTTATCATTCTGGATATGATTATGCCGGGAATATCAGGTTCAGATACGTTCGACCGTCTGCGGCAGATAAACCCCAATGTCAAAGTTCTTCTATCGAGTGGCTACAGTCTCACCGGCAAAGCCCAGGCCATCATGGATCGAGGATGCAACGGATTTCTGCAAAAGCCATTTAGATTGGAAGAGTTATCGAGCAAGGTTCGGGAAATGCTTAACTAGGATGAAGGGTAATAGATTGAAGGGAAAAATAACTTTTCCCCTTTGTAACCAACTGAAGGTGGCGCAAGTGGATTAAGGTGGATTTTTTTGGTGTGCAAATTGTAGGGCATGTTCCCTACAAGAAGCACTGAGGAACTAAAATAATTCCTTCCTTGGATATTGGACATTCAAAAAAAATATCTATTTCAGTAATTCTGCCTGGTGATGTGACGCCAGGGCGTCAATCATTGTGCCGATGTTGCCGTTAATAAAACTATCGAGATCGTAGCGGGTCATGTTAATGCGGTGATCAGTGATGCGACCCTGAGGAAAGTTGTAGGTGCGGATGCGTTCGGAGCGATCGCCCGTGCCGACCTGGCTTTTACGAGTTTGTGCCTGTTCGGCATTTTGTTTCTGAACCATGGCATCGAGCAGGCGTGCCCGAAGAACTTTCATGGCTTTGATTTTATTTTTGAGCTGCGATTTTTCGTCCTGACAGGTGACAACAAGCCCTGAAGGTAAATGGGTGATGCGAACGGCGGAGTCTGTAGTGTTTACGCTTTGACCGCCGTGACCGGTGGAGCGATAAACATCAATCCGCAGCTCGTTTTGATCAATATTTAGTTCCACGTCTTCCGCTTCGGGCATGATGGCCACTGTTACGGCGGAAGTATGAATTCGTCCCTGTGCTTCTGTTACCGGCACGCGCTGGACACGGTGGACGCCGCTTTCGTATTTCAGGCGGCTGTAAGCTCCTTTTCCATCCATTTGAGCGATGATTTCTTTGAAGCCACCCATACCGCCGGCAGGTGAGCTGCTGACCACTTCCACCTTCCAGCCTTGAGCCTCAGCGTAGCGCGCGTACATCCGGAATAAGTCGCCCACAAAAATACCAGCTTCATCGCCGCCGGTACCAGCTCTTATTTCCAAGAAAACATTTTTATCATCATTGGGATCTGTGGGCAACAGCAAGACTCTGATCTTTTCTTCCAGTTCAATTTTTTCCTGCTGTAACTGGGGCATTTCTTCTTTAACGATATCAGTTAATTCTTCGTCTGCCTCTTTAAGAAAACCCTGATACTCTTCGATGCGCGCGCGATTTTTTTCATATTTGCGGATAAGTTCGACAAGCTCGCTTAAATCAGCATGCTCTTTGGCGAATTTTTGATACAAACCCTGCTTGGAAACAACCTGAGGATCACTTAGTTGCCCCTCTAGTTCCTGGTAACGGATCTCAATATCGCGCAGTTTATCTAGTATAATTTCCATTCAAAGGTATGAAAATTTACGAGGATGTCTTTGCTGTTTTCGGGCTCTCTGCTTTTGTGGCGTAACGTTTCTTAAATCTTTCAACGCGTCCCGC
>JFJP01005821.1_pt1 | contig 23257 bp, 19 predicted proteins | sample 431651 | NCBI WGS metagenome assembly JFJP01 (sample SAMN02602958, study PRJNA72255) | Microbial mat metagenome, whole genome shotgun sequencing project. | biome: fresh water; feature: sink hole; material: water; isolation source: purple microbial (photo- and chemosynthetic) mats found in...
GACGTGGACACGCCGTACGGCAAACCATCGGACCCCATCGTGACCGGCGAAGTGGATGGTACGACGGTAGCGTTTGTGGCGCGCCATGGGCGCGGGCATCGCCTGATTCCGTCGGAGGTGCCCTACCGTGCCAACCTGTATGCCCTCAAACAAATGGGTGTGCGCTACGTGCTGTCGTTCTCGGCGGTGGGCTCCCTGCGTGAGGAAATGCGCCCGCTGGACTTTGTGCTGCCAGACCAGTTCATTGATCTGACCCGGCGGCGGGAGTCAACCTTCTTTGGTGAAGGTGCGGTCGCGCACGTGTCCATGGCGCAGCCGGTGTGTGCGGCGCTGTCCGGGGTGTTTGCGCAGGCCATCACGGGTTTGGGTTTGAGCACTCAAATGCAGTTGCACCGCGGCGGAACCTATGTGTGTATCGAAGGCCCGCAGTTTTCCAGCATGGCGGAGTCCCATTGGTACCGCAGCATGGGAGCCAGTGTGATTGGCATGACCAACATGCCCGAGGCCAAATTGGCGCGCGAGGCGCAAATGGCCTACGCGACCCTTGCCATGGTGACCGACTACGACTGCTGGCACCCCCAAGAGGCGCATGTCACCGCAGACGCGGCGATTGCCAATCTCATGAAGAACGCAGGCCACGCCCAGCGTATTGCCGCTGAAGCGATTCGCATCATTGCCAGAGATCTGCCTGAATCTTTGGCGCACACGGCGCTCGACGCGGCGCTGGTAACACCGCGCGAGGCCATGGCGCCGGAGGTGCTTGGGCGGTTAGGAGCGCTTTGGAGTTGAGATGCTTTTGGGTCTTCAGCCAAGCAAAGGCAGCCGTACCCTGAAAAACGAGCCCCTGCCAGTTTCGCTCACCACATCCACTTCGCCATCGTGTTGGCGCACCAGGTACAGGCCCAGCCCCGCGCCGGGTACTGCATGGGCTTCGTTGCTTCGGCAAGAAACTTGATAGCTGCTTACGCATGCCAGACGGGCGTTGGATGCGTTTTTTAGCAGTCATAGCGTCTCCACCGCAAAGCCGACAATGTTGCGGCTCGCCTTGCTGAATTCCACGCCGATCAGGTGCATCGGCTCGCCCCGGGACCGGTACTTGTCGGCGTAGTGCATGTCCTTGATCTGCTGCAAGGCAGAACCCGCCGGGTTGAGCTCGACCACCTTGAACTCGAACACAAACACTTGCGCGTCAAATAGCACCGTCATGTCGATGCGCCCGAAGTTGGTGGGGTCTTCGAGCCTGATGTCCAGGCCCAGCGCGGCAAAGTAGCTGTAGAAAATGCTGGCGTAGTAGCCCTCAAAGCCACTCATCTCGTTCTTGCGGTACCAGTCGTTGGCAATGCTGGCGTAGAAGGAGTGGAACAGGGCTTTGAGGCCGGTAAAGTTGCGTGCCATGAGCAAGTCATACAGCTTGCTGAAGTGGGGTCCCGGTACATTCTGGGCGCCGGTCAGACTTTGCAGCAGACTGTCATTGAGCGCCGCCTGTACTTCCAGGTTCGGGTATTTCAGCGTCAACTCCAAGCGCCCCAGAATCTGGCGATGGCTGGCAATGGTCAGATAGCCGGCCTGAAACATCAGCGCTTCCACCGGGATGTTGTCCACATCAAACGTGGCCAGCAACGCCTCAGACGCCACGATGCGGCTCAGGTCCGGCGTGAACTGCTGGCGCTTTTCCAGCAGCTTGATCAAGAAGGTGGGAGTGCCGGTCTCAAACCAGTGTGGGCGGATTTGCCGCGTGCGAAACAGCTGCAACAAGCCAAACGGGTTGTACACCGCCTCGCCCAGCCAGTTGTAGCCGTTGTACCACTGGCGGATCAGCTCGCGGTCCAACCCCGGCAGTTCGGACGCGAACACCGTGTCCACGTCCGCATCGGTGTAGCCGCAAATGGCGCTGTAGGCTGCTTCGAGCGTGATGTCGGTCAGGTTATTCAGCCCCGAGAAAAGGCTCACCTTGCTGAACTTGGAGACTCCGGTGAGAAACGCAAACTTCAGGTGCTCGTCCGAACCCTTCAGGACGGAGTAGAGGTTTTTAAGCCCTTCACGCATCTCCGTGGCCGCCGCGCTGTTGTCGATGTTGTCCAGAATCGGCTTGTCGTATTCGTCAATCAGTACCACGGCGCGCTGGCCGCTGTGCTGGTGGGCCTGGGCGATCAGATCGGCAAAGTTGCCCGGCAAGTTGGTCTCCGACAGGCCGGCGGGCAATGGCAAGCCCAACAACTGCCGATTGACGCGCAGCGACTCGCCCATGCTTTCATCCAGCTCGGCCCGGTTACGCAGCACCCCGCCGCCAAAGCTGATGCGAATCACCGGGTATTGGACGGACCAGTCCCAGCTGGTTTCTGCGGCCAGCCCGGTGAACAGCTTTTGATTGCCTTCAAACAACTCTTTCAGGGTGTCCAGAAACAGGCTTTTGCCAAAGCGTCGGGGTCGCGACAAAAAGTAATACGCGCCGCGCTGTGCCAGATCGACGGCGATGCCGGTCTTGTCCACATAGTAGTAGCCCTCCTCGCGAATGGTGCGAAAAGTCTGAATGCCAATGGGCAGCTTGCGCCGCGGCAGCAATGTGGGGGTGGCGGACATGGCGTGATTTTAGGGGCGCGCCTGCGCATGCATCTTGCACCTGCGGATCAGCACCATGCGGTTGCCGCAGTCATCCAACGTTCCCGGTTCGCCAGCACTATCAACTTGATAGCTGTCTGCGCACGACAGACGGGCGCTGACGGCCTATTTGGTTAAACCAAGCTGCCACCGGATGGTGCCCGCCATCGGGAACCGAAGGCTTGCGCTGCTGGAGCAGGAAGACACCAACGCCCCCGAAGTCTCTGCCATCGGGGGTTTCATTGCCAGCCCGGACTACCACGGCAGGTTCTTGCCGTAGAGCAATGCTGAGAACACCACAGCGCTGAAGCCAAAACCGGCTGCAGCGCTTGTAGGGTGTGCGTGAGTAGCTATGAAGTTAGTAGCGCGCCCAGCCGCTGCAACAGCGCTACTTGATCAGCCCTTCGGCTTTCATGGCCGCGATGACGGCGGGGCGTGCCCCGACGCGGGCGCGGTAGGCCACCAGATTGGCAAACGGTGCCACGTCTACCCCTACGTATTGCCCCCAGTTGGTCACTACAAACAGGTAGCCGTCGGCCACCGTGAACTGGTCGCCCATCAGGTACTGCTTGCCGGCGAGTTCGCCATCGACCCACTTCAGGCGACTCACCAGACGCTCTTTGGCCATGGTCTTGGCTTCTTCAGGCATATTGGGTGTGAACAGGGGTGAGAAACCCTTGTGCAGTTCCGTGCTGATGAGGTTGAGCCATTCCTGCAACTTGTAACGCTCAAAGCTGCCGGCAGCCGGTGCCAGATGTTTGTCGGGCGCCTGGTCGGCGATGTATTGCACGATGGCGGGGCCTTCGTGCAGGGTGCGGCCGTCGTCCAGCGCGAGAAAGGGGACATAGCCCAGCGGGTTGACGGCATAGAAGTCACTGCCGTCGGGAAGTTTGTGCGTCTTGGTGGGGGCCATGATGGCTTCGAAATTCAGGCCGGCCTCATACATGGCGATATGGGGCGACAGGGAACAGGCACCGGGGGAGAAATAGAGTTTCATGGAGTTTCCTCAAGAGTTGGTTAGAGTCCCGCCTTGATCATGTCGGCGGCTTTCTCGCCGATCATCATACTGGGCGCGTTGGTGTTTCCCGAGACCAGGTTGGGCATGATGGAGGCATCGACCACGCGCAGGCGTTCGATACCGCGCACGCGCAGCTGGTCGTCCACTACAGCCATCGGGTCGGAGTCCGGTCCCATCCGGCAGGTTCCCACGGGGTGGTACTCGGTGTCGCATGTAGCGCGCAGGTAGGCTTCCATGGCCTTGGGGTCGCGGTGATCAAACTCCACCAAGGGTTTGCCACGGAAGCTGTCCATGGCTTTGGAGAGGATGACATCGAAGCCCATTTGCGCGCCCTTGATGGACACGGCCATATCGTCCGGATGCGTGAAGAAACCCGGATCAATGTGCGGGGCCTGGTGTGGATCGGCACTTTGCAGCGTGACGCTGCCCCGGCTCTTGGGGCGTAGCAAGGTGGTGTGCAGGGTAAAGCCATGGCCGAGGTGTTGCCGACGGGTATGGTCGTCGACAATGCTGGGTAGCAACGCAAACTGAATGTCGGGGTGGTCGGTATTCCCGCAGGTGGATACAAAACCGTTGGTTTCGGATACCGGTGTGGTGACCCAGCCCGTACGTTTGTTGCGCCACTCGAACACGGCTTTCAGAAGTTCCCACGCGCCGCGGATGGAGTTTCCAATGGTGGCCTTCCAGCGGGGGGTGCGGAAAATGATGGAGCTGGTCACGTGGTCCTGCAGGTTCTGGCCTACACCAGGCAACTCCTTGATCACAGCGATGCCATGTTCCTTCAGGTGGGCCGCCGGGCCAATGCCAGAGAGCATGAGCAGGTGTGGCGATCCAAACGCACCGGCGCTCACAATCACTTCCTTGCGCGCACGCACCTGTTCAATGGCGCCAGCACACCGAATTTCCACCCCTACCGCCTGAAGCCCTTCGAACAGCACTTTGCGGCTGTGGCAACCGGTGCGCACGGTGAGGTTTTTGCGGTCGGCATTGGCATGCAAATAGGCACGTGCGGCGTTCCAGCGTTCACCGTTGTACTGTGTCGCTTGCGTGCGTGAGATGCCGTACTGTTGCGCGCCGTTGTAATCGGGATTGATGGGAATACCTGTTTCTTCGCAGGCCTTCATGAAAGCTTCATTGACAGCACTGGGGCTGCGCACAAAGCTCACATGCAGAGGGCCGCTGTTGCCGTGGTACGCATTGTCTTGAAAGCAATGACTGTTCTCGGCGCGTTTGAACAGGGGCAGCAAGTCGTTGTAGCTCCAGCCGGAGTTGCCCAACGCAGCCCAGCCGTCGTAATCTTTGCGGTTGCAGCGGGTGTAAACCATGGCGTTGATGGAACTCGATCCACCCAGAACCTTGCCGCGTGGCTGGAAGCCCTTGCGGCCATTGAAGCCTTTTTGTGGGGTGGTGAAGTAGTGCCAGCTGTTCATCAACCCCCATGGCACCATGGCGATAATGCCCAGAGGCGCACGGACAAAGATCGAGTTGTCTGCGCCGCCAGCCTCAAGCACGCATACCGTTGTCGCGGGGTCTTCACTCAGACGAGCGGCGAGGGCACAGCCCGCGGAGCCGCCGCCGACAATCACGTAATCAAACTCTTGCATAAATCGCTTTCAAGTGTGGCATCGCAGTACCGTTTATTTCTTGGTGATGAAGTTCAGATAGGTGGTGGCGAACTTGCCGTAGGGTGGCCACATGAACTTGATGGCTGAGAACCATGCCTGGTGGAACACCGGGCGCATCTTCGAGAACGTTTGGAATCCCTCGTAGCCGTGATAGTGGCCCATGCCGCTCTCACCCACGCCACCAAAAGGCATGTCGTGCTGGGCCGCGTGCAGGATGGCGTCGTTGATGCAAACACCACCCGACATGACGTAGTTGATCAGCCGGTCGGACACGGCTCGGTCATTGGTGAAGGGGTACATTGCCAGCGGGCGTGGTGCACTGTTAATGGCGTGGATAACGGCGTCGAGCGAGTCGTAGCCGACGATGGGCAACACCGGGCCGAAGATCTCACGCGTGCGCAGCGCGCAATCGGCGGGGGCGTTAAGCACGATGTGCGGCGCGATTTTGCGTGTGGTCTCGTCCCACGGTTTGCCGGGCACAAGCTGCACCAGCGTGGCGCCTTTTTCCTGGGCTTCCTGCAACGCACCGACGACCCGCTGAAACGCGCGGTCGTCAATCAGCGAGGTGTAGTCCGTGCTGTCAATGCTGGGGTAGCGCAGGGCAATGATGTCCTTGGCCGCGGCGGTGAATTCCTGCACTTTGGCGCTGGGCACATACAGGTAGTCCACCGTAAGGCAGACCTGGCCGGCATTGAAGAATTTGGCAAACAGGATGCGCTCTGCAGCAGTGCGCAGGGGGTAGTCGTCGCACAGGATGGCGGGTGCCTTGCCGCCCAACTCCAGGGTCACCGGGCACAGGTTGGCAGCAGCGGCAGCCATCACCGAGCGGCCGGTCTGGCTGGAGCCGGTGAAGATGATGTGGTCGAACTTGAGTTTGGAGAATTCGATGCCCACTCCACCGGTTTCGTCAAAAAAGGCCAGCTTGTCGCGCGGGAAGTAGGCGGGGATTTTCTCCATTAGCAGGGCGCAGATGTTGCGCGAGTTTTCCGACATCTTGACCATCGAGCGGTTGCCCGCAGCAAAGGTGCAGATGAGGCCATTGAACGCGGTCCAAATCGGAAAATTCCAGGGAATGATCGCCCCCACCACACCCAACGGTTGCGGAATGAGACGGTTGGACGCACCGAAGAAGTTCTTCAGGTCGACATGGCGACGCTGCGGCTTCATCCACGACTTGAGGTGTTTGAGGGTGTGGTTGACGCCATCTACTACGCTGAAGATTTCGGCAAAAAGCGACTCGTGGCGCGAGCGGTGCCCATAGTCGGCGTTGATGGCCTCCACAATGGCTTCGCGGTGTTCGGTGACGAAGGCTTGCAGTTTGAGCAGGTCGGCTTTGCGCTCGGCGAAGCTGGGATTCGGGTGTGCCAGGTAGGCGGCGCGCTGCATTTGGAGGGTGGCTTCGAGGTCTTGGCGCACGATGTCAATGGAAGCAGCAGCGTTCAGGGGAAGGGCGGACATGGTGTCGGTCTTTCTTTAGTTTTTGTACGGGTTCGGTGTGGTCCGCGCCTATTGGCGTGGGACCGCCCGTGGAGCGTTGCGCGCACTCTACTCTTCGAAACTGTCGGCCTCTGTCCAAAAACGGACAAATCAGGGTAAGTACCAAGGGATATTCGAGAGGCTAGTCCACTCCTGGATGGGGAGGGGGCTTGCCGTCGATTTCAGTTGGCGAGTCGCTGCGCCGCCCACAGCGTTTGCGCGACGACCTTGTGAACTTGCGCCTTTGCAGCCTCGTTCTTGAGATTTCCATTGGCGTCAAATGCCTCAGCGGCCCGGCTGAGCGCGAACTGCTGTGGGCAAACCCAGCAGTGCAGATTGAGCAACAACGGGGTGAGATGCGAGAGTGAGCGCAAACCTCCGAGTGCACCGTTGGAGGCACTCATGACGCCAACCACTTTGCCGGCGAAGGGTTTGCTGCCACTTGCCCAGACCGGGTGACCCTTCACCGGGCTGGAAGCCCAGTCGAGGGTGTTTTTCAAAAGCCCGGTGTAGCTGCCGTTGTATTCGGGCGAGCAGATGATCCAGGCCGGATGCGTGTCCATGATCTCCTTCAGGCGAATCACATCGGGCGGTGTACCCCGGGCGTCCAAGTCGGCGTTGTACAACGGGATGTCCAATGTGGACAACTCCAGGTGCGTAACCTGCACCCCGGATTCCCGTGCGGTGGCGGCCGTTTGTGCGGCGAGTTGGCGGTTGAACGAGTGCGCCCGGGTGCTGCCGGCAAATACAAGGAGTTTGGTCATGTGCGTATTGTCGCTAAATCGGGGTGCCAGGTTTTCGCGTGCAAGCCAGGGAAGGGCCGTTTTCTTTCGCTCGCATTGGGGCTGGGGTGGGCACCACTGTTCGTGTCCCCCGCCCGCTTCGCGGGCTCCTCCTTGACCTCACTGTGGTACCCACCCCAGCCCCAATGCTGGAGGCTGGGTGTTCTCTGCTGAGCGTACCGACACCTCGCGCGGGATCAGGTGGGCTGGGTATTCTGCGCGGTGAGGTCAAGGAGGAGGGCCCTCACGGCCCGGGGGACACGAACGGCGCAGAGTACCCAGTCCGCCTGATCCAGAAGTAGCACCGGCTAACGAATCCCCAGAATGCCGAAAAACCAGGCAGCCAGTAAAATCGGCACCCCACCCCACTTGCGCACGCGATATGTGACGCGACCGAAACAAACACCATGCTCTACCCACAAGAATTCGACGTCATCGTTGTAGGCGGCGGCCATGCTGGCACCGAGGCGGCGTTGGCTGCTGCTCGCATGGGTTGCAAGACCGTGCTGCTCACCCACAACATTGAGACCCTGGGTCAGATGAGTTGCAACCCGTCGATTGGCGGGATTGGCAAGGGACACCTGGTGAAAGAGGTGGATGCACTGGGCGGCATCATGGCGCTGGCGACCGACGAGGCCGGCATCCAGTTCCGTACGCTCAACTCCAGCAAGGGCCCGGCGGTTCGCGCCACCCGTGCACAGGCGGATCGCATTCTGTACAAGGCTGCGGTGCGGCGCACTCTGGAGAATCAGCCGAACCTGTGGCTGTTCCAGCAGGCGGTCGACGACCTGATGGTGGAGGGCGACCGTGTGGTGGGTGCAGTCACACAGGTGGGCATTCAATTCAGAGCTCGGGCGGTGGTGCTGACCGCGGGCACGTTTCTGGATGGCAAGATCCATGTGGGGCTGAACAACTACGCCGCTGGGCGAGCTGGGGACCCGCCGGCCGTGTCACTCAGTGCGCGCCTCAAGGAATTGAAGTTGCCGCAAGCTCGACTCAAGACGGGAACGCCGCCGCGTCTGGATGGTCGCAGCATCGATTACTCCAAGTGTCAGGAGCAACCGGGCGACGGCATGCCCGGTGGCATGAGCGAGAGCATGCCGGTGTTCAGTTTCATGGGACGCCGCAGCATGCATCCGCAGCAGATGCCCTGCTGGATTACCCATACCAATGCGCGCACGCACGACATCATTCGCAGCGGGTTTGACCGCAGCCCGATGTTCACCGGCAAGATAGAAGGAGTGGGGCCGCGATACTGCCCGAGCGTGGAAGACAAAATCAACCGCTTTGCCGACAAGGAGAGTCACCAGATTTTTCTGGAACCCGAGGGATTGACGACTCACGAGGTGTATCCCAACGGCATCAGTACCAGCCTGCCGTTTGACATTCAGTACGCGCTGGTGCGCAGCATGGCGGGGCTGGAAAATGCGCACATTCTCCGCCCCGGTTACGCCATCGAGTACGACTACTTTGACCCGCGTTCGCTCAAAAGCAGTTTTGAGACGCGCCAGATTTCCGGTCTGTACTTTGCCGGGCAGATCAACGGCACCACGGGCTACGAAGAAGCGGCGGCGCAAGGACTCTTTGCCGGACTCAATGCTGCGTTGCAGTGCAAAGGTGAAGCGCCCTGGGTGCCGGGTCGGGATGAAGCGTATCTGGGAGTGTTGGTGGACGATCTCATCACCAAAGGCGTAACGGAGCCCTACCGTATGTTCACCAGTCGCGCCGAGTTTCGTTTGCAGTTGCGCGAGGACAATGCCGACGCGCGTCTGACGGAAGCAGGGCGTAAGCTGGGCTTGGTGGATGATGCGCGCTGGGACGCCTTTTGCCGCAAGCGCGATGCTGTTTCACGTGAAACAGAGCGTCTTCGCGCCATCTGGATCAGTCCCAAGAATCTGGAGGCATCGGAAGCGGAGCGGGTGCTTGGCAAGTCCATCGACCATGAGTACAACTTGGCCGAACTGCTGCGCCGCCCAGGCGTGGGCTACCAAGATTTGATGTCGCTAGCCAACGGGCGTTTTGAGTCGCCGGATTTGGCGCAGGCACAAACCTCTGGGGCTCCAGACTCCGCTGCGGATGTGTTTGTGGCAGCGGTCGTCGAGCAGGTGGAGATTGCGGCCAAGTATTCCGGGTACATCACGCGTCAGAATGACGAGGTGCTGCGCGCGGCGCACTACGAGCATCTGCGACTGCCAGAAGAATTGGATTACATGCAGGTGTCGGCACTGAGTATTGAGGCGCGCCAACGCCTGAACAAGCAACGTCCCGAAACCTTGGGGCAGGCCTCTCGCATGTCGGGTATTACACCGGCCACCATTTCGCTGTTATTGGTGCACCTGAAGAAAAGCAACTTCCGCGGGTTCGCGCAGCAGACGGAGTTGGGCGTGGAGGCCCCCATCTGATGTGTGCTTTGGAAGCGACGTTGAGGAGTGGACTGAGTCAGTTGAGTTTGGTGCTGGGTGACGCTCAGGTAGGGCAGTTGCTCGACTACCTGCATCTCATTCAGAAGTGGACAAAGGTCTATAACCTGACGGCGGTGCGTAACCCGGAAGAAATGCTGACACACCATCTGCTCGACAGTTTGGCGGTGGTGATGCCTTTGCGGCGGCAGGTGCAGGCGCTGCCTGCTGTTGATGGAGAAATTCGTTTACTCGATGTGGGGTCTGGTGCCGGACTTCCGGGTGTGGTGGTTGCCATTTGCTTTCCAGAGATGGTGGTCCATTGCGTCGATACGGTGGCGAAGAAGGCGGCCTTCGTTCAGCAGGTTGCAGCGCAGTTGAGGCTGCCGAACCTGCGCGGGCTTCATGCGCGCGTGGAGTCATTGACGGACAAGTACCAGATCATCAGTTCCCGTGCGTTTGCTTCTTTGATCGATTTCACCAATTGGTCGGGTGCGGCCTTGGCGGAGCAGGGGGTGTGGATGGCGATGAAGGGCAGGCGTCCGTTGGACGAGATTGCGGCGTTGCCGTCTGGAGTGGAAGTGTTTCACGTGGAACCATTGGTGGTCCCGGGGTTGGATGCTGAGCGGTGTCTTCTGTGGATGCGGCGTCTGAAGTCCGATTGATGTCTCGCCAGTGTTGTTGGTTGGCTGGAGAGGCTTGGATGTTTTGCTTCGTGGACGTGCCTCAGCCAGAGGCTACGGCTCTTCAATCCGTCCAAGCCTGCGCAGGCAGGCTCGGAGCCGCGGATTTCAGCCCCGCCCACCCAAGCCTCTCCATCGTTCGTGGCCTTGTCTGATGGTATGCAGGGTGGTGGGGTATCTTGCTCAAGGTATTGAAGTGTTTCACGTGGAACCGTTGATGGTGCCGGGGTTGGGGTGGAGCGGTATCTTGTGTGTATGCGTGTTCTATCGGTCATTGACCGCCTGCGTCTTTGGCTGGCTGGAGAGGCTTGGATGTTTTACTTCGTGGACGTGCCTCAGCCAGAGGCTACGGCTCTTCAATCCGTCCAAGCCTGCGCAGGCAGGCTCGGAGCCGCGGATTTCAGCCCCGCCTCCATCCTTTGTGGTGTGATTTGCGGGCATGCAATGAAGTCATTGTTCCCGGTTGAACTGGGTTGTTCTTGATGTGGCGAAGTACTCCCCGTTCGCAGCGGCAGAGGTGGAGTGGGTGTTGCCGCGGAGGTTAAGGGGGAGGGCGAAGCCCGGAGGACACGCAGCGGCGGCATCCACCCCACCTCTGCCGCGAGTTCAGAAGTGTTGTTCCGAAAGCAATTGGGGTTGACTGAAAATGCAGATCGCCAAAGGTAACGTAAACTCACCCCAAGGTTTCCTGCGCGAAACCACTCCCCCTCTCCTAGGATTTGAACCATGCTCGGCATTACCGACTACGGCACTTTTGTCGTCACCATCATCGTATTTCTGCTGATCCCCGGGCCTGGCAATTTGGCGTTGATCACTTCCACCAGTAAGGGACGAATCCCTGGCGGCTTGGCGGCTACCTTCGGGGTGATTCTGGGAGATCAGGTGCTGATGTGGTCTGCGGTTGCCGGGGTGGCGGCGCTGCTCAGTGCTTACCCGGATGCATTCAGTGCGGTGCAGTGGGTGGGTGCGGCCTACCTGGCCTGGCTGGGTGCCAAGATGCTGCTGGCCAAACCAGGCGCTGCTCCGGTGCTCAACATCACCGCAGGGCACTACTTGCGGCAGGCCATGATGATTACTTTGCTCAATCCAAAGGCCATCCTTTTCTACATGGCCTTCTTTCCATTGTTTGTCGATCCGGCGCGCCAGCAGGGGCTGGCGACGTATGCCTTCATGGCCGCGACCATTGCAGTGCTGACGTTTTTGTATGGGCTAACGTCAACTTTGCTCACGCACTTTCTGGCCGAGCGTATTCGCGCAAATCCAACGGTATCGACCGTATTGGAGAAAATCGCGGGGCTGTTCCTTATTGGTTTTGGCATTCGTCTTGCCATAACCCGTTAGGTTGCCAATGGTTTCACGTGAAACACCAGTGTCAATGAATCCCTATTTCCACTTACTTGCAAACTGACCCATGGCCAAGATATTTTGTGTAGCCAACCAAAAAGGTGGAGTTGGCAAGACCACCACCACGGTGAATCTGGCCGCTGGCTTGGCCAAAGTGGGGCAGCGGGTGCTCATGATTGACCTCGATCCACAGGGCAACGCGACCATGGGTTCCGGGATCGACAAGCGCAAACTTGCGCTCAGTGTCTACGACGTGCTGCTGGAATCGGCCTCGATCGTCGAGGCGCGTGCCCAGAGCGACAAGCTTAAGGATGGTGGCTGTGGCTACGACATTCTGGGCGCCAACCGCGAACTCGCTGGCGCCGAGGTCGACCTGGTGAATGTGGAGCGGCGGGAGAAGCGCCTGCGCCAGGCTATCGCCGAAGTGGCCGATCAATACGATTTTGTGCTCATTGACTGTCCGCCGAGTCTGTCCATGTTGACCCTCAACGGGCTCTGCTGTGCGCATGGGGTGATCGTGCCCATGCAGTGCGAGTACTTCGCGCTGGAGGGTTTGACCGATCTGGTCAACACCATCAAGCAGGTCAAGGCCAATCTCAACGATGAGTTGCAGATCATCGGGTTGCTGCGCGTCATGTTCGATCCACGCATCACCTTGCAGCAGCAGGTGAGTGAACAGCTCAAGGCGCATTTTGGCGACAAGGTTTTCGATACGGTCATCCCTCGCAATGTTCGGTTGGCCGAGGCTCCGAGTTATGGGCTGCCCGGCGTGGTGTTTGATCCGTCGTCCAAAGGCGCGCAGGCGTTCGTCGCGTTTGCGCAGGAGATGGTGGACCGTATCAGGGCGATGTGATGGCACAGGTGCTACTTCTGCCGGGTTGGCAAAACTCGGGTTCTGCACATTGGCAAAGCCGGTGGGAGGAACTGCATGGATTTACGCGGCTGCAGCAGCACGACTGGATGCTGCCTTTGCGCGGTGACTGGATGGCGCAACTCGAAGAGGCGGTGCTGTCGGCAACAGGTCCGGTATACCTGGCGGCGCACAGCCTGGGTTGCATGTTGACTGCCGCCTGGGCCGCACACTCACAAAACAAACAGAAGGTGCAGGGTGCCTTGCTGGTGGCGCCGGGCGATCCGGAGCGGGAAGAACTGCGGGCAGTCCTAAGAAGTTGGTCGCCAGTGGTTCTTCAGCGGCTGCCCTTCCCGAGTGTGCTGCTGGGCAGCCATGACGACCCCTATTGCACGATACAACGCGCGCAGCAGTTTGCCGCGGCTTGGGGTTCGGAGTTTGTCGATTACGGGCATTGCGGCCATATCAATGCCGACTCCGGATTGCAGGATTGGCCGCAGGGGCTGGCGATGTTGCACCAATTGATGGAAACCAAGAAAGAGAGCTGACCATGGTCACCAAAAAACCCAAAGGCCTTGGAATGGGTCTCGAAGCATTGCTCGGGCCCAAAGTGAAGGATCCGCAGCCCGTCGACCTGCTGGGCGCCAACACGGGCGTGCCTAGCACGCTGTTGCTCACGGACATGGTGGCAGGCCAGTATCAGCCGCGCACGCGCATGGACGAAGGGGCCTTGTACGAATTGGCCGAGAGCATCAAGGCTCAGGGCATCATGCAACCGATTCTTGTTCGCCGCCTGAGTGATGAACAAGCCCAGGCGCAACGCGCCAAGGAGCCACAGGGAGCGGGGTCGGCAGGTGGGGAGTCGGTGCGTCCCGTCTATGAAATCATTGCCGGGGAGCGGCGCTTTCGGGCTGCCAAGCTGGCCGGGTTGGACACGGTTCCGGTCCTGGTGCGCGATGTGCCCAACGAAGCGGCGGCGGCGATGGCGCTGATTGAGAACATGCAGCGCGAAGACCTCAATCCGCTGGAAGAAGCGCAAGGCTTGCAGCGCCTGATCAAGGAGTTCGGGCTCACCCATGAGACTGCGGCCCAGGCGGTCGGGCGTTCACGCAGTGCCGCCAGCAACCTGTTGCGCCTGCTCAATCTGGCCGACCCGGTGCAGACGATGTTGATGGCCGGCGATATCGACATGGGCCACGCACGCGCTCTGTTGGCACTCGATCGGGCCACGCAAATAACTGCGGCCAACCAGATCGCCACCAAAAAACTCTCGGTGCGGGAGGCAGAAAGCCTGGTGAAGAAACTCGGTGCCGAGTTTTCCCTGACAAGCCCCAAGCCGAAGAAAGAGAAGTCGCGCGACCTCAAACGCGTGGAAGAAGAGTTGTCCGACCTGCTCATGGCACAGGTGGACGTGCACATCAAAAAGCGCGTCAAACGCAATGGGCGCATCGAGGACATGGGCGAGCTGGTCATCCAGTTTGGCTCGCTCGATGAGCTCAATGGGCTGATTGAACGCCTGTCGCCTGGGTCCAGCCGCTAGCGATACATGCTATTTATTTTGTAGCTGCTTACGCACTATCCATAAGCGCTATAGGCTTTTTCGAGCACCATGTTTTTGAGCCCTCTGATGCAGCGACTGGGTGTCTGGCCGTTGCCAGCGCTGTTGGCGTGGGTGGGTGCGTGGAGTGTGTTCCGTGCGGCGCTGGCGCTGGAGTGGGTGCTCCCGTTGGCTGTGGGTTGTGCCACAGCGCTGGGCGTGGCCATGAGTTTTTGGGGCAAGACCTGGTGGCGACGTGCACTGATTGCGCTGGGATTCCCACTGTCTATGGCGCTCACATTGCCCAGTCTGGGGTTGGGCGTTTTCCCGCCCTGGGTGTGGTTGGTACCTTTGGCGTTGTTATTGCTTGTGTATCCCATCAATGCATGGCGCGATGCGCCTCTGTTTCCCACACCCGTCGGTGCACTGCTGGAGTTGACTGTGCGGGCACCGCTGCCTGCAAACGCACGGGTGCTGGACGCCGGCTGTGGTCTGGGCCATGGATTGCATGCCCTGCGCGGCGCCTACCCTCAGGCGCAATTGCACGGGCTGGAATGGAGCTGGCCGCTGCGTCTTGCGTGCGCATGGCGTTGCCCGTGGGCCCATGTGCAACGCGCCGATATGTGGCGCACGGATTGGTCTGGCTACGATTTGGTGTATCTGTTTCAGCGCCCCGAGAGCATGCCGCGCGTAGTGGAAAAAGCCTGTGCCGAGTTGTATGCAGGAGCCTGGCTCGTCAGCCTGGAGTTCGAGGCAACCCAATTGACGCCCGCCGCACACTACAGGGCCCCCGGTGGCAAAATGGTGTGGCTGTACCGCGCGCCCTTCATGCGCCCAACCGGAGTTTGACCATGTCACCAGAAACCATGTCGTTGTCGCAAAGCAAAGGCAGCATTGCAGAGATGCAGCATTCCCAGCAGATCGCTTTTTTTGCCATGGCCATGTTGGCGGAGTTGCGTGAGTCCGATTCCGAGAGCCACATCCTTCGGGTGCAGCACTACGTGCAGGTGCTGGCGCAAAAACTCTGCGGCCACGACGCGTTTCGGGACGTACTGACGCCCGAGTACATCGACACACTATTCAACTCGGTGCCTCTGTACGACATGGGCTCGATGGGCGTACCTGACCGAATTTTGCTCAAGCCCAGCCGCTTGACCCCGAGTGAACTGGCCATCATGCGCGCCCACCCCGCCATTGGCCTGGACGCCCTGTTGCGTTCGGAAAAGTCGCGTGGCCATGTGTCGCCGTTGCTGTCTATTGCAAAGGAACTGGTCGCTTCGCACCATGAGAAATGGGATGGCAGTGGCTACCCGCAGCGGCTGGCCGGTATACAGATTCCGGTCTCGGCACGCCTGGTGGCCATCGCCGACGTCTATGACGCGCTCATTTCCAATAAGGTATACAAGGACGGCGTGCCCCACGACAAGGCCGTGCAGGTGATCTTTGGCGAGCGTGGTGCGCACTTCGACCCCGACATGGTGGACGCCTTCATCGAAGTGCAAGACGAATTTGCCGCCGTCGCCGAGCGCTTTGCCGATACCGAGGAAGACATGCAACGCAAGATCGAGTACCTGGCAAATGCCATTGCAGAGCAGGCAGAAATGTAAAGGAAAAGTGCCCCATCCAAAGTCCAGAAAGACCCGATGCTCCATGGGTGACCTCAATAGCCACTAACAGATGTAATCGCTTCTACATTTCTTTAAAAAACTGCAAGTGGCTGCGGCTTACCGGTAAACGCTCACTTCGGCCCTTGAGCTCAATGTCGGCAGTCTCGTTCTCGCCGCGCGTGACACGGCGTATGGAACGCAGATTGACGACGACCGAGCGATGCACCTGAGCAAATTGCTGCGGGTCCAGCTGCGCGATCAGTTCCTTGAGCGGCATCCGTATGAGCGCTTCGGCCGGCTGACCCTCATCGCGGTAGGCGACCAAGGTGTATTTCGTGTCGCTCTTCAGATAGTCAATGTCATCGACCTGAATCATCCGCAAAGAGTTGCCTACCGTGGCGCGTACCCAGCGCATGTGTTCCGGCTGGTCGAGCTTGAGTCGCTCGGCCAACTGCGCCAAGAGCGCATCGGTGTGGGCGGCAGGTTGCGCCGTTTGTAAGCGTGCTTGCAGGCGTCCGACCGTCTCGGCCAAACGCGCGGCGGTGACCGGCTTGACCAGGTAGTCCAGCACGCCATGCTCGAACGCGTCCAAGGCGTACTGGTCAAACGCAGTCACGAACACCAGGTGCGAGCGCTTGCCGATGTGCCGCGCCACCTCGATACCGCTCATGCCCGGCATATGCACGTCCAAAAAGCAGATCGTAGGCTGATGCTCCTCGAACAGCTCGACCGCTTGCCGGCCATTGCGCGCTTGCGCGATGATCTTCAGCTCCGGCCACGCAGCGGCTAAGCGCGCCTCCAGAATCTCTCGCAGCAGAGGTTCGTCGTCGGCAATCAACGCGGTAATGTTTGTGATTTGGGTCATCTTGGCTCGATAGTAAATTCAATAACCACTTGAACTCCATGCGGCTCTACTTCACTCAAGTCCAGTGTCGCACCGCCGCCATAGGCCCAATGCAAACGTTCGCGCAACGCTGCCAAGCCTGTGCCCAGGCCGCGGCCGGTAGCCTGTAAGCCCACACCGGTGTCGGACACGCTTAAGCGGCAGCGTCCGTCGCCCATCAAATTGGCGAAAACGGTTATGCGGCCGCCTTCTTCGCTGGGGTCTATGCCGTGCTGGACTGCGTTCTCTACCAGGGTCAGCAGCGTCATTGGCGGGCAGCGCAGAGTGTGGACGCCAGCGCCACTCTGCAGATCGAAGGCGAGACGGTCGGGCATGCGCATCTGCATCAGTTCCAGATAGGCGCGCACCAGTTCCAGTTCTTGGCCCAGCGTGTTGGCGGAACCATCCAGGCGCGGCACCGCCGCGCGCAAGTAGTCCGTCAGGCTTTGCAGTAGTTTGGGGGCACGCGGCGACCCGGCTTCCACCAGTGCTTGTACGTTGGCCAGGGTGTTAAAGAGGAAATGCGGCTGGGCCTGCGCTGTGAGGAGGCGCATGCGTGCGTCGAGCGCCTGGCGGGCCATCTCGCTGCGCTCGAGTTCAAAGTCGATCGCTTGTTTTTCCACCTTGGCCTCGCGTTGGCGCACCAGGGCTGAAAGCGCCGTCCAGGGCGCCACCAGCATGCCCAGAAACGTGAAGATCATGAAACTTTCGAGGCGGTTTGGCGTCTTCCAGAAAGGCGGATCATCGGGTGGGGTTACCAGCAAAAAACCCACCAAAAGAGCCAGTGGTACTGTCACCCCAACGGCCGCCACCTGCAGGGCCCAGCGCGCCAGCCATTTGGGCAGCCGGCGCGGCCACTGTTCGAACAGGCCAAAAACCAGCAACAGCGCCAGGCCCACACCAAACACCCGCACCACCAGCTTCCACATCGCTGCCTTCCAGCCAAAGCTGAACAGCAGAACGAACAAGGCGCAAATGATGGTGACCGTGAGTACGCGCCGCCAGCCCAGCAAGGCTCGCCAATTGAATGACCGCGCTTGCGGATCCGGTTCGGCGGAGGGGATGGTTAGCATCATGGCAGGATACCTGAGTGAGAAGAGGAAAGAACAGCGCGATTGTGTCCGAGCGTCCGGTCACCCAAGCAGGCCTTGTGACGAACTACGCTACGCCGTTCTTAAGTCACGGTCCGGCGGCACGACTGAAGCCGCAGGCTTGTGGGCTTGCGCCAAAGTCGTTCATCGTTCCCGGTCGCTACTCGTCCTGGTAGATGCGTGGCCGATCCGGTGTGGCTTGTTCGATGCCCGAACATGCTGGCACAGTACGCTTTCTTACACGACCGTTGGTGCTGCAATGAAAAGAGCGATGCGTTTCCTCAAACTGGGCTTATTGGGCCTGCTGTGCATGCTTGTTGCACTGCTGGGCTACTTCGTTTACACGCCCGATCCTCAAATTCCACAGCTTTCCGGCACGCTCAGTAAGGCTTCTATCGAAGTCGGTGGCCTGACGCGCAGCTACCGGACGTACGTGCCTAAGGGCTTGCCACCGGGTTCGTCCCTGGTCGTGGTGATGCACGGTTCGGGTGAAGGTGTTCAGGGCATTCGCACAGGCACCGGGTATGCCTTCGAGCGCCTGGCCGACCAGCATGGCTTCGCGGTCGTCTACCCAAAATCCTACGCCTCCGACTGGAACGACTGCAGCCGGATTGGTGACAAAGAGCTGGGGGGTGTTATTGCTGACGATGCTGCCTACCTCGCAGCCATGGTCGACAAGCTTGTTGGAGAGCTCCGTGTCGATCCTGCGCGTGTGTTTGCAGTCGGCGTCTCGAACGGTGGGTCGATGGCGATGCGCCTGGCTTTGGAGCAGCCGGGCCGCTACCGGGCGGTCGCCGCAGTGGTTGCCAACGTTCCGGCCTCGCAGAACTTCCAATGCAAACCGGCGGCACAGGCCACCTCGGTGATGATCATGAACGGAACCGAAGACCCGCTGGTGCCCTATGCAGGCGGTGAAATCAATCTTCTGGGGCTGTTCTACCAGGGCGGCCCCATCATTTCCTCCCGCGCATCGGCGCAGTATTTCGCGGATTGGGCTCGCATAGCTGGCGCACCCCAGACCAGCGAGAGAACCGTAGCGGAGGGTGTGCGCGTAGAGCAGAACCGCTGGAGCCCCGTTGGAACCAGGACCGAAGTCGAGTTGGTGACCATTCACGGCGGTGGACATGGTTTGCCGCAGCCCTTCGCCCGCCGCCCGCGGCTATTAGGTCCGTCACCGATGGAGCCGGATGGGCCGGCCATGATCTGGGCCTTCTTCGAGCGGCAGGCCAAGTAGCCGCAGCGTCAAAAGCTATCTACCCATTTTGATTGGCCGTATTGCATATCAACCCCGAAAGTTCGGCCCTGGTCCACGCCGCAGCTGCCACGATTCTGTACCTGCACATCGGTGCCGGTAAGGGAGGTATGAGACCGAATCAATCGCGCGGCGACTAGCGCGGCTTTCTACGTGACCTTGCTACTCTCGCTGTGCATCTTTGCAGTATTGCCAGCCCTGGGGCAGGAGCCTACGGCTCATGAGCAGAGCGCTTGCGGCCCTGTCGTCCAAGCCAGCGCGCTGCTTACGGACGTGGATCGAAATCAAATGAGTAGCAAGTTCCGGCATTTAGTCTGACACCACTAGACTGCAGCAACGTCGCAGAGGGCACTTGCAATCGGACCCTGATCGCTTAATATACCAATCATGCTGCAGCGCAGCAATCCATTGATCCGGATTGGCCTTGCAGGTTGTCACATTCAGGAGCATTGCATGAACACATTCACCGCCGAGAGCCTCACCAGCACCAACAAGAACGCATTCGCCCTGGCACAAAGCATGGCAAGCGTCGTATTTTCCGGGATGCAGAAATATGCGGAACTGAACCTCGGTGCCACCAAGTCGGCTTTATTTGAAACGGGCGAAGATTTCATCTCGGCCTTGGGTGCCACCACCGCCACCGATGCGCTGGCAGCACAAGCGTCGTTGGTCAAACCGCTGATTGAGAAATCGATCTCATACAGTCGTTCGATGTACGACATTTCCGCCGAGACCAACGCCGCTCTCGCTGAACTCGCGGAAGCCCAGTTTGCAGAAGTCCAAAAAACAACGCTGGCTTCGATCGACGCGCTTGCCAGGAATGCGCCTGGCGGCAGCGAATCCCTGGTAGCGGTGCTCAAGTCCTCCATGGTTGCCGGTCAGAAGGTGATCGACACTGCCAAACAGTCCGCCAGGAAGGCCGTGGAACAAGCCGAGCACCAGGTTGCGGCGGTCACCGACACCGCACTGCAGAACGTGAAAACCACGACCCGCAGGAAATAACACCGAGCCGCTTGCGCCGCATTCTTTGAACCGACCGCAAATCGCCCGCAGCCTGCCCGTGTCTTTCTGGCGCAGCCAACAGGGTGGCGGCATCCTGTTGATCGTATTGACCGCCCTATGCTTTGCCGCGCTTGACACCACGACGAAATACGCCGGCAAACTTGCTCCGGTGCTCATGCTACTGTGGTTTCGCTATCTGTTTCAGGCGGTTGTCACTTTTGCATTGCGTTTTCCAGTTCAGGGAACAGCGCTGCTGACGACGCCCAACCCACGCTTCCAAGCGTTGCGTGGCGTCCTGTTACTGACCACCAGCGCCTGCTCCTTTCTCGGGCTGCAATATTTGCCAGTCGGTGAATTCACAGCCATGGTGATGCTGTCGCCTCTGGTGGCCACCGCGATGGCAGCGGTGGTTTTGAAAAACCCTGTCTCCCCCGGTCGCTGGGTACTCACCGCATTGGGTCTGGCCGGGGTGCTGCTGGTGATTCGCCCGGGTGGAGCGGTCTTTGGATGGGCGCTGCTGTTTCCCGCACTGCTGGTGACCACCTACGCCTGGTTCCAGGTGTTGACCAGCCGTCTCAGCGGCGAAGAAAACCCCTACACCACCCATTTCTACACGGGTTTGGTGGGAGCACTGCTGATGTCGCCAGTTGTCGTTTTCAGTTGGGATACCAGCGCACTGCTGACGCAATGGCCGTGGTTCCTGGCAATCGGATTTTTCGGCACTTTTGGGCACCTGATGCTCATTCGGGCATACGCTCGCGCACCCGCTCCCGTGCTATCCCCTTACCTGTACAGCCAGATTGCATTTGCCACCTTTGCAGGCTGGCTCATCTTCGACCATGTGCCAGACACCCTGGCTTGGCTTGGCATCGCAGTGATCGCATTTGGCGGTGTCGGCAATGCCATGATGACCGCCAGGGAAATGCGACGCGCAGTCCCACCGCTCACTGCTTAAGTTTCCCCAGCGCGCTGGCAGTGGCGTCCAGCAAGGCCTGCGGCCCAACCGGTTGGCCGGTCGCCTGCTGCATCCAGAGGTCCGGGCTCAGCCGTCCCAGGGTGGCCATGCGCTCTATCTCCTCGCCGAGCTTTCCGGTCTTCTGTATGTGCTGCTCGATCTGGCACGCGATCATGTGGCCAATGGCGTAGTCCGGCACATACAGGAAACTGTGCACGATGTGGCTATAGATAGCCAGCAAAACGCAATCGCGCTGGCCGAAATGGGGTGCGTAATATCGGTTCCACACGTCTTTGGCGATTTGCAGCACAGCCTCTTTCAGCTGCGCCGCAGTGGCATCGGGATGCGCATACATCCACTGCCAGATGCCAATATCCACCAGCGAGACCCCCGCGATCTCGTAGGTTGACCAGAAAGCGCTGAGCGAACGCTCGGCGTCGCTACCAGGCCGTTCGGTGGTCTGATCCAACAGCTTCAAATCCAGCGCCTGAAAGACAAATGCCATGGCCTCGGTAAATGCCGTATTCGGAACACCGTTGAGCAGCCAGTGGTCGACGCAGTTCAGTGAGAACGTCTGCTCCACGTTGTGCCCCAGTTCATGCACTGCAATATTGAAGCCCTTGTAGTCCATGCCCCGCGCGCCGATGCGCGTGCGCAGGCGTGCGTTGTCGCCCCTGCGCTGGGCACCCATGGCGTGTCCACTGCCGCGCGCGGGATCCACTTCGATACGACTTGCCAACCACGCAGCACGCTCCTCGCCAAAGCCCAACTTCACCAGCATCGGTGCCAGGGCCGACTTGAACGCCTGAGCGTTGGGATACCGCAACTGCACGATCTGATCGAGTGAAGCCTCACTCACGCCAGCACCAGCTCGAAAACCGCTGTACCAAACATCAAACGGTTCCAGAGGTCGCCCCAATCGGTGTTGAATGACGTGCGCCACGCGCCCCACCAGGGGACTGGCGCACACGTCTTCCAGCATACGCACGGCACGGTCTATCGGAAGCTGGCGCTCATCGTCAAAACTGCGGTCGATGTGGGTGGGTGCCACCAGACAAAACGGGTCCATCTGCTTGACAGCTTGAAAGCACTGGAGCAGTCGCTGGTAGCGCGTATCGGGCTCAGCAGCAGGGTCTGCGCGCAGGTCGGTGGGCGGAGTACCGGGTGCATCGTGTACGCTGGAGGGGGTTACCGTGTTCGTGGCCGGGTTCCAGTCCACCCAGGGGCAGTCAATCACTGCAGCCGGAATGGTCTGCGTGACGATCCGATCCATCACCTGCGCGATCATGCGCTGGTGTGGCAAGCCGTCCGCACCCTGGGCGTAGCGGCTCTTGAGTTCGTCGCGCAAATTCCAGTGCGACAGCAATTTCTTGCCAGCCTCGAACAGGCGCTGGCCTTGGTCATCCACCCAATGGTGTGCCCATAGGTTGTACGAAGCAATGTAACGGTCTGAAGCGCCCGCTGCCTCGGCCACGGCCAGCGTCACGTGTGCAGGAATGCGCCTGGAAAAAAGGTCGACCAGGCGTGCCTGCGCCCACCGCTGCCGGCTCCACAGCGCACCGGAGTCCAACCGCTGTGCCAGAGAGGTCGACGGAAAATTGAGCAACACCACAAAGGCCAGCTTGTTGTCAAACGCGTCGTCTACAAAATGAGCTCCGGGATCGTAACCAGACAAGATGGTGTCCAGTGGCAGCATGCTTTCCAGGTCCAGATCGGAATGCCAGCGCAGATCGCGGCTGATCTCATGCATGTGGCCGTGCAGGCTCTCCAGCACAAATTCCAGACGCGCAAACAAGGCATCCAGCGCGGCACCTGCGGCGAAGTGGGCGAGCGCAAACTCCTCGAAATCGCTGGCAGTGCCATCGCGACCTTGCCATAGCGCAGCAACTTGGCGCAGTCCCACCGTAATGCGTTCGCGCTGCGCTGCGCCGTGGCGAGCTTCCAGTGCAGCGGCTACTGCCCCACAGGTGGCAGTCAAATCAATAGCGGGAGATGTAGACATGCAATAACACTTCCAAAATCAGGATGGGCTGAAAATCTTGCCCGGATTCAGAATATTCCTGGGATCCAACGCACGCTTGATAGAGCGCATTACATCCAGTGCGCCGGTGCCGCACTCTTGCGCCAAGAAGTCCATTTTGTGCAGACCCACGCC